>Ga0209337_1000311_pt1 | contig 38423 bp, 49 predicted proteins | sample LinPmetageLP53_FD_184044 | JGI IMG/M metagenome (GOLD analysis project Ga0209337, IMG submission 184044) | Marine viral communities from the Pacific Ocean - LP-53 (SPAdes) (version 2) | ecosystem: Environmental > Aquatic > Marine > Oceanic | place: Pacific Ocean | collected 2010-02-08
AGTTGACCAACATTCTTATTTGTAATTGCTTCAATCTTATCTTCATACATCTTTTTAGGTAAGTCATGAAGATTGTCAATACTGACATTCATAAGATTTGCATCTATTCTTTCTGCGATTCTTTCCTCTGCCATTTCTAACGTGATGTATAAAACATTACGACCTTGACTAATACAGTTTGCAGCCATATGACACATAAACAAAGATTTACCTACACCTGTACCTGCAAGTGCAATGTTTAATGTTTTTTGTGGAAGTCCACCTTTTGTAATTTTATTAAAGTAATCTAAATCGAAAGGTATTCTTTTTTCTACACGATGATAATAATCAAAACGATTTGCAGCGTCTTCAATGTAATCATGACCAACTCTATTATCAAATGATACTGCAAGTGCATCGGTTAATAAACTAGGTAGTACATCAGGTGTCTTATTTTTATCTCGACCTTCAATGATACCAATACCTTCAACAACTGCGTTATAGATTGCTTTCTCTTTACAGAATTTTTCTGTTGTATCAACTAACCATTCGTTATCGACTTCATCATTAGTAAAGTCACTAACAATAGTTGTAATATCTTTATATTGTTGTTCTGTTATATCTTTTCGATTATCAAGTTCAACTTCTAAAGATGTTGTTGTAGGAAACTTAGAATATTTTTCTGCAAACTTTACTATTTCTTCAAAGATTATCTTTTCGTTTTTATCTTGAAAGTAATCTTTTTTTATAAATGGTAAAACTTTACGAGCATAATCTTCATTCGTTATCAGATTGTTCAGTATCGTTAGTGTTATATTTTTCATCAATCACTTCCATTAATATGTCGCCGATGAGTTTAAAAAATTCATCATTGAACTGGTCTCTCGGTATTGCGTTATTTTCTACAATATCATATTCGAATTGCATTGTCAAGGAATTATCTTTTTCAATAGGTGTAACTTTCCCATATTTGTAAACTACACCTGCGTACTTACCTGTATTAATCCCAATACAAGTTTGTTTTGGATACTTATCAGTTTCTATGTAACTATAAGTCTTTTCAGACATTAAGTTACCAATCCACTTACAACTTCCGTATATGCTTTGTTAAGATTATCATTACTGTTTGTAACTAGGATTACTCCACCACTACGAAAACAAATTGACTTAGGATTTTCGTGGCCAGTCATACAAACGCCTCTGGCAAATCCCATTGTTCCTTTTTCAGTACTAACCATCATTTTTGGATTACTAAGATGAACACCTGTTTCATCGTTCTTTTCTAGTCTTCCAATAAATTCACCATGTGGTGTCAATACCGATACTAATTCGCCTTTTTTAAGTTCACTCATTATTTTCTCCATATAAAAATTCTTTGGCCGCAGCCTCATCTAGTTGTTTCATAACATCATCTGTAAAGTATTTCTCTGGGTTGTCATTTATTGACTTACCAAAAACTTTACTGCCATCAGGTAACTCAAACTTTGTAGATACTTTTTTAAAGATATTATATTTTTCTGCAAGTGTTAGTAGTCCATAATATTTATCAAGACCTTTATTATATGTAAGTCTAACTTCACATTGAGAATTCTCTTTTGTTAATCTAGACTTTTGATTTTTTGCTTTGATAATATTACCAACAACTTCCGTTCCGTCTTTTTCTTTTTTCTTACTAAGATAAACAATACTACTTGCGGCGTATTTTAATCCACTTCCACCACCCATTTCTTTCATAGGTACATATGAACCCACAACATCATAAGTATGATTTGTTACAACCATTGGGACTTTTGCTTTTCCTAATTTCAAAGTTAATATTCTAAATGCAGCCTTAAGAACTTGAGCTCTTGTCATATCTCTTGTTTCTTTACCTTCGGCAGTATCTTCAACTTCTTTTGTTGTTGATAACATTCCTAAAGAATCAAGACACATAAACATAGGTCGTTTTACATCAACATCTTGTTGAGTATATCTATCGAGAACTTTGATTGCCTGATGTCTAAACTCTTGAACAGTTGCAACAGGTAAGACAACTAATCTTGATGCATCAATACCTCTATCAGTTATCATTTTCTTTGTAATTGCTGATTCAGATTCAAAGTACACAACACCACCTTCTGGGTTTGCATCTAAGAAATGTTTAACTATTCCCATAAGAAAATATGTTTTACCAGTAGCAGATTCACCTGCTAGTGCTGTAATTTTGTTTTGAGGTAGTCCACCATAAAGTGAACCACTTAACATTCCATTTAATATATAAGAACCTGTGTCAATAAAATTATCAACATCACCAGATTCAATTCCGTCATCTGCCAAGTTAGCATATTCGTTGCCAGTTGTTTTAATAATCTCTTTTAGGAAATCATTGTTATCTTTACTCATAGATTTTACCCTCCTTAGTAATTTTGGTTAGTTTATTTTTTTTAATATCATACATACTATTATTTGGTATGTCTCTAGTATCAAGAACTTCTTTAATGTATTGTTTAAAAAGTTCAGCACCTTTAAATCCTTTTTCAGGTGGATAGATGTTATCTTCATTTTTCATAAAGAATAAACACATCTTTGCTACGTCTTCAAATTTAACTGCAATACCATTAAATAACATAATGCAATCCTTTTCAGACTTTCTTCCTTTAATAAATTTAAAGTTACTCATTTGACTGCAATCGCACCTAAAAAATTATGATTACGCCAAAAGACTTGTACATTTTTAAACCCTGCACCTGTTAAGAAACTACTGATTTCAGGCCAAGTGTTTGGTTTTAACATATGTCTTAATGTTTTTTCTTTATCAAGAATATCTTTATCATCAAAGTGTTCTCTCTTATGGTCATAGTACATAAAAGTTAACATGTCTTGTAAGTTTGCATTTTCAGCATAAACTTTTTCTGCGAATACAAATGCACCACCTGGGTTAAGACTATTGTATATTTCTCGTATAAGTTTTTCTCTGTTTTTCTTTGGCATAAACTGCAAAGTAAAAATAGATGTTATAAAGGAATAGTTTCTACTCCATGAATGGTCTCTAATATCTTTTTCTTGAAATGATACTAATGGAAAATCACTTTTACCAGTCATGGCAAAAATTTCTTTTGACCTTTTTGAAAGGTCTTCTTTAAAACCTTCTGCGTACTCGATACCTTCATAGAAAACATTTTTTTTATGTGGAAAGTTTTCTTCAATAATTCTTTTTGTAAGTTTACCAGTTGAACAACCAATGTCCATAACAAAACTGCTTTCTTCAACAAAGTATCTTGAAAATGATACAACGTCATTCATTAAGTCTCTGTATCCTCTAATTGATTTGTCGATATGATTATCGAATCCTTCTTCTCTATGTGCAAATGTAAAATCGTTTTTCATTATATATTCCTCAATACTTTCTCGTACATTGATGTTGCAAGATGACCCATCATAAGACTTGGTACCATTCTACCACATCGTTCTGCTTTTTGAGCCCACTTACCTGTTAGTTTAAAATCATCTGGTAATGAAGTTACTCTTTTTAGTTCACCCAATGTAAACTTTCTGTCATCATTCCAATGACAAACTCCAGCAGTTTTTTCTGTAGCACCCATTGCTGTAATTGTAGGCGAGGGATGAAACTCTGAAGCAATCTTTAAATTAAAATGCCATCCTTTAGGATGATAGTCTGTACCAGTAATAACCTTTTCAGGGTTTCTTGGCATTAGTGTACACGTTTGTTTATAGTATGCTGTGTCTTTCCACTTAGTAGTAAGCATATCAAGTTCTTCATTATCATATTCCAAACCATCGAATGCACCTTGTAAAGTAGTAATTGTTTTATTCTCTTGTGGAAATAATGATGATAAAGTCATAAAGTTTAATCCTACTTTATCCATAATATCATCTCTTACTGCCATAAAGAAAACTCTTCGTCTTCTTTGTGGAACACCAAACTTAGAACAGTCATGTACTTTTGCAACTACTTGATATCCAATGTCTTCAAATGTATTTTGAATTTTATTAAAATATTGTTTTGCTTCACCAACTGTAAGACCTTCAACATTTTCTGCAATGATAGTCTTTGGCCTAATAACTTCGGCAACTCTTAAAAACTCAAAGAATAAATCCTCAATATTAGTTACAGTCTTTCCGTCTGAATATTGTTTAGTTTTTCCAAAGCCATCACTATGAACAGTACCTTCTCTTGCGAGAGTACCACACATACTAAATGCAGAACAAGGTGGACTACCATCAAGTAATTCTAATTCACCCTCTTTTAGTTTTGTTAGTTCTAGAAAGTCTTTACCTGATAACTCTTTAATATCGCCATCAAGTATAGGTGTGTTAGGATAATTATCTCTGTAAGTATTTCTTGCCTCTTCGACAAATTCATTGATTGCAAGTATCTTTCCACCTGCAAGTCTGTAACCTGTGGACGAACCTCCACCTCCAGCGAAAGTAGAGATTACTCTAAACTTTTCTAATGCTTCTCCAGCATAAACGTCTTTAAGTAAGTAGGGTTTGTATTTCATATAAAACTTTCAAGTGTGCCTTTTGATTGAACTATTTTAGACCAATCACGACATACATCCATGATTCTTTTTCTATTGTATAGGTTTATCTCTTTATTGTCAAGAAGTTTCTCAAAAATAGTTGGAATATCTGCAACTAACTGTAAATTCAAGTGTTTCTTGAGTTTTAACTCATCAAATTCGGGGTAATGTTGTCTAATTAAGTGTTTTTCATATGGTTTATTGATACCATCCCAATCAAACTGTATAAAATAATCGAATACTTTTTTGTTTAGATAAGGAGCAATAAGGATTTTATCATACTTTTTACTTAATAGTTCTAATTGTCGCACCCCTGCTGGATTGTCACTATTAAAGTAATCTGACCTAAATTTATCAAACTTTTCTTTTGTGTGTTTAAAATGTATCATTGCCTTTTTACTTAAACCATAATGGCCATCAGCGGCAACACCAGATATAATAACTTTTTCTTTTATTTTTGGAAACATGTATAAAAATGGCCAAGTGCATTCAAAATGAACTTTCTTTTTACAATTCATTGTATGAGCCATCATTTTAAAATCTTCAACTAAATTATCTATTGGTACTGCAATACTTGTAAATGGAATATTAAACTTTTCACAGACCTCTTGAGCCTTTAGTGAATCATATGTAGGATTGCCTTCTATGTGAAAAGAATATCCATGAACGGATAAGTGTAATTTGTGCGATGTAAATAAACATGTATTGCTATCAACACCACCAGAGAGCAACACAGCGATATCACTATTTTCATTTCTTTCCTCTTGTATAATAGTTTCTAGTAACTTATTTATCATTTTTTCTTCCTAAAGTATCTTCGCCATAATGCTGACCTTGTCATTGACACTATGGTAAATATTATTGCAATTTGAAAATTCTCAAAAATAGTAGGATGCATATCAAACAATGGAAACACAGTTAGTTGTATTATAATGGCTAAAAAGAAACCACTACCTACATCTATTACACTTTCAATTATATCTCTATTGCCAAACATCAAAACTCTCTCTACCATGAACTATACCTTTGATATTACAAGTATTGCATGGTAACTTTTCAGCTCTTAATCCTTTTGATAACTTTTTTCTATAAGACATTATCTCATCACCAAACCAAATATCTTTGATTGAAGTAACATGAATATTACCAAGTACACCTTTTCTGCCCCAATCATTATCACAAACTAAAGCATCACCATTCCAATCAATAAACATTTTGTAAAAAGGTAAGTAACAAACATTAGTTATATTTTCTATTTTATCAGCAGTAATATTATTTTTCCTATCAACCAAATTCAATTCAAATCTTTCAGGATAACAATGTCTAGGTATAATTTCTATATTTGTGTTACCCTTCATTTCCATTAATTTATCTGTTATATCTTTATCATACATACTAACCATAATATGTGTACACCCTGCATCGGCAAAATCTTTTATTTTATCAGCAGTAAGATAATCTCCATTAGTGTTTATATCAATCCATTGAGCATTTGTTTTAGAAATAAGTTCTATATGTCTTGTCAATTTTTTGTGCAACAAAGGTTCTCCAAATCCTACAAAACCAACTCGGCCATTAAAGTTAATATCATTAAGGTCATCAACAAGTTTTTGTGTAGTCTGTTCAGATATAACCCAGTTTTTACTTGTATAAATTTCTGGGTCACTTCTAGGACAGAAAACACATTTTCTATTGCATATATCAATAGGATTAATTTGTACACTTCGTAAACTAGAAAGTTTATCAAATGCACCTGATGATTGTTGTTTCCTAATTGTATTTAGCATTATGAAAAAAAGTCCTCTAAAGAACCTGATGTACCATAAGTTCTATCAACATTCCAATGAATCTTTTCAATAATAAAGTTCAATGGTTCAATAAATGATTTTTCAAACTGCAATTCATAATCAACTTTGAAATCAAGTTTCGGAAGTTTAGTAATAAATGAAATGGCTGATGATTGATATACATTTGGAAGTTTTAAATATAAGAATTTAATTTTATCACCTTCATTGATATAAGGAAACACATGTCCTAAATTGTTTTTCTTAATTAAATGATTATAAAGAATACCACCCTTAACATGTATAGGGGCACCTTTTTTAAATAGTGTATGTGTCTCTGACCATTTCTTAACACCATTGACACTTCTTGGATATGCGATGTCTTCTGGTGGAAGTGTAAGAAACTCTTTACGGAAGTCTTGTATAAATGTGTTTAATTGTTTTTCATCACCAGACATCATAATCTTTAATGCGTCTTTAATCTTTTCACGACAAGGTGCAGGTGTAGATGATTTAACTGCTTCGATACCCATAATCTTTAGTGTTGGTTCTTTGTAACGAACTCCTTCTACATCATGAGCATTAAGAATATATCTTTTCTTTGCAGTCCAAATACCTTTGTCAGCAATCACTTCTCGTTTCATTTGCATTTTTTGTTCATATGCATGAAGATAATCAGCAAGTTCTTGATATGCTTTATCAATGAAAGGTTCAATCTTTTCTTTTGCGATTGTATCTAAAAAGTCCACAGGGTTTTTAGGTTTAACCTTTTCTATTAATGTGTCAAATGTAATATAAACAGAATCAGTATCAGACGCAAGTACATAATCAACTTTTTTTGTTTTAAGAATATTATTCATATATTCATTAATCTTTTTTTCAATCCAACGAATAGACAACTGACCAGAAGTAGTAATTGCTTCTGCCATTGTATTAGAATAATATCTAAACCAATTATTACCAATTGCACCATAGGCCGAGTTTAAAGAAATCTTTTTTGCCATTTGAATATTATTAAATGTAGAGATTTGTTTTTCATACTTTTTGTCTTTTGTGTTAACATAATTCTGTTTTGCTTCAAGCATGTACTTCTTATACTTAACTCTATCGTCATACATTGTTTGCATCATTTCTGGTAAGAAACCTTTTTTATCAGTTCTAAACAAAGCACCATTTGGTGTCATCGTTGTATTTTTAAGAATAGAAGTATCAACCTTTTTATCTAAGAGTTTATCAACTGACATACCAGGCACAGTTTTTTCACTTTTCATAGTTTCAGGTGAAATGTTATATTGCATAATTAAGTGTGGATACAATGAATTTAAATCAAAAGATAATACCCATTTGTGCATACCTGTTTGTGGGTCTTTAACATATGCACCTTCGTACTTGTCTGACTTTTCACTATTTGTTTTTTGTGGAATAACAATCTGTCTATCCATTAAATAATTGTGAATGAGAATATCCCAATATTTAACTGAACCCAAAACATCTGTGTAATTAACTTTTGCATCATAAGCCATAGTCAAACACAATTCGATTAATTTCATTTTGTCTTCTAGTCTATCAACAATTTCCACATCCATAATATTGTAATCAATAAATGATTGAAAGTCTTTTTGATACCACTCACTAAATGTTTCGTATGGATTACCATCCTTGCGTTCACCCAACTCAACACTTGCAATATGGTCAAGACGATATGATTCTTGATTTGTATAAGTAAACTTTCTGTACAGGTCATAGTAATCAAGTGCGGCAATACCTTGAATATCAAACACCTGATGATTACGACCCATTTTGTAAATAGTTCTTGCTTGAACTGAACCCCATGGTGAAAGTCTTTTTAATTGTTGTTCATCAAAGAGCTTGTTAATACGATTACACAGATAAGGTATATCAAAAAATTCAGTATTCCAACCAGTAATAATATCAGGTTGATTGTGTTGCCAGAATTTTAGAAATTCAAATATAAGTTCTTTTTCAGTTTCACATTTTACATATGCAACATCAGGTCTAGTACTTTTGTATTCACCAACACCCCAAACAAAGATTTGTTTATTTGCATGATTCTTTATAGTAATAGAAAGCAATTCATCATTTGCGTCTTGTGGGTTAGGAAATCCATTATCACATTTAACTTCAATATCAATTGTTGCAATAAGAATATCTTCTAGTGACCATTCAAGATTTTGATAGTTTTCATATAAGAAAGAATATTGATATTGTGTGTTACCATAAATGAGATGTGGTTGTTGTTTATATTGTTCAACCCATTCCTTTGAATCTTTAATAGATAGATGTTTTATTGGTGTGACATATTTACCCTCAAGTGTTTTAAACTTAGTTTCACGCATAACAGGTGAATATAGAGTAGGTGTGTATTTAACTTTCCTATTAATACGTTGGCCATCTACAACCTCACGCAATAAAAGATTATTTCCCCATTGGGAAACATTAGTGTAAAATTTCATATTTGTACTGTACCATAATTAAGTGTGAAAGTCAAGAGAAATAATTAATAAGTTCTCCTTCTCTTTCTAAGTCAACTGAACAACAATGAGCACCACCAGACCATAAGACATTCCAGCGATTAACCCAAGGTATCATATCAATATTGTATTTTTTTAGTTTATCTGCTAAGGCTTTATCATAACCAGAAGTGACAATTGTGTTTTCATCTAAGGATAATACATTACAATCAAATCTAGTTTCTTGAGAAACACCAAGTAAGTGTTCTAAAGGATACTTATTTTTTAGTCCTCTTTCTTCGCATAATTCTTTAATTGTTTTACCAGTAAAGTTCGCTGATTCTTCAATTAAAACAATATCCCAATTATTATCTTTCATAATTTGAGGTACATATTTTTCATGCCAAGTAATAACCAAACCAGGTCGTAAGATAGCAAACTTACCATCGACATGGCCATAGGCATGTAAAGGTAAAAACTCATGTTCAGAAAATTCTCTCTTCCACCACTCTAATCCATTTTCAGTTATACAAATTTTAGAATGCTCGTTAATATCTAATGGTTCATTTGGTTTGGCATGTGTGTGAAAGATATGTTTACCACATTTATAGAATGCAGCTGTATCACCAATAAATTCTCTAGACTTATTATAAATTTTAATTGTTTTATTTGCAGTTGTATTTCTTGATTCAATATCATCAATAGAGTTATCCCAATCCTCTGCTATCTCTGTCATAACAGGTGGCATTGCAATGTATCTAGCACCTTGTTGAAACTCATCGATTAAAACTTCACGATGATTAAAGTTTTCAATTCTTCTATTATGTGATGCTGTATTGATTTCAAAAATTGTATTACCAATTTTTCCAACTGTATCACGACATTGCATTGGATGTTCTAGTTGTCTTTCAATACCATATTTAAGATTTGGTCTAACAACTTCGGCACCAAAAGTTTTACAAATGTTTGCTAATGCTTCAAGGTCTTCATTAGTTTCATCATGAACTTTTTTTAATGCATTGACTGAAGGTATATCGAATATATCGAATAAACTTTCAGCAGTAGTTCTTACATGATTAGTTGGATTTTTTAGATATTTGTTATATCTAAGATTGACTTCGTTCTCATAATCAAGTAATATTTTTAATGTTGTATTTTCAAGTAGGTCGGTAACTTTAAAAGATTTTCCTATTAAAACTTTTTTTAGTTTCGTCCACTCATCATAAGTTGTTTTCATCCCTAGTCTTTCCAATATTATATTTTGTTTCCAAATTCCACTCTGACTTTTCTTTAAAACTAATTATTTTGATTTGACTTAAAGGTGACATCTCTGCGATTTCACCAACTACTTCTATAAGACCCCAATCTTTTAAAAGACTAGCAATTCTATTTCTTCTTGATATGTCATTTTCTGTAAGGTTTGTTTCTTTGCCATCTAAAGCAAATAGCTCTTTAAAGTGAACTATGTAATACTTACCTTGTTTATGAAGAATATGACACGATTGATATAACTTTTTTTCTTTTCTTGAAGCAACACCGATTCTAGATAATGTTTCTCTAACCTTTAGAAAGTCATCTGGTTCTTTTAATGTCACCTCAAGCATATCGTCTTTGTTAAAACTAACGCTTTCCATTTTTTCCACCCCTATTCAATTTTTCCTTTATGTAATTTATTTGTTCATTACTAAGCATGTCAAGAGCAGATTTTGCCTTTTCATTACTATATCCATAATACTCTTTTACATACTCCAAGTTTTTAGATTTGCTCGATTTCATCCATGGTGCAAATCTTTTTCGTGTTCGCAAACTATTTAGTAAAAAATTATATTGAAGTTTGTTGTTTAAGTGGTGTCTTATGTTCATTTCATTGACAAGCATAATAGTATCGCCAAAAGGGGCAAGACATTTGTTGACAATATAAGCAGGGTATTTCTTTTCCCATGCTTCGTCCTCTGTATCCATTAAATTATTTTTTTGATAATTAATAGAGTTTAGATATTCTTTCAATTCATACATTACGAATACTCCATTTATAAGTTTCAATTAAATGACTTAATGCATCCATATATTTTAAGTCACCTTCTTGAGGTTCAATTTCTTTCATATTTTTTAGTGCGTCATCAATTGTTGATTGATAACAGTTACCTAAAATGTGTCTGTCACTACCAGGTCTATCTAAAAAGGCTGCACCTGTATAGCAGTATATATCACCTTTGGGGTCAATGTAAACCTTTGTTTGTGGTGATTGTTTACTATCTAAATGTTTTAATTTACATCTAGTTAGTTTTGTTTCTCTTCCATTCATTAAATCATACATGGAATAACCATAATGAACATTTACACCTTGTTTATTTGCAAGGTCAGAAAACTTGTGAAGAACATCAGTAAACTTTTTTCTATCTTCAATAGGATATTGTGCTGACCAATCTTCTCTTAAACTTAATTCTTCAACACCACCAATGTCATTTATATAATCTAATATCAATGGTAGTTTATAATAATTCGAAGGTAATAATACCCAATTCAATTTTACTTTTCTCTTCATACTTGTTAAGTTATTTTTAACCATATCAAATCCTTTAGGATTTCTAGTTGTTGTTGTATATTCTTTTTCATCTACACCATACAAGGATATTCTGATTGTATCAAGTTGTTCTACATAAGGATTCTTTTTTAAATACTTTGGTGTCATCATATAACCATTTGTAATTAATCTTGACTTCATACCAACATCTAGTAAGTCACGGCAAATTAAATCAAAGTAAGGACTTGTCAATGGTTCTAATCCACCACCAATATTAATTGTTGCACGACCTTTATTTTGATAAATGATATCTTTGAATACATGATAATATTTTTCATCGTTTTTAAAAGCTGCATCATAGTTACGACCACAAAAAGTACATTTGTACATACAAGAAATGCCTGGCAATAAAACTATGGTATGTGGGTATCGATATTCACCCTTAACTGCTGAATCCATGTGTGAACCAAACGAATTAATAGTTTCTAATTGTTCAGTTGAAAAATTTTCTAACATACTCTTTACCATTCATATTATATCTTTGTACTTTTAATTTTCTGCAATATTCAATTGCATCATTCATTGTATCTATATTAATATCATCATATAATAAAACTTTACCACCACCTTCTATTTCATAATGGTCTGCTCTATACTTTTGTTCATGACTTATCATCTCACCCATAGTGTTCCAAACTCCACCATTATTAAATTGTTTAGGTATCATAACACAAGGTGTTTTTGTTAAATTAACATCCAACCAAGTACCTGCACCTATTTCACTTATCGATACTTCATTATAAGCCAAAAGTTCTCGGTACTCATTAATATTTGGTTTATGAATAACAGAACTATTACTATCAACAAGTTTAGCCAACATTTCTTTTGATGTTCTATCGCCAACAATATAAGTCCATTGACCACCAATCTTTTTTTGTAATTCAAGTGCTGTATCGTAGTACTTTTCTATATGTGGATACCAATCTCCACCAGAAACCATAATACCATTTCGATATTCTTCATATGGTTTAAAAGATTGTGTTACATAATTTGTACTAATATAATCTACATCTATAATTGGATTGTGAATAAGTGTTGTAGGGTCTATGAAGTTATTATCTGTGTGAAATAATATACCATTGTAATACTCATTTAAAACACTTGCATGAAATCTATATTGCTCAGGTTCAACCCAAGGTATATCTCTGTCTAAAGAATAGATACCCTTGCTACGCCTCTTAGCATCGTCTAAAATATCGATAATACCCCCATGTTCTATTGTTTTATTGAAATGTGGATGCCATCCATATCGTCCAAAAGGAAACCCTTCCGTGACAATTGTATCTGGGTCATAGTCTCTATACATTTGCAGTAAGTCATTCTTTTCATAATTAAAAAAATCAATATCATTACCTTCACCAGTAAAACTTTTAGTGATAATTCTAGAATCATCTATGTAATTGTTAAAGGCATTGACACGACTATGGTGTCCTTTACCTACATTACTTTGTACTAGGAATAATGTTTTCATTTTTAAATACAGTTGTTATTTCCGTAATAGGTGAATACCAATCCCAATTTCTTTTTGGGTCAGGTAGTTTATCCTTTACTATTTCAAAATTCTTTAAGCCTAATTCTGCTCTATCAGGTGTCATATAATAATGATAACCCATATCAAGTTTTTGATGATAATATGGCTCATCAGTTCTATCTCTACCATCATAAGTTAATTTTATTAGTTGTTCGTACTCATCTTTATTATCAAGTAGAATAATTCCACCTCTATCAGTTGATAAATGTTTTTTTCTAAAAAAACTAATACACATTAATGTGCCTGGTTTGTAACCATCTCGTTTCCAATAAACGGCAGCATCAACTACTCTTTTAGTTAAGTGATAATAATCTTCCCATTTCTCATCAGTAAACTGAAAATTCCAGCCATTCTTTTTTAACATATAAGGAACTGAAAGGTATGTGTGAACAGGCACTTTGATATCTTGAGAAAAAGAATTTGTTCTTATCTTAGGTGTTACATTAGAAATAGATTTTGTTTCAGTATAATCGTTTGATATTCTAAGTGATAATTCTAAAGCATTTGTGCAACAATCAGTTGCAACTCCATAAGGTGCTCCAAAAAAATCTGCGATAGTTCTTTCAAACTTTTCTACTGCTACAAAATCTGATTTCATTTAAATTTAACTTGAGACATAAGTTCAGTCATACATGCCAATAGATTAATTTCTTGGTCGGCCGCAAAAGCAGACTTGTATTGATAATCAGCAAGTATAAGGGTTGCATGAGGTATAGTAGAATGGTCGATGTTTTCATATAAAGAATCATAGATTGTTCTAATAATTCTAGTAGCATCGTTATCAAGATTGTTAACAATCCATTTACGAACATGAGTAAATTCTTTTGCCTTTAAAAAAGACATAAGTTCTTTGACATTCTCATTACTAATATTAACAAGAATACCTGCATCGATTTGGCCAGATGTAGAATATCTTTGTAACTCGTTTAACACTCTTCGCCAATCAGGAAAGTGAGCATTAATTAATTCTGCAACTGCCTTAGGTTCTGATTTAATATTTTCTTGTTTTAAAATATCAAGAACTCTTTTAAAAAACTTTTCTGCAAGTTTTACTCTTTCACCATTTCGAATAGTAAAGTCCACATTAGAACATCTAGATTGTAAAGGGTCGATTAATCTATTCTTGTAATTACAAGTAAGAATAAAACCACAGTTCTTATGAAACTCTTCCATGAAACCACGAAGAGCAGGTTGAGTAGATTGTGGATTTAAATAATCTGCCTCATCTAAGATGATATACTTACGGCCACCTTCTAGTGATACAGTTGATGCAAAGTTTTTAATCTTAGTTCTAAGAACATCTATACCAGATTCCTCTGAACCATTTATCATCATCCAAGTACTACCAATTTGTTCAACCATTGCTTTTGCAATTGTTGTCTTACCAGTTCCAGCAGAACCAGATAAAATTAAATTGGGTATATGTTTGTCATTAACAAACTCTTGAAAAGTAGTTTTAAGTTTACTAGGTAATATACATTCTTCTACCGTTGATGGTCGATACTTCTCGACCCATAAAAATGTTTCCATAGATTAAACCCCATACGTTGATTCAGGTTCAAGTGCAATCCAATATTCTATATTATTAGTCTTAGATTTAAAGTGACTAATATTTTTAGATGAAATAGAAACATCATATGACCCTGGTAATAGTTGTAAGTTTTCTACTTTAAAATAAAATTGAAAAGATTTTGCTTCCGAAGTACATTTAACTTCTAAAGAAAAACTATTTGCAGTATCATTCTTTTTATCTCTTACTGTAAGAAAACTACCTTCTTTGGTTTTTTCAAATACTAGGTCAGGTGCCATAACGGCAGACGCAGCCTTTTTCAATTGATTTAAATCTTCACTTGTAAGTTCAAATGTAACATCAACTGATGGCATTGTAATCATTTTACTAGGGGTTGTAATTACGGAAGGGTCTGAATAAAAATACTTTAGTTTAGTACCTTTACTACCTTCCTCTTTGATTGTAAGATGCTGTTCGCTAAAATCAATCACAGGGTCTTTAAATAAACTTGTTGATGACAAGAATTCATTTAAATCGTAAATGGCAACTTGTTGTGGAAAAGTTTCCTCAACTATTGCTTTTGCTACAATGTTTTTCATTGCAGACATTGTTGTTAATGTATTACCTTCTTTAATCATCAAGTTTTGATTAATTGCAGAAAAGTTTTTCAATACACTTAAAGTTTCACTATTCATTTTCATTTTTATTGGTCTCCATATCTAAATTGTAAAGTGCTATCATACCATAATGCAAGATTTTAAGCAAGTCTTTTCTGTTCTTGCCATCTTTGTTACCAAAACGCTGAGCATATTTCATAATGTTTCCAAGTGCAAACCCCTCACCATGACCACTATCAATAATAAACTCGGTAGATTGAAGTTTACCTTTTGCATAGTGTTGGCTGTAAGTATCTGTAATATAATCTTGCAATTCTGCCAGATACTTGTCTTCGTTAAATGTGTAAGTATCAGTCATGATAACTTACCTTAATAGACATGTGTTGTCTTCTACCAGTATTAGACCTACTACTACTTGTTACAAAACTCGGATATAAAAGTAATATACCTCGTTCATGTTTTATAGTTTCAGATGTAGCAGGTTGTAATGCATGGTCTGTCTCTTTTACTTTTCTTAAAAAAGAAAGTTCATTTTCACCTTCTCTAATTTGTGATTTCTCTTTACCCCATTCAAACTTTGTTACACCATCGCCTGACTGTCCAAAAAACATAAATCCTTTAACGACTAGATTTGATTCGTCTGGTAGTTTTTCGCCAGGGTTAAGTGTGTATGAATCTCTTCCGTCAAATTCAATTACAATATTAAGTTTTTTCTCTATATTATAATTGTGTTTAAGAAAAGATTTTGTGCATTGGTCTAAGACATGAGTAAGATTTTCAATAAAATCTTTATCGTCTTTGTCTTTCATTTCAATGATTTCTTCGACAATACTTTCAGGTAGTACAATCCTCATGAAGTGAGCCGCAATTTTGTTTCTCATTTCAATTTTCAAACCCTTATTGGTTTCTTCATGTTTTTTTTGAGTTTCAATAATTTTTAAATCATGAGCGGCAATTTTATTATTAAACTCTTTATCTTCTTTTACTGTGCCATCTGGCATTTGGTCAAATGCCTTCATATTATTTTCCGTTCACTTCCAAATAATTTTTAACACCTTCTTGAGAAACAAGTTTTACATACGAGGGATATATAAACATTACACCCTTTTCACTCTTTACTGTTTCCTCTGTAGCAGGTCGTAGTGGATGGTCATCAATTTTATCACCCCATTTTAAAACTGTTTCGCCTTCATCATCAAAAAACATTCTCATTGTATATAATGGGTCTACTAGTTTTAAGGGCACCATGACTGCCTGGTCTGACCAGTTTTGAAATGTGTTATTTTCATAAAGATTAAAATCAGTTATTGGTTCTTTATCAATATCAAAATTATGTTTGAGATAAGATTTTGCAATCATGTGTAAAATATTTTCTAGATTTCTATAAATGTCTTCATTACTGGGTAAGAACATAACGCCTCTGTTTTCCCATATTTCTCTAGTAATACCCTCAGGCATTTCAACTCGCATAATATGAGTTGCCATTTTATTTCGCATTTGAATATTTAAATTTGTACTATCTTCTTGTACAGTATCAATTTGATTTTCCATAATATAAACTCCTTTGGTTTTTATCTTATATTAAAATGGGGGCTGTTGTCAACCCCCATTCTGGTTTAATTGTTAACTATTTTATTTCAATAGTTCTTGGCTTTTTACCTTCGGGTAGAATTTTTTCCAATTCAATAACAAGTAACCCGTCTCTCAATTCAGCATCGTTTACAACTACATTATCTGCAACTGTAAACTTTTTTCTAAATTGTCGCTTAGATATTCCTTTGTGAATAACTTTATCATCTTCTTCAGCACTTTCCTTAGCAGATTTAAATTTCACTTTACTTTCAATTGTAAGTTCATTATTTGAATATTGTACATCAATATCATCTTTACTAAATCCAGCAACTGCTAATTGTAAACTAAACTTATAGTCATCTATCTTTACAATATCATATGGTGGGTACTGTGTTTTTGCGATTGGTTGCCCAACGATTGCCTCCATTGTATCGAAGATATCGTCAAAGCCTATGGTTACAGGTCGTAACCTATTAAAGTCTATCATTGTTTTCTCCTTTTTAAGCAAGTTATAGTTGATACCCTTTCGGCGTATCACTTATATTTATATGGGGGTTAGCAATCAAATGTCAACCCCCACACAAAAACTTTTTTTATTAACCTTCATCTTGAACTATTTTAATAGCTTTTTCCCAAGCCTCTTCATAAGAATACCCTTCGGCTTCTAACTCTTCGGCTATTTCGTAATATCTATTATAGTCCATTTGATTCATCCTCTTCATCTTGAACAATTTCATTTGACTGTTCAGGTTCTGAAATATCAATACCTGCGTCAATCTTAGAATAAAGATTTAAGAAAGAATCTTTTGTGTCATCATCAAATCTGGCGACACATAACTCAACTGCTTTCTTTTTATCTGAAAAGATTGCGAATGCCTTGACAATGTGGTCAAGTCTTCTGGTAGAGATAATCTCGTCAACTCCACCCTCGAAAAAGGTCTTTCTAATAACCTCTGCCCAAGTACATAGATTTTCTGCAAATGCATTATCTATCTTACCATACTTCTTCATAGAACCAAGAATAATCTTTTCTTCTACTTTTTTTGCGGCATATGGTTGTTCGATAGTGATAGCAAATCTTTCTAAGAATGCTTCGTTTAAGACATTCGTTCCAATAAATCTACCATCCTCTGAACCCTTACCTTTAGTATTGGCAGTGGCCATAACATTGAATCCTTGTTTTGGTGTGACCCACTTATTTACTTTTTTCAAGTAAACACCTTTTCCTTCAAGAACAGGTTGTAAACACATAAGTTTGTTAGAACCTAAATCACACTCATCCAATAGAAGAGTACAACCTCTTTCCATTGCATCGATGACTGGGCCAGGTACAAACTTGGTCTCACCGTTAACAAGTCTAAAACCACCGAGTAAATCGTCCTCATCAGTTTCGATTGTAATGTTAACTCTGATTAAGTCTTTTTTCATTTCGGCATGAATTTGCTCAATCATTAAAGTCTTACCGTTACCAGATAGACCAGTAACAAATACTGGGTAAAACATATCAGATTTTGAAATCTGTTTAATTGTATTGTAGTGACCCCAAGGTACGAACCCTTCGAACTTCGAAGGTATCAAGTTTTGAAAGTCAATTGATGTCGCCATTAGATTTACACTTGTCGGTGCAGGTGCCTCTACAGGTTGATTAATGATTGGTTGAACTGATTGCACAACCTCCTCGACTGATTTTTCATTAGTCGTTGGTAATTGATACTTACCATGTCCACATTTGAATTGTGGTTTCTTTAACCAAGAAGGGTTTTGAAAACCATTCTTTTCTGCGAAATCGTTGATTTCAAATCTAGTAACTACGGCATTATCGCCGTAATCTTTAGACATCGCAATCACGAATTCTTGTTTTTTAGGTGTCAACATTATATAGTCCTCTCTTTAATTATCATCTATTATTAGAATATCAGGTAAATCGTGTTATTGTCAAGGCCTAAATTAGGCAATGTTTTCAATGAATTTGTTGAGTAATTGACGATTTAGTGTCTTTTTTGTTGCGTGTTTAAGGAATTCACGGGCCATTCCGGCAGTTTTCATATTATCTTTAAACTCATAATCAGATTTTTCTTCAAGTTTTTGACCCCTTGGTAGGATATAGTACTCATCATATCCAGCAACTTTACATACTGACACTTTATCTTTTGATAATTGTTTTTGAATTTTTGCAATCTGTTCATAGTTGGCAGGTTCATATTGATTTAAATTATATGCTTTACAAATCACATTTAAAGGAACTCTACCATTTTTACCTGAACCTGCAATAAAGAAACCTAAAACAGAAATATTAGGTAATTGTTTTTTAAGTAATTTTAAATATGCCTCTGTTTGAATCTGACCATACATTCCGTTAATAATTGTTGATGCACCAGTTTCTGGGCAAGTAATATAAACATCTTTACTACTAACATTGTATGAACCATTTGGTTGTAAATAATCACTATCACCAATTTTTGGAGACCACCACTCACTATGAGTATGACTTTCACCATCTGTCAAATAAACAAGATTTAGTTTTTGAACTTTATTTTCTGACATAAACTTTTTAGTCATTTTGTAAGTAGTTATGATTGCTTGATTGAGTGGTGTACCCCCAAGATTAAATCTATTAGGTATCCATGTACTTTGAATATAATGACCATCTGAGCAGTATAATTCAGAATAACCCCATGAGTAAGTCATGGCAAGTAATTCTTTCATCATCCACATGGTTTCTTGTTTAGTCATTTTATTAGTAAAGAACTCAAACAAATTGAAACGACCAAAAGTTAAATCATTAAGTACTTCGTCTTGCATTTCTTTGTGGTCATCATATGTGTTATGTTTGTATCTATCTGAAAAGGCAAGAACTTGAAAAGGAATTTTTACTCTTTGACAAAACCAAATTAAGTTGTAAAGTTGAATAAGTGTAAATCTCATATTACCTGACATCGAACCTGACCAATCAAGATACATAATCATACCATGATTAGTAGAACCAGGTATCGTAGTAATCTTTGCGAATAAGTCTTCATTATATCGATAACTGTGAAGTTTAGTCATATCAAGACTACCTGTCTTTGAAACAGTCGCTCTTTTGTATGCATCAGCAGACTTTTTCATTTCAAACTCTTTAACCATGTACTGAACAACTTTTTTGTTTTCATTAAAGATTTTGTCCATTTCTTGTTTAACTGCTGTATCAAAATCAGGGTGATGTCTTTTTGTAAAATCTTCGTTTAACTCTTCCATAATTCTTTTATATGATAAAGTAATTTTTGACATTTTAAGACTTTTAGGAATATTTAAGTACAAACGGTCTTTTGCTTTTTCGTCAATACCATCTTTCATTGCTTTAGAATATGCATCATCAGTTTCAGACCTTAAGTCATCCTCTGCATCTTTCCCACCCTCTGGGCCACTTGAAGTATTAGTGGTTTCAACTTCTTCTTTTTCTTCTTCATCATCATCACTTGGTGTGGCCGAAGTAGTTTCTTGTTCATCTTCGTTTTCATCTTGTTGTTCTGATGATTGAGATTCTTGTTGTTGTTGTTCTTGTTCTTCATCACCATCTGATTGTTGATTATCAGATTTGGTTTCACCATCTGGCATCTCTTCATCTTTATGTTCTTTGTGATATTCACAAAGTTTTGCGGCAAGACTAATTACATCTTCTGGTGTTTTACATTTTGCAACTTCATTAATAAGTTCTAACTCTTCTGGTGTCGTTGTACCAATCATACCAGTTTTGTAAAAAATATTAATCTTGTCAATAATATTAAGAGTTGATAAATCCTTGTCTTTTAATCCAAAGAAATTCTTTTTAATTAACTCTTTATAACCTTTTTCAAAAGACTTTCTAGAACCAGGGTATTTGTTTTGAAACATTTTTTCAATTCGGGCATCCTCAATAACATTAACAACCCCATGGTTAATCTTTTGATGATGAATACTTTCTAACATACTTAACGGGGTATATAATGCATGACCGACTTCATGACATACGAACATCTCATAAACATCGTCAGATAATTCTTGTTTGAAAATTGGTAATACTAACTCTCTTGATTTAACATCAAAAGAAGCAGTCTGTGCTTTTTTATGTACTACGTGAATGTCTTCTTGAGAAAGTAGTTTTGCAATCGTTGATTTCTTATTCATTTGGATACCTCATCATCATCTATATACATAATGACAGGTATTTGGCCTGATTGTCAAGGGTTAAAAATTAAAGGTGGTCGTTACCGTAATTCTTCCATATGTCAAAAACCTCAATATTTTCGGGCGTTTCATCACTTGGCCAAGATTTGAACAATATGTCGCACCCTGTTTTTGCGTTGATTTTTACTATTTTTCCACCTAATTCTTTAATATAGTGTTGGATTAATAGGATATAACTGCCGTCTTCGTTCTTAACACCCTCTTTAAACCCTGTACTAGTAAATGCAACTTTAAGTGGTTGAACCTTACCTGACGGGTCTTGAAGCACTCTTCTTGCGACTGCTTCTGCTTGTTTTTCTCTGACAATCATTGTGTTGCCAAAATAATCATAAGTCATGTCTAATTTCTTAGTCAACCAACTTAATGCAATATTATCTCTAGGGTGACAACTTCCACCATCACCTAAACCTGGTTTCATGTATTTTGGACTTATTAATCTATGAGTACACTTTGACAGTACATCGCAAACAAAATTTGCATCTGCATTTTTCATTTTATCTGCTGCATGTTGAATCATGTTTACAAAGTTAATTTTTTGAGTAATGAAAGTATTATAGAATACTTTAATCATTTCTGCTTCTTTAAAGTTACATATTTGAATTCTTGGATTGTTTTCTGCGATTGTCTTATAGAAATCGATTAATATCTTTGGTCTATAATTTGGTCTTTCGCCATTTGAACCATCTCCACCATTTCTGTCTGCACCAATTACAAACAACTCAGGATTTTTGAAATCCCATGCAACGGTTCCTTGTGCTATGAAAAATGGACTATAAACAAAATCGGCATCTGTTATAAGGTCTCTAAGTTTATTATCAATTGTCGTAGGTATTACAGTTGAAATAAGAACAATCAATTGTGGTTTCTTTACGAACTTATTTAATTCAGATAGTGTTTCTTCAACTGCTGAATAATCGAAATCTTTTGCTGGTAAATCAGAGGTAGGAGTTTCTCCTCCATAACCATCTTCATGTGGTGTTGGTACTGAAACAAAGATAATTTCTCTATCACTTATTGCTTCAAACAAATTTTTACGACAAATCGCAAGATTACTTACTTTTGGGTCGTACCCTGTTACATCGTGACCTTTTTCATACGCCACATCACTGCATGGCTTTCCTAGTTTTCCTAAACCAACAAATCCTACTTTCATTTTAATACTCCTATTTCTTTAAATTAATTCTATATATTATATATACGTGCTTATTTAGTCTTTCTTTATAGTGCAATATCAAGTTCTTTATAGATAAATTTCATAATATTTCTATGAGATTCAGCATTTGGATGTGCATCTATTCCACTAATTCTTTCATATTGACCTGCTCGTTCTAAAAAGTTTATCAGATGAAATCCACCTAATTCATTAAAACACGGCCATCCCATAAATGTATCTTCTTTTATCTGTAAAGATAATGGGTTCTTTATTAATTGTTCCATAGATTCTTTTTTAAACAACTTTGCTTCTTTATCATGTTCAAAGTAATTTGACATAGGATTTAACATTTGAAACATTTGTAATTTTATATTTCTAGATTCACAAATACATTGTAATGAATAAAACAATTGTAAATTCTTATTAATAATTTGTTTAGGTGTTGGATACTCACTAGAAAAAGTATTTAGATACCATTGATTTAAATATTCGTAATCAAAAACTTCTCTATCAAGTTTTTTATCTACCACATCTTTTCGTCTTGGTACAAGTGTTCTCCAATCATCTTTATGTTTAATCATAAAATCTTGTCTTGTCCACTCTGTCCAACCAACTATTACATAATCAATTTTATCGTGTTTAGATATTTCAGAAACAACTCTATTAAAGATTATTTCGTTTCCAATACCACATATTGCAAGATTGATAACATTAGTATTTGTTTTTTCAGAAAGTAACTCTGGCCACATTTTAAATTCAAGAGGCATTGGTTGTGCTGACTTTGGTTGTTCTTTATCTGTAAAACTGCAACCACCTACAATAATCATATGTTATTTCCTAATATTTTTGCAAATTCTTTATGTGCTTTTGAAGTTGGATGAGCATCTGATGTATGATAAGACTTATCATTTTTTTTGTTCCATGATTGAAGAGAAAGTCCACCAATTTCTTCGATAAAAGGAAACCCTATTAAAGTACCATTATCCACATTATCATATCTAGGATGATTCATAATATATCTGATAAACTCCATATTATCAAAAATATTTGGTAAAGGATTTAATGCTGCAAAAATTTTATATGGTATTCCTATTTTTTCTAAAATAGATTGCATAAGGATAATATTTTTATAAAATCTATCTCTCATTTTTTTAGTTCTAGGGTCGTAGTCTCTTATCATTCTTCCATTTAAAAGATTTCTTGTTATTTCTGTCATACCAATAACAACTAGACCATCTTTACTAGATGATAATAAATCATAATCGTCAATAATATTTTGTATAATATGTTCATTTGAACAACCATCTTGCCCATGATTAACAACAGGTGTTTCTAATATTTCACCAAGATATTCTGGCCAACATTTTTGTGTAACTCTTACATAGTTTGTAATACTACATAATTCGCCCAATCGTGGTATTTCATTATCCTCATCAAAAATTGTTTGTGACAGAGAACTAACTGCTACATCAGTTTCATATTCATAGTGTGTAAAACTACAACCATATGTAAATAATCTAGAATACTTTGACATTATATTTCCTTTCAAAATTTATGGCATCTAACCATGTATTAACTATTGGTTGTCCTTTAATATTCAAAGAAGTGTTTAAAAGCATTGGACAACCTGTTTTAGCATAGAATTCTTCCAATATAAGGCGGGCTACAGAGGTATTTGTTTGTTCTACGACTTGTACTCTGGCAGTACCATCAATATGCGTTACTGAACTATAATCATGCATTGCTTTTGATACAAACTGCATATATCTATTCTTTCGTCCTTTAAAGTAGTCATCAAAATGCTCCTCTAAAATCATAGGTGCAAACGGACGATATTTCTGTCTTTGTTTAATAGTATTAACTGTATCCTTTACATCGTATCTAGGGTCTGCAATTAATGAACGATTACCTAATGCTCTTGGGCCAAACTCTGCACGACCATTAGCAATACCACAATACTTGTGTTTTAATAAATGTTCAACAACTTCTTTTGGATTAACATACTGATTAATATTATAACCAAGATACGGATGTTCCCAATCCAATCTTATACCATTAACTAATGCAGCTGCTCCTAACGATGAACCTGCATCACCAGGTGAAGGCATAATCCATATGTTATAATAATCTAAAAGTTTACTATTGGCAACACAATTTAAAGCACATCCACCTGCTAGTATTAAATTTTTCTTTGTTGTGTATCTTAACAATTCTTTTAATTTTGTTTCATACAAATTCTGAATTGATGCAGCCAAATCTTCAGGTCTTGCATTTGGTAAAATGTTACCAACACCTCTGTGATTGTTTTGTTCTAACAAATATTCTAAATCGTATTTGGGTTCGCCGAATGCAGCCATACCCATAGTAATATATTCTTCTTCATTTGGTTTCAATCCTAATCTTTGTGTAATCGCTGAATATAGTAATCCAAGTGAATAAGGATACCTAAATGATTTTATTTTTTTCATATTATCCCAAATGGTAATTGTTTCCCATTCACCTATGGCATCTATGACAATAATATTACAATCATGAAAAGGTGCCGTTAAATAACCTGCGGCTGCATGAGTTTGATGATGTCTAAAATAATAATCATATTTTCTTCTAGGGTATTCTATTCCTTGACCTGCAAAAATTCTTCTAGTGTTTTTCCAAAATGGTGATTCATAATATGCGATGTTATCGTAAGTATAAGGTAACTGTTTTAATGATATCCACTTATCATTTTTAACTCGACTGTATCTTTCACTATGCGATGCATGTAAAATCTTTTTTCCTTCTAATACAGTTACACCTGCATCATGAAATCCCTCTGATACACCGACATTAATCATCTTCATTTACCGTACAATATTTTTTACATTTGTAATAAGCATCATCATAGTTTTCCCATGATTGAGGTAGTGTTTCATCAAACCACTTTCCCTTGAGTATTTTACTTAAAGGATTTTTGTATATATTGTAATCATCTTTATTGTCCATATATTTTTTCATGATATGTTTATTTTTTGATTCTTTTCCTTTATACAATTCCTCAATATCTGTATTATCAAACTTGTATGCCATGTTACTTAAATAACAACACGGAAAAACTTGTCCGTCTGGGTTAACAATAACAAGTTCATCGTTTTTCCATTCACAACTAATACACTTACTCATTTTCTTAAAACCTGTTCTTTGCCATTCTCATCAATAAAATTAAATGTATCACTTTCTCTAAATCTATTAGAATCAAAATGACGCCAATACTTAGCACCATAATCTTTTGCAAGTTGTTCAATTTCTTTTAAGTGTGGTCTATTGTGTTCAAAGACAACTGTTTGTGCCATTGGTGTTGACCATGTTTCAGATAATGTTTTCATATTGTCTAATGTTTTTTGTAAATTACATTTTCTACGATAGTGACTATGCATTTCTTGATTGATACCATCAATATCAAAATACATTTTTAATCTTTTGCCACATAATATACCAAGGTTCCAATAATAATCTTCATTTCTGATAGAACCATTTGTTGTGATTTCTATTCTGCAATTACTTGTATCAATAATATATTCACACATGGGAAACAAATCTTTGAGCATCATTGGGTCACCCCAAGTTCCACAAAACTGAATCTCGTCTAATTCTTCTAGTGTTTCTTTTGGAAATGCTTTTTTAAAATCATCAATTGACCATTGGACAAGTGGTAACCATTCAGCAGTTCCACAGCCATTGGGATTTATCCTATCACATTGAGGACAGCCTGCATTGCAAAAATTAGTTATTGATAGACTAATCTTTCTTATTGGTGTGTCGTTCCACTTCATGTTTATCCTCGTAAATATATACATCAGATTTTTCTCTAGGTTTAAAGTAACCTAAAAAAGTATTCCAATATAACAATGTATATAATTTTATTCTTTTAAGTTTTTTCATGATATTGTGCTATAACTATTATTATAATTAACTCTACTAAAGTTTTGTACCTTTTCAAACTTAATACTACTACTAAATTTATCTGCAAGTTGGTCACCTTTATGACTAATTACAAAAACATTTTCATTATCCAAAGTGTTAAGTATTCTTAAAAACTCATCTGTGCCTTGACCATCTAATGAACTATCAAATATCTCATCAAGAATTAACAAATTTGTATTGGTAGAATTTTTCATTTTAGCAATTGCTCTCCATGTAAACAATAATGCTAAATCAATTCTTAGTTTCTCACCTTCACTAAATGAAGCATAATTAAAGTTATCTCTAAATCTAGATTTAATTGTTTCATTAAAGTTTTCATCTAAATTAAAGTTAACATAAAATTCCATAGACATAAGATACTTGTTAATTAACTGATTCATAATAGGTAGATATTGTTTAACAATTTTTGTTTTGATACCTGAATCATCTAGCATATCTCTTACTGCATTGGTGTAAGTCTTTTCTTCTTTCTTTTCACTTCTTTTTTGTTCTACACCTTTACATTCATTTTTCATACTAGAAAGTTTATCTAAGTCTGTTTGTGATACTGAACCTTTTTCAAATGATGATATTTCATCTGATAGTTTGTTATTATACTTTTCTAATTCTGTAATGGCTGAAGTTAATTCTGCTCTTTGAACTTCGTTATCACGAATTTTTTTCATTATCTCGTCAATGTCTTCTATTCGTTTATCAACTTCTAGAAGTTCTTCTTTTAGTTTTGTTGCACCTTCAAGTATTTCATTTATCTTAACTTGTTTATCTTCTATCATAATATCTTTATGAGACGATTCGATATCTTGTTCACATGTAGGACAATTTTCATTCTCTTTAAAAAACTCCATGTCTTTTGTTAACTGTTTATGTTTCTCTGTTATTGTTGCTCTAATGTTACTTAACTTTTTTAATTTGTTTGTAACTTTATCTTTATCGGTAATACTTTCATGTAAGTCATTTGAATCTGTTTTTAAATTATCAACTTCAACAACTCTTTCATTTAATACAGTTTTATTTTTATCAAACTCATTTTCTTTTTCAGTTATAATTTGTTCTTTGTTTGCTTTCATATCATCAATATAGTTTTGTTGCATTGCAATTTTTTCACAAGCAAGTTCAAATTGATAATCTAAATCTTTTATTTCATCTGCTACTTCTTTAATCTTTTGTTTAAGTAAGAATCCCATAATCGAAAATATTTTAATGTCAAGTATTTCTTCAACAACTTCTCTACGATGACTTGCCTTTAATTGCATAAACGGAATAAAAGTTGATGAACCCAAAATAACAACTTGAGTAAATGAACGAAAGTTTAATCGTAATACATTTTGTTCTAAAAACTTTTGATAATCTCTAGAGTTTGCATCTTGATTAACAAGAAGATTATCACAATAGATTTCAAATACATTTGGTTTAATACCTCTAATAATTTTCCACTCTTTAGTACCAATACTAAATTCTACTTCAACAACTGCTTCTCTATCATTAATAGTATTAACTAATTGTGATTTACTAATAACACGAAACGGCTTACCAAATAAACCAAAACACAATGCATCTAGAATAGTAGATTTACCAGCACCATTTTCACCAATGATTAATGATGTTCTATTTTCGTTTAATTTTATTTCTGTAAATTGATTACCTGTACTTAAAAAGTTTTTCCAACGAACATAATTAAAATTAATCATATAAACAATCTCCAAAGAGCAATAGTATTCATTGTAGTAAACCATACAGTTAATACCATAATCCAAGCAGATTTTCTATGATATGCTCCAAAGAAACCACTTACACTACCCACCCAATAAAATGGCATAAAGATATCTGGTCTTGGTTCTAATACTGTAAATGTTAATATTGCACTACCAATCATAACACTAAATGCACTTAGCATTTCTAGATAAAATGCTGTCACATTTGTTTTGTAACTATCAATCCAAAAATCTCTAACTCTGTTCATAATTCTAAATCCTGAGCTTCGTTGTATAAACCACGCATTATTCTTTTTAATCTATCTTTGTCAAGAGTAATATCTAATTCATCTACATATTTGTTTAATAGTGTTGTTGTATCCTCTGCATGTTTAACAATGTCATCTGGTACAGTATCAGCATGTAAATCTGAAAAGTCTTCAATAACTTTTACTTCATGACAATTTGCTTTCATTAGTCTTTCCATAAATCTATCAAACTGATATAAATCTTTTTTATTAACAACAATTAATTTAACAAACTTGTTTGTGTATTGTGATACATCATGATTTTCATAAAGTGTATTTGAATCATCATAATAAATCTTTTCATGCATTCTAATAGGATTAATAATTCTGTCTAACTGTAATGTTTCAGTATCAAAGATATGAAATCCTTTTGGGTCATTATAATCAGACCAAGTAATTTCATAAGGAGCACCTAAGTAATAAATTTGGCCGTCATCTGATTTGTGATGAAAGTGACCTGAAAATACAGTATCAAATTTTTCAAAGATTTTTTTGTCTTGACCATGGTCACTTACAACTCCCTTGTTCATTTGAAAACCTTTTATTTCTAAATGACCCATTGCTATACTAGCATCTGTTTCTTGAATCATTCCTTCAGCATAAATTTCATTTTGTACATTAATCCATGGCAATAGTAAAACTTTTAATTTATCAAAAGTAACTTCCGTAGCATCTTCGTAAATATGAATACGATTTGATTTACCATGTATTAGTTCTTTTAATGAGTTAACATCATTTGTGTTTTTAAAAAATACATCGTGATTACCAACAAGACAATGGAAATCAATTTTTAAATGTTCTAATGGAAATAAAAATCTTTCTCTAAATTCTTTTGCAGTTTTAAATGAAACATATTTACGTCTATCCATTAGGTCACCTAAATGAATAACAGTTTTTATATTATGTTTTTCTAAGTAAGGAAAGAATATACCTTCATAAAATTGAAGCATATAATCTAAGAAAAAAGTATTATCATTTCTTGCACCAAAATGAGTATCAGCAATAATTGCTACTTTCATTTTTTAGGTTCTTCCATAAAGTTCTCTAAACCTGCTGGAGTTTTTTCTTCTTTTTCTTTTTCTTTTGTTTTGTACACAGGTTCATCAGGCAACATAACTGTAGCATCAAATCCGTGAATACTATAATTTGTTGTGTCTATTGGTAAAACATCATGAGTACGATATTCTTCTTTTTCAATAATCTTATGTTTGATATGAGTTTGTTTTTTTTCTTTTTGTATTCTTCTAACAAAAGCATAATAGATTATTTGTGTAAAATATGCAAAAGGATTTTTTGATTTGTCAGGATTGAAGTTGTAAATGTATTGAAGACAATTCTCAATACCGTCTGATACCATTTCGTCTTTGTAAGTGTAGTTAATAAAGTTTGGTCTGAAAGATAAACCATTTGCAATCTTTAAAAAACATTCGCCTATGTAATGAGGTACTGGTGGCATTCGTTCGCCAACACCTTCTGCCTCTTTACATTTATCTTTAAACTTTTGCATCTCTTCAAAAAGTTTTTTATTATCGACATAGTGTATGGTTTTTTTCTTCACGTTCACATCCTTTTTCAATGACGCCGCATTGCACGGCGCCAGTACTTAATTATAATTGTTAATTGCCGAATTCGTCTTTTGCAGTAACATCGTCTAAGTCTTCATCGACATTGTATTCTTCTTCGTCTTCGTCAGTTGTTTCTTCATCAACATTGTATATACCTAAACCTTCAGCAGGTAAGTTATCAATTAGTTGAAACAATTCGTCAATCTTGTCTTCAATATTTTCAAGTCGTTCTTCTATATCATCTCTAATTTCTTCGACATACTCATTTGACAGGTCGTTAGTTTCTAGAGCTTCAAGTCTAGTTTCTAACTCTTCTAGTTTTTTTAATTGTTCATCTGCCATTTTGTTCTCCTATTTTTATCATAGTTAACACTATTTGTCAAGGTAATAAAAATTAATTTAACCCTTGACTTTTTCATTAATGCTCTTATAATAGGTTATGTGCCTGATAGAGTATTAATGTTGAGTAGGTTTAACTGCATCTAAAAACTTTTTAATTTCGCTCTCATCCCAATCATCTTCTTTTTCATTTGCAAAATCTTTATTTTCGTAATCACTTGCTTCAACTGTGGAATATCCTAGTTTCATAGGATTTTTATTTGCAATATCCATTTGTCTGTTATAGAAAAGTTTCATACCATCCGAAGCATTAACTATTGTAATAATAGTATCTTTTCTAATTTTACAAACTGCTTGTTCTGTATAAGGATGCATCCATTTGTTTAATGATAATGATTCAATAACTCCCTCTCTAGTCATTTTAGGGATTGTCTGCATCTTCATTGGATTTTTAATTGTAAAATAGTCTTTATCAAATTTAACTATATCAGCGATAATCTCTTCACCAGTATTAAATTTAATTATTTGTTGTGTCATATTTTTACCTCGTCTATCCTATATGAGAAACTTTCCTCATTGTATATATTTATTCTTTCTTCAAAGTGTCTTAGCGTAAAATTCTTCTTAGATTTGTATGTCAAATCATCGCAGATATCGTATATTAGAACGGAATTCTTAGTTCCATTTCTACGCAATCCACGGCCAATCGATTGTAACACCCGTATTCTGCTTTTACTTGGTGATGCGAACACGATATTGTTAAGGTTAGGAATATTAATACCAGTGCTAAAAGTGCCATAAGACGCAACAATAATAGAATTATCTGATGAATTGACATTTTCTCTTATCTTCTCTCTTTCTTCAGCGCTTGTTCCACCATAAACATAATAGGTATTATCACCTTTTAACATATCGTATAATATATTTCCATGTTTTTCTACTAGTTGAAATAAACATAGTGTGTTACCTGGTAAAGTTTTGCACAGATTAGTAATAAAATTATTTCTTCGAATATGACCTGCGAGATAACTTATCTCTTCAGCATATGTATAATCTTTGATTTGTTTGCATTCTTCTTCTTTGTGTTTTAAGACAACACAATTTGTTGTTAATTCTGCAAGTGTTTTTTTATCTATCAATTCTTTTGTAGTAATAACTTTTTCAACTTTACCAAACAATCCTTCTAAAACTAATCGATGAGTTTGTGTGCCATCAAGTGTGCCTGTAAATCCAAAACGATAAGGACAGTCTTCTAATTTTTCCATAATGCTTGTTAAAGACTTTGCTTTAAATGTGTGAGCCTCATCACCAAAGATACATTGATATTGACTAAAGTATTTCTTTTGTAATTTGTATAAAGATTGCCAAGTTGAAATTGTAACAGGTTTATCTGATTCTTTATCATGACCAGAATAAATTTTATGTATGTGTTCTTCTTTCCAACCATAAGATACAAAGTCACTTGACATTTGTTCTACTAAAGAAGTTGTTGGTACTAAAATTAATATTTTTTTATTCATCATTTTATAATAACGAACTAAGCAATAAATGATAAATGATTTACCAGATGCAGTTGGACTTACAAATAATCTTCTAGAATTTTCAATTGCTGTGCAGATTGAGTTGAATTGATAGTCTCTTGTTTCAAAAGGTATATTTAATGAACTAATAAAACCTTGAACATCTTCTACATTAATAGACTTTACATTTTCGGTAACCCCCTCATGAAGAACATACTCTAAATTATTCTTTTTTAGAAAATCTTCTAGGTATGATAACAACCCTGCATAAATTTTATTTGTCTTAATTGAAAATAAACGAATCTTACCATCCCACATTCTATTACGAAATGCTGGCATAAATTTGGCACCAGGTACTTCGAATTCAAAAAATGTACTTAGTTCTCTTGCGACATGAATTTCACATTCAACCATTAAGTGGACATCGTTTACTCTGTGAATAAAAATCATATTTTTTGTAATGCAACTAAATTGTTTTGTTTACTATGTAGTGTTGCCATTTCTAATGATACCATAGAATCTACAAATCTTGAAACACTATCAAGGTTATAATCATGATATAATATAATACCATTATCAACAACATTATTCCAATATGTTAATGAATCTCTACGAACAGATGTAAATGTATGGTCACCATCGATTAATAACATTTCAAAATTAATTTTCTCTAAGTAATAGTCATGTGAGTTTGTTTCAATAAATGTAAGTCTATCTAGATAATCTTTAGGTATATAATCGTAATGTTCTTTTAGTTTGTCTTTTAAGTCTATGGAATAAACTTTTCTATCTGTATCTTTTGTAGCATCTAAAAAAGCAAAAGTAGAACTGCCCATACCTATCTCTAGAATATCACCTTCCGTTTGTTCAACCATTTGATAGAGAAAATCAATTTCTTCATTTCTCATTTGTTGAATAGTATTAAACCATTCCGGCTTCAAATTTTTTCCATTCAATAGCATTTTTTATATCCCAACCTCTAGACGAAATAGATTTTAAAACATAATCAATATATTTTGTTGTAGTTTCTAAGTAAACTATTTTATTTTCTGCATCAATAATTTCTTTGTCTGATTCAATATAAACATGTAAATCATTTTTTAATACCTTTAAATCAAAAGGTTTTGTTACATATATTTTGGCATCTGCTTTTCCACCATAATATTCCCACTTTTCTCTGTATAAAACTTTGTATTCACCTTTTGCTTTTGCAAGTAAAAATTCAAAGTTAGTTTTGTAATCAATAAACTTAGCATACAAATCTTGATTTCTTAAAGCCTCTGTATCTAAATGGTCTTTATTGACTGGTAATTCTTTGTAAACTATTTGTTTTAATTCATCTAATGTCATTTTATATTAGTTCCTTTGCTTTAAAATATATACTATATCTTGTGTCTTGTCAAGGGTTAATTAATCACCACGTCCATTTGTCAGTACAGGCACTTCTCTAGAGTTAACAGTCATTCTTTTTCTTTTAACTTTATTTGTATTGTGATAATTTCTATAAATCGGAGTTTCTATGTGACTAAACATTGCAAGATTTTTTGTTGCAAACTGTAAAGGTATTTTTTTATCAAACTCTGTTATCCATGAAAAGTTTTCTATCTTTGCATAATGATAAAGAACATAATATTTTGGGGGATTGATAAATTCATAATTAACTTTTTCGGGGCCTATGCAATCACACACACAATCATAATAATAATTAAATATTGGATTAAGTAATGCATCTCTATTGTCAAAATGATAACTGCCTTCATAGTTGTATTTTTGTTTATAGTGTTCTATTGTTTGTAGAATATCTATACCATCTCGATTGATGATGTTTCTTTCAATATTGACACATGAAGTAATATTATTACCATATTGTCCTAAGAAAAAATCTAGATTGGCTCCACCACCATTATACTTAACTGTTTGGATTTTAGAAAAGAGGTCATTAAGAATTTCATATTCAAAAAGTTCAAGTTCAATATAGTTGTCGTATCTCGAAAGATTTTTAACATCTTTCCACAAATCATTGTGCATTATATAATTCCTTTTATAGGGTTACTATTTCATAATATTTATATGAGAATTCTGTAGTTGCTTTTAAGTATGTAACGTCTGTATCTTCTTGAGTAAAATCTAAAGCTGAAAGAGACAAGGGATATAAGTCTTGAAATCTTACTTCGACTAAAGGATTGTTTTTATTAGATAGTAATGTTAATGTTGCATCTGAAAACATTGCATTGGCAGGTGTTCGTTCACTTGTTTGACCAATATCAGTACCAGATAAAACTGCCCCTCTTGTTGCGGCTGGAGTGTTTGATGTTACTGCTCTAAAATCAGAAAACTGTTTTCTAGATTTAGGAAATCCTATCGCAAGTAACCAATTGTGTAGTTCGATGTAGTTTTCGAAATTTTCTGCTACTTGAAATCCAATAGTAAGATTATCAAATGTTAATTCATCACCCATCATAGGTATTTGTTTTAAAGGTGTAGGCATAAATGCCTCACCAAGTGTAATGCCTGGTAAGTTACAGTTTGTCACAAAGAACTCAACCTTTGGAAGTTGAGTAATTCCAAACTTAAATTGTGTTGGACTTGCATAGTCCAATGTTGTTGGTTGTCTTGAAATACTACTCATAATACTATTTAGTAGAAATAAAAAAGGGCGCCGAAGCGCCCCTTTCGAATAAAATTGTAATCGAGATTACATTAAGTTAGATACTTTAACTCTTCTATAGTACTTGTTAGTATTCGCTGTAATTGCGATACTTCCGTCAGTACTTGCAGCCACTGTTCCTGTGTGGAATGGGTTGGAAGCGATACCATATCTAGTCTTAAATCCAATTTTTGGTTGGAATGTGTTCTCGCCAACTGCTCTCACCATTTGTAGTGGAACATATGGGCAATAGAACATACCTGCGTCATAAGGTGATGAACCTTTGTAACCAACAATGTAGTATTGTGAAGCTGATACGTTAGCTGCATATGGGTCTACATATACTTTGTATCTGCCGTTTAACACACCAGCAAAAGTTGTTGATGTATCATCTACGTTTAAGTTAGTTGATAACGCTGGAGTGTAATCTAAAACACCAGCCATTTGTAAAGCAGAAGCAACGTCAGCACTTGTAATGATGATGTTACCTTTCCCTCTTCTTGTCTGTTGACCGATTGCGTTAGCATCTCTTTCAACTGCAAATAGAAGTCCTTTGAACTTTTCAACTGACCAACGACCATTTGAGTCGGTGTCTAAATCGAAAATACCTGCGTTTGTTGTATTTACCTGAGCACCTTTAACAGCTGATACATAGATGTTTCTTATAACTTCTCTGTTGATTTCTGTTAAGATTTCTGCTGATAAAATGTTAGCAAGTTCTGTCTCTGCGTCTAAACCATGGATTGCTTTTAAGTCTTGAGCAAGTTCCATTGTGTATTCAGCTTTAAGAGCTCTTGATACAGCTGTAACTGTGTGTTTCTCAATTGAGAAAGCCATTTCTGCGAAAGCGTCAGCAGTAGTATCACCTAAAGCTTCTGCCTGTGCAGTTGTTTGACCAGTTGCAGAGGTATATGTACCTGCAGGTGTATCGTTTAATACTGCTGGGTTTGTACCTGATTGGTCGCCCGCACCAGTATCGCCAGCTGCGTCTTGGTTGGATAGAAATGGAATTTCCTCATCCTGTAACGCTTCTGCGCCTGCTTGTGATTTTGCTCTTGCTCTCATTGCAAAGATAAGTCCTGTTGGACCAGTCATTGGTTGAACACCACATACATCGTATGCAATAAGGTTTGGCATTGAACGTCTAACAAGAGAGATTAGGATTGGGTCCCAATTATCAATTGATGAACCTGTTGCGTTTGTTGGAGCGGCTTCGCCTAAAAACGCTCTATCTTCTCTTAATGCTTTTTCTTGGTTTTCCAAGATGACAGTAGTAACAGCTCGTCTGTATGCATCATCGATTTTTGGTAATTCGGGATGCTCTAGGACTGGCTGCCACTTTTCTTGTAAGTTTTGTGTTTGAAACATTAGTTTCTCCTTCTTATATTCTTACTATTTATTATTTTGCACTATTTACTGTTCTGCCGATAGCAGTCATGTATGCTGCCATTGAACTATCTTCAGTAATGTCCTGTACAGCGGTGCCAGTTTCTACGTCATTATCAGTATTTTCGTTAATCACTTGTGTTTTTGGGAAGTATGATTCTTTAAGAGTATTTAACTTTTCAGCATAAACATTCTCTTCGGTGAATTCTACATCTTGAACTAGTGATTCGAACTTTTCAATCTCTGTGCTGGTTAAATCAGATGAAACATCTTTTAAAACCTTTTCCTGAACCAGAGAACCTTCAGCCTTCTTCGCCTCAACTACTTGAGTGATTGTTGCTTCTAGTTTTTCTTCCAGTTTAGAAATTTTTTCAGCTTGTGCCTCTAAGATATCGTACTTGTCGTCTGGCACATCAATGTAATGGTCTTCGAACAGAGTTTTTAAACCAGAGATGAAGTCTTCTGCAATCTCGCCTTTAAGTCCACGCTCAAGAGCAAGTTCGTTTTCTTTCATCCACTCTTCAACAACATAGTTTAAGTAGTTATCTACTTTTTCTGTTAGTGAAGTTCTTACATCAGCAACTTCTTCGATTAATTCAGATTTATATTCTTCTTCTAATCTCTTAATCTCTTCTCTAATCTTGCTTTTTACAGCAGTTTCAAAGATTGTTGCAGCTTTTACTTTAAATTCTTCAGAGAGATTTGTGTCAGCACCTAAAAGAGCATCTACATGTTCTTTTACGTTAACAGATTTTAATCTTTCTTCAGTCTTAGCATCTTTTTCTTCGTCTTTGTCGCCGTGAGCCATTTCAGAATTGTATGCTGCATGTAGTTTTTCCATTTTGTCTTTTGACATTTTGGACATACCGTCTTGCATTTCCTTATACATTTCGTCTTTGGTTTTGTGCATTGCAGCCTTCATGTATTGAGCATATAATTCAGCCATGTCATCTTTTTTCATAGATTTCATTGCTTTAATCATTTTCTCTTTCATTTGTTCAGGCGTCATGTGCATTGCTTCATCAGTCTCATCTGCTTCATCCTCGTCAGAATCTTTGGACATATCATCGTCATTGTCCTTTTCTTCTTCTTCTTTTAACTTAGGTGTTGCATCAGCTTTACCGGCCCCTTTTTTAGCAGGGTCGTTTGAAACTTCTTTGGTTCCTTTACCTGCAGCTACAGACGCATCACCAACTTCGGCTGGTTTTGCACCTTTTTCTACTTTAGTTTTACCATCAGATACAGAATCAGCCTTTTCAGCTGGAGCTGCACCTTTTTTAGGAGCATCAGCACCATTGGCTTCTTCAAGTTCAGCCAAAACTTCCGCTTCTAGTTCCTCAATGGTTTTGTCTAATTCATTAGCCATGGGATTGTCTCCTTTAGTTTTATTTATACATCATTATTTATAAATTAAAGCATTTTAAGGAACTTTGCAAACTCTAATGCTTGTTCCTTATCTTGTCTTGCTCTAACTTTTTGTTCAATTCTTTCTTTCATTTCGAAAACTTGTGCCTCGATTAGTGAACCGTGGTTCCAAACCCATTCTTTTCCTTCCATAATGCCCTCTACGAAAGCGGAAGGTGCTGACGGGTCAGCCACAATATCACCTGCTGTTGCAAGTTTGAAATCACTTCTCACATAATTCACACCACCTTTTTGGTCTAAACTACCCATGCCTCTTGATGAAACGCCGAGTGTAGCACCCTCGTCCATAAGATTCTTTACAATTTCACCCATCGGGGTTGACATAATCTTTGCCTCCCCTATGAAGTTATCACCTTCAGCCTTTAAACTTGTAATCATATGTGATACTCTGTCTAAATTGACTGTTGGTCCTTCTGGGTGTCCTAACTCTCCGAATGCTCTTTTCTTTTGAACATATTCCTCGTTATAGGATTTAACTTCTTTCATAAGTATATCTTTTGGATATACTCGGCCATTTCTATTCTTTAAATTGGCCTGCATGAAGATTCCTTTTATTTTATAGTCCTTTTTACCATCTTCTTTTTCTTCAATAAGATAGTTTTGGGCACTAAAATCGTTTGCTTCTGTAATTAATTTGACTATATTCATTAGCTTATATTATCGAAACCCGATACCTTTCTACATTTTAAGATGATAAATCCGACACATGCACTATCATTTTCATAGAAAATATCACCGGTGATACCACTACCAGCGTTGTTTGATATTGACGGCAGTTGTTGACTACCTACATTATAACTACCGTTACCATTTAAAGTAAGTGCAGTTATATTTGATGATGCATCAAATTCTATTTCTGTTACGGAACTAACTGACCACTGACAAGCTACAATTGAAAGTCTTGGGTTGGTAGCGGCACCTTTTAATTCAGACGCATCAACAATTTTTGTTGCAGTTCCATTTGTGCCTGTAATTGTTGTTTTTATAATGTATTCAAAATCTGAATCCACTAATTCCTGTGTTGTATAAGCCATCAGTTACTCCTTAAATACCCATTGCTTCTTTTTCAAAGTAATCGTATAACTGTTTTTCAGACACACGATTCTTTTTAGAGACATCGGATATTGCTTTTTCAAAATTATTTAGGAAATTTGAACCTTTAGTGTCCAATTTATTGAATAATTCATCTACTGCCTTTTTCATCTTAGGCGAAAGTTTCTTATAAGACTTAGTTTTCTTATGTTCGTCTTTTTCAGTAATTGAACTATAAATGTCTTCAAATTTCTTAGCCATCCGTTTCTTCTGTCTCTGATTCTGTTGTTTCTGTACTATCAGGCAAATGGTCTTTTACAAAAGATTTTGCAACTTCTACTTTTTTACCTTCAAGTGAATCTGCCATTTTAGCCTTCATTGCGTTTTTAAATGCATCTTCAGCGTCAAGTGTCCTACCATCTGCTAATGCATCAATTACATCTTTACTGCTCATCGTCATCTCCTATTTCATCATCTTCTTCTGGTCCTTTAAGTGGTTCATTATTGATACCATCATTAGGTCCCAAATTCACTCCACCGTCTTCAGGGTCGATTCCAGCCTCATTGTTTATTCCTTTTCGCATTTCTTCTATTTCATAATCAGTCATCTTTAGAACATT
>Ga0209337_1000312_pt1 | contig 38310 bp, 42 predicted proteins | sample LinPmetageLP53_FD_184044 | JGI IMG/M metagenome (GOLD analysis project Ga0209337, IMG submission 184044) | Marine viral communities from the Pacific Ocean - LP-53 (SPAdes) (version 2) | ecosystem: Environmental > Aquatic > Marine > Oceanic | place: Pacific Ocean | collected 2010-02-08
AGTTCTCCTCGGGAATCGTGTCCAGACGGTTCGCCGAGCCTACGCTGTTTCGCGCCAAGCTCAGATGATCGACGTAGCCCCCGGAGAGAGCCTTATGGCCGCCTCCAAGGCAAAGTCGCTTACCGAGCTAAAAACTGATATCGAAACGGTTATCGGTTCTGGAGCTTCTCAAGTAGCTGGGTCCGGCTCAGTAGCCGCTAAGTCGCAAGGCTTGGGCATCTGGTCCGATCCTTCTGCCGCAGTTGCCGACGTCCCTGCGAGCGTAAGGTCCGTTTCCGGTTCACGCTTTAACTACAGTACACCGGGAGCAATGACCGAAGCGAATTTCCGCTCGGTATTGCAAGCCGTTTACGAAGCATCCGGATCGAAGACAGACTATCGTTTGTTCGCCGGCCCGGCCATCGTTAACGCGATCTCGGACATGTCCAGAGCCAACGCTAATTCTGCGGCCTTCAATCAAGAAGTAGGCGGAGGTCGATTGACTCTCAGCATTACCGAATACCAGTCTGACTACGGAACGGTTAAGGTAATACCTGACCTCTTCTTAGGGCGCGAGGTAGGTTCTGCCATCACTTCGTCTTCGACCTTGAACCCTGCCGTCATTACGACTACTGCGGCTCACGGGCTTACGACCGGCGACACTGTCACTATCAGCGGAGTTACTGGGAACGATGCAATCAACGGGACGTTTGCCATAACAGTAACGGCTGCGACGACATTTACCATAACTGGCCAAACCGGGGCTGCCGGAGCTGGAACAGGCGGACTCTGGACCAGAGGCTACAACACTGACGATGGCGTCCTCAACTCGAATCGAGCCTACTTGATTCCGGGCGACGACACGGTCAGCTTGAAGTTCCTCGAAGGCATCATCACTCAGAATTTGCCTGATTTGGCAGCCGGTCCGAGAGCATTCGTAGAAGCCATGATTTCGCTATGCGTCACGAATCCACGTGCGCTTGGCTCAATTATCTAGTTCATCATAGTTTAGGGATGGGTTTACGGGGGCCGGCTTTGGGGAAGGCCGGCCCCCTTTTCTTTTAACAAACAAACAAAGGGGGAATAAAATGCCGCACGGAAAAGGAACTTACGGTTCAAAGAGGGGCCGACCGCCCGCGAAAAAAACACCTCTAAAAAAAGCTCCGGTGAGAGTTATGAGGAAAAAATCGAAGTCTAAATGAGCGTTAACATCATAGTAAAAAAAGGTTCTAGCGGAAGGGTCAGCGATGGGGAAGTTGCCGAGTCACTGGCCAAGCGAGTTGATCGCGAGCAGGCTGCCGAAAAGGCGGGCTACAAAGACCGCATGAGACGCATTCGAGCCAACGCCGACAAGAACCTGAAGTCCGGTGGAGGGCTACGGCCAACCGCCGTCTACGACATGCCCACTTTAATTCGCCATGAGCAGCAGAATCCGGGGTGTACCTCGGACCCAACCTACATGCGTGAATTTCGCCGGGACAATCCCGAATGCAAGCTTGATTGATGCGAGTCGTAAGCTACGGGGCTTTCAAGAACAGGTTCACTTCGGCCATCGGAGTTGACACGCTCCTGACTGCCGAAGAAACGGCCCTCAAGCGAAGCCTGACCGACAGAGTTCGGGGGGCATGGATACGGTCCAAATGGCCCGAGCTGATAAACGTCGTAACGAAGACCGTTGCGGCAGTATCCTCCGCCACTTTAAAGGCCGACAGGGCCGTCCAGATCGACAACGCCTCCGACCTCTTCGACGTATACGCCGTCTGGGACAAAGTCCCTTGGGAGGACAGGACGGCGAGGCAAATAAGTTATAGCCTGCTGGGCGGATATTTAGTCCTACCGGCGGACACTTCGGAAACGACCGTCTACGTAGTCGGATCGCAAGTGCCAAGTGACGACTATGGAGGAACTGAAACGAACCTCCCGCAATTCCTCGAACGTCATCTACTCGCCGCCTGCATCGCTGACTATTACGTGGCGGACGGGCAAAACGACAAGGCCCAGCTCGAAAACGCAACTGCGGAAGAATATTTGATGCAGGAAATCGACAGGGTCGAACGGCTCCAGCAACAGAATCGAATCGTCATCAATTCCTATCCGGCCGTATGGCCAACAGTTTTAATCTCACAAACAACGGTTTAATTATGGGACAAGTAAACGTAGTAAATCTTAGCGGAGCCGGCGGCTCCAAGTACATAACGGCGGCAGGACCGCATACCGGCGATTTCTATGCCATTCAGTTCGTAGCGGATAGCGTAATAACTGCCATGACCGGCAACATGGAAGGCTCCGCCGATCTTGTTACGGACGCCGTTACGTTCTCTAAAGGGGATGTAATTTATGGCTCGTATTCTAGTCTGACGTTCTCGGCGGATTCGCAAGCAATTCTATACAAACGGTAATGCCTATCTCTGGGATATCGCAGGGACTCGGCATCGGCGGGGGAGCCACGGCCACGATCAGCGGCTCGCCGGGAGGCGGCGGGGCAAGCGGCTTCAACATAGACATCCACGCAACGGAGGCAGTTATTCTCGCTCGGACGGGGGATGCTACCGGCGTGATCGGCCTCGCCACTGACACCTTCAACATCCTCGTAAAATCCGCCACGGGTTGGCAAATCTACGAAAACTCTTAAAATATTATGCCAAGCACACTATTAACATGCGCGAATACCGGAGCAAGACCCGCATCACCGGCGTTGGGCGACACTCTGTATCAAGAAGATACGAACCAAATTATCGTCTGTTCCAACGCCACGGGGCCGGTCTGGAAAACTTACGAGGCTAACGGCGAACTGGCGTATCCTTCGGGAATTTACACCGCCGGTACGCCCTACGTCATCACTACCCAGCCGGATATGCACTACGATGGAAGCCGAATTAACGGCGCTGATGCTTCAGGCAACCCGGCTATCGGCGGGGCTATTAGTAGCTGGGAGGACAGATCTGGAAATGGCCGGGATGCCGATCAGGCGGTAGGTGCAGACCAAGGCTCTTTCGTGAGGATGGGAGGAAACAACGGCATCCGTATGCCTGCGTCCACCTCGCTGGGATTTTACGACACCAACCACGCATTCGCATCGGGGTCGGATGGTATGACCATTATTGCCGCCATAACGCCCGCAAACTCCCACTACTTCGCTGGCGTTGTCGCCGCGACAAAGACGGGCAATACTGCACCTGCTATTTTCGCCGATGCAGGGATCAACCTCAGCACTTCCGCTCAAGCCAAGATCGCGGACTTGATTCACGGCTATCGCGACTCCAGCTACGCCACGCTATCTAGGCAAGGGCCGCGAATTATCACAGTATTAGACGGCGATGGCGACCAGAAACTTTTTGAAGGGACGCAGGTGGGCTTCGCGGGAACCGTTGCGCGGACTCAAGCAGACATTGATGATGCCCTCGCGGGCGATTGGTTTTTAGGAGAGGGATACCAACATTTCGGAGCAACCGCTGCCAACGGTGGTGGTGGCATATATTACGAGGTTCTAATCTTTCGCGGACTCTTAGGGTACACGGTGGACGGTAGCGGCGACCTTAACGGAGGAGAGATGAACACCGTGGTAAACTACTTGGCTAATAAATACGGAATACCAGCAAACCACCCTTACGAACCATAAAATGAAAGCAAAAATATTCAGCACTTCCACCAAAGCCGCCAAGTCCATCTCGGACGTGGAGACGTCGCTAGGCATCCCCCAACCCGGTACTGACAAGTATGCCGTCGTGAAGGAAATCGTTAATCTGGAAAGCTCATACGTCGGCAAGTTCACATTCCCTATTTTGACTGACGGGACATGGAAGTGCGATCAACTGTTCAACCCATCCGATCTGGTGGATTGGGACGATGACTGGTTCACATCCGGCAAACCTCCCAAATGAGGATTAGCCTCCTAGCTATGCTCACCATGCTCACAGGATGTTCTCGAACTGGCTTTTACGCCCCACTCGGCGCGACTGTCGGCGGGGCCGTGGGAGCGGTTGGCGGTCCAGTAGCCTCGGGAGGCGGCGCGCTGATCGGCTGGTCTGTAGGCAAAGGGGCTGCTCTCGTAGAAACGAACAAAAATTTAGTCAGTACCGTGGATGCTCTAAGCCGTGGCGACGTTTCAGCGATTGTCTCGGCCCAAATGAAGGGCCAGCAGAGTACCATCGAAAAGGCAACGGACACGATCTGGACGTCCCTGAAAGTGGCCGCATTCGTAGTCCTCGGATTTTTGACAATACCTCTTTTCATTACCCGGTCGAACTCGAAGAAAATAAAGAAAATTTGCGACAAACATGATAAAGTTACTTGAAATTTTTAATGGCCTCTCCAAGCGAGGCAAAATACTAACCGGCTTTGCTCTAGTGATAGTTGCCATAGCCATCATCGAACTATTTAGCGGATGCTCGAACGTCGAGGCAGTCAAAACGTGGAGCTGTTAGCGGACCGCTCGATATGGGGCGGCATCGGCGGCCTCATTACTGCCACGGGCCTCGCCCAGTGGAGTCATCTGGCGAGCCTTGTGGCCGCCTGCTGCACGATAGTTTTCATGTGTATTCGAATTTTTCAAGTGCTAAAAAATAAGTGAGTCGATACAGGTCATATGGAAAACTGGACGACCAGCCTGTCGTAGACGGGGATCGGGCCTTCCTGGGCTTCGGTTCGTTTCGCGATGCCGGCAGTATTCCCGAAAACTATTTGGCCGAGTCCCAAAACCTCCGCCTAGAGACAAATTCGGCTATAGTCCGGAAGGGGCTTAAAAGGCTAACTTCAGATGCCACGGTTCTCGGGGCTACAGTCCTCGCCTCGACCTTCTACCGCGATCCCGCGAGTAGTACGGAGTACGTGGTTCTGGCCTGCTCCGACCGAGCCTATTTTGTTAACCCGGCAGACGGCTCGAAGAAAACCATTTTATATGCAGGCGGCGAAACGGCTGCGGCGGGCTGTATGCTCATGCAGGCGTTCCACTACTTATTTCTCTGGCGAACCGATTCGCCGGCATTGCCTTTTACTCTGCCAACGACCCTCGGCAAATATCCGTTGATCTTCGACGGCGACGACTTGGCCGGGCTAACAGTAACGGGAGCCACGAATGTCTCGCCCATAGTAGTTACTACCGCCGCCCATAATTTCGCAACGGGCGACAAAGTAAACGTCAGCGGCGTGGCTGGAAACGAGGCCACGAACGGGGATTGGCAAATCATCGTCACTTCGCCCACGCAGTTCAGCCTTACCGGCTCCACCGGGGACGGAGCGTTCTCGGGCAGTGCCGGAATCGTCAGCGAGTCGAAGTTCGAGCGCCCAATGACTTCCCAAATTACCGCCGCAACGAACGCCACCCCGATAGTCGTAACGACTGCCGGCACTCACGGGTATACGACCGGCGATTCGGTAAAAGTGGTCGAAGTTCTGGGCAACACGAACGCCAACGGCACTCGGGTAATTACCGTCCTATCCTCCACCACTTTCAGCTTGGACGGCTCTACTGGAAATTCCGCCTACACCGGCGGGGGATACGTTTCCAGCGAGAACTCGACAATACCGCCGAGCAGTTATGCCATTTATGCCTCGAATCGGCTTTGCGTTTTGACCGGGCGGGATACGGTCCGGTTTAGCATGTTAGGCGATCCGAATCTATTCCGCTACGAGGACCAAAATACTTTCAACGCCGGAGACTCCGACGTAATTACCAGCCTGTCCCCCATCGAGGGCGATGCCCTGCTAGTGGGGAAGCGGCGGAGTCTACTGGTAATGACTAGCATCTCGGACTTGTACGGGCCGAATGAGATGACCTCTGAAATCTCCAACCAGTTCGGCATAGTAGCCCGCGAAACCGTTCGTCAGGTAGGCGGCCTAATATTTTTCCTGAACGACTCCGGAGTTTACTCGGTAAACGCCGCCGTAAGAGGCTCCAGCCGGGTAGGCACTCCAGTCGCATATTTGCAGATTACGGACGACCCGATTTCGGCTGACATCGAGGATGAGATCGAGGCAATCAACTTTACTACGGCCCGGACTACGGCCTGCGCCGTAGTGGCGTCGAACCGTTACTATTTGGCCGTCCCTAGCTCTGCTTCGGGCAACGACAAAATCCTGATATACAATATCGTTCTGAATAGCTGGGAGAGCGTCGACACGCTCCCTGCCGGCGTCTACGTCGACAATTTAATCCGCATCATTTATAATAATCAGCTCCGAGTCGCGGCAATCTGTTCGTCGGGTAAAATTCTTCTGCTGGAGGAAGAGACGGACGGGAACGATCAGTACGGGAACGGGACTGAGCCGTCAGAAGTTGCGGTGGACGCCAAAGCCGTTACTAGGCTTTACCGGGGAGGCGACGTGTCGAGCGTGAAGCGCTGGAAAATCGCTACAATCGGAAGTACGACCAAGACCGCCGCCAGCACTAAATTTCGGATATTAGCAAATACTCGCGAACCGGACTCGGCCTCGACCGAGCTGGGAGAGTTTACGACCACGGCAATCGAAGAGGACTTTCGCCGACTGGGCATCCGCCAGCGGGGCAACGGCATTCAGCTTACCGTCGATAACGGGGCAAGCGCCGCCGGTCGGTGGGAATTACGAGACATTTCAATAGAGGGCCACACCGGCTCCAGACAACGCAGGAGCTACGCATAACATGGCAGTTTTATTAAAGGGAACAACTTTTTCAAGCGGGCAGTCGGTCGACCATACCGACATGAATAATATCATCGACACGGCGACTTTGAATCCGAATCAGACGGACGGGATAATTGGAAGTCAGGCCGAGAAGACTGCCATCGCCAGCACGGACCGGATTCTGATCCAAGACATGGCCGAGACTAACTTGCTGAAGCGGGCCACAGTCGCCAATCTGATAGGAGGTTTGGGGATTATACAAACCTCGGATAACACGGCAGTCGGCTCGGAAGCTTTGGACAGCTTGACTTCCGGAGTAAATAATACGGCGGTTGGCCGGCAAGCTTTGACTGCGGCGACAACTTCGTCGAATAACGTGGCAGTTGGCCATCAAGCGGCCTATGCAACGTCAACAGCAGCCAACGACAATGTTTTTATCGGCTATCAGTCCGCCTACTCAAACGGGAACGGAGACGATTCCGTAGTCATCGGATCAGGTGCGGGGAAAGGAAGTGCCTTACTCGACAAATGCGTTGCCATAGGCAAAGGGGCTATGCAGGAGACGGGCGTTATAATGTCTCAGAACGTAGCAATTGGCTTTGAGGCTTTAAAGAATGCAGAGCATGGCGCTGGAGTGGAAGGTAATAATAATGTTGCGGTCGGGACTTCGGCTCTAGCTACTAACACCACAGGGTCTGCATCGACCGCTGTCGGCTGGGGGGCATTAACTAGCCAAACCACTCCCGGCGTTAACACGGGGCTTGGCTATTTGGCCGGGACGGCTCTGACGACCGCGACAGATAACACTTTAGTCGGCTTTCAAGCCGGAAATTCCAACCTAACCGGCGACGACAACACTTTTATCGGAGACAACGCCGGCTACTACGTAACCGCCGCCCAGAACACGGCATTAGGTTCGGGAGCCAATACGGCCAGTGGAGCGCCAGCAGCATATACGAATACGACTTGCCTCGGGTATGCAGTCAATCCTACCGCCGCGAATCAGGTTCGGCTCGGAAATGCGTCCGTTTCGAGTTTACATTGCCAAGTCGCTTTGACCGTCGATTCGGACGAGCGAGTCAAAAAGAACATCAAAGCCAGCAGCCTCGGCCTTTCCTTTTTAAATGCTCTGCGGGCCGTTAGCTTCAAAAAGCTAAATCCCTTCCAGTGGCCGGAAAAGCTGAAGGAAGCTCGTTTCCTTCGGGATGGCTCGGACAAACCGTCCGACTCGAAGCCAAAAGACGATCCGAACGTTTACACGGGATTCATCGCTCAAGAGGTGAAAAAAGTTTTGGACGACCAAGGCATAACCGAATGGGATGGCTGGAGCGAAGGCGAAAACGGGATGCAAAGCCTGACGATGACTGCTTTTATCCCTGCACTGATCAAATCCGTCCAAGAACTCTCGGCCAAAGTCGAAAAACTGGAAGCCAAGTAGATGTCAACCGCTCAAGATCATAGCCGAATCGCAGCCGAGCTGACCGACGTATTCGGTCCGGGCGCTGGAAGCTCCATTACCCGATTCAGCAACGGAGTCGGTACGACCAGCTACACCGGGGCCGCCGGGCCTCAAGGCTCCGGAGGTTCGCAGGGCAGCGCCGGCTCGCCGGGCCTTCAGGCCGTAAACGTGGCAGGGCAGCTATTTAATGCAAATAATCTGAAAAACAGTCTCAACGACATCAACCACGCACTGGCAAATGCGGAAACGCTTGAAGAAATAGACGCCGCTATTGCCAAAGCGGGAAAAGTCAGCAAAACGGATCAGCGAATAGGTACTCTCGGCGACATAGCCACGGGAGCGCAAACACTCGGCGCTGCTGGAAAAGTTTTAGGAGGAGAGCTGGGAACTGGCGGGAGCGCCGCACTTACCGGCTTAAAGACGGCAGTCCCCGGCGTAGGCATGGCTTCCGGAGTAGGAAGTTTATTAGGGAAGTACGACCTGATAAACCCACTTTTAAACAAAGGGGCGGAACTAGTAAACGAATTGCCCGGCATGGAATACGTCAACCAAGGCTTGGAGAGCCTCGGAACGGGCATCCGCAAAATCCCCGGAACAGGGACGGCTAGTATAATTGCTGAAAAAGCCTCCGGATTTCCGGATCAGATTATTAAAGCTCCGCTTACCATTTATGAAAGTTTAAAAAATTCAAAAGCGGATGAGGCTTCTGCCCGAGACAAAGCCCTAACTCAACTTTTTACGCAGGAAGGCTCGGACGGCAGGCTTTACATCTCCCCGCCAACGACCAACGAGGAAGTCATAGGCGTGGACCTTCCGGGGAACGTAAACACAGTCGGAGTCGGAAGCTATTCCGGTCGTTACAATTTCCCTGCGGACGAAGGGAAAACCCGGCAACAACTTTACGAGGAATTTCAAAATAGCGAGACTTACAAAGGGCTAATCAGCGAGAAGCGAGGGCTTCAGAGCCTCGCCACGCTGGCCAAAGAGGACGCCGCCGAGGCTAAAGAAATAGAAGTAGCTATCAGCGAACTGACCGACCCAGTCGTAAATATTAAATCGTTAGAAGACTACACCGACTTTGGAATCGGAACTCACTATCGAGATCAGTTCGGAATATGGAATGCTGAAACAGGCGAGAAGTACGAACCCTCGATTTTAGAACCTGCCCCCGGATACCCCATTGTAGAGCCAATTCCGTTTGAGGCTCCGGCCGCAGACCCGTACCAAGCCCCGAAAGCCCCTACGCCGGTCGAAATGACTCCGACCGTAAGGTCCGTCGAACCCGAGGACTTAGTGACTCCCAGAATAATGACTCCCCGGCGAATCCGCCCACAGAGGGAAAGTGAAACTGCCTCCGGCGGAGCATTCTCCAGCCCGGCATGGCAAGCCCTCGACGGGACTGCCTCGACGACCAGCTATTCCAAAGCTCAAGCCGCCGACCTTCTCGGCTTCAACGCCCCGCCCAGAACGGCTTCGCAGTACATGGACCTAGACGCCCAAACGAAGCCGAATCACAATTTAAGAGAACTTCTCACGGGCAGAAATGCCTCCAGCTACAGAGGATAGAATTATGTCGTCACAACCAGAACCAACCACCGGCCTTCCCGGCCTTTCCGGCACTGACCCGAACGCAGGAGGTTCGGCGAAACATGCCGCCGGACTTAGTGCGCTCGAGCGAAAGAGGGCGGAACTTGCGGCCAAACTGAAGGCGGATGAGGAGGCCGCAGCGGAAAGCGCCGCAACTGTAGATGCAGCAGCCAGCGAAATTAGCACTAATAACACGACTGTTGAGGGGTATAATACTAAAATTTCTGACCTAAAAGTATCCCAATTTGAAACAGATGCTAATGGGGATTACGTAAAGACTCCGGAGCAAAGAAAAGTCATTGGCGAACATATCAAAAGTTTGCAGGAAGAACGGGACGCGCTTGACGCGAAAAACATAAAAATAGCGGAAGATTTAAAAGCTAAAGCTGCCGCAGATGATTCTGGCTTCGACTGGGACAACGCTTTAGACAAAACCGGAAAAATAGGAAATTTGGCAATCGGCGGCGCTTTACTTTACGAGTGGTGGAATAAGGAAGACCCTCCGACCCCGCCATCAGCCGGCGAGACGGCGAGAGAGCTTTCGACAGTAACGGCGGGCCGCGAGTTTAACATAAACCGGGAGATCGGCAACTACGGGGCGGGCTTCGCTACGGACGCTCTACAGGACGCCGACCTAGCCGCCGAATGGCAAGCCGCAGGCAGTCCGGACTTCAACACATGGGTACAGTCCGTAATGGCGGACCCTACCAGCCCGACCGCCCGAAAGCTCGCCAACATGCTCGACCCTCTGAACGTGGAGGCAAAGGAGCGAGGCAGGCGAATCGACGAGGCGGCGAATTTTTACAATGAGTATGATGCATCGCAGTTCCAGTCGCCCGAAATGCGGGCGGCTCAGAGCTATGCCTCGGGCCTTACCTCCGATCCGCTTTCCATGCAGAATCGGCAATATATGGAGCGGGAGCTTGCGGGAGATTACTCGCAAGGATGGTACGACGATCTTCGCTCTGACCTGTTTTCGAGTATGCATCCGGGGGCAGTCAACACTTCGCTAGGAATGACCAAGGCGGCTCTCGGGGCGGAGGATGCCATTCGACGCCGGCGGGACGCCGCCTCCGAACGCATCGCCCGAGACGATGCCTTGCGGATGTCCTACGCTCCGAGTTACGCCAGCATCGCGGCATCCGGAAGCGCCGACCCTCTCAGCCTATCGAACGTCGGAAAGATGGGCATAGGCAACATCGAGCCGATGGACCCGACCGGGGCATTCTTCGGCAGTTTCCCGGCAATGGAGTACGACACGGCTCTGGCGGCCTATCAGAAACAACCAACAAATATTCAGTACGCAACTGCTCTTCAGCAGGCTATTCAAGACTCCGTAGCATAAGCATAATGCAAGCACCAATAAGATTCACGTCCGCAGTACCCGGAGCCATCGCCCAGCGACAGGGCGATCAGCAAGCTCTGCAACAGTTCTTCGACCGCAACAAGGTCGAGAAGGCTCGCATGGAGCAGATCAAAAGCCTGAAGCAGTTGGCCAAGGGCTACGGAGCCTCCGCCGCGCAGGTCGAGAGCAGTTCTTACGGCGAGCTTCAGGGCTTCGTCCAGCGGATGGAGCTGGAAAAGGCGGACAAGACGCGAGCGGAGCAGGCTAGGCTTCGCGAGCTACAGATGCAGCAGTCGAGGCAGGCTATGAGGTTTGCTGGTGAGAGAGCAGGATTCGCTCGCGAGGATAGAGACTTAAAAGAGACAGAAAGGCTGCGACAAACGGCTCGCGATCGTTTTCTGACTACCGGAAAAGACCCGGAGCTAACTCGACAAGATTTCATATCTTCGGCTCGTTTTCTTGGAGAAGCAAGCCAAGGGCCAGATGAAAATACAATGGGATTAGACCCATTCGATCCTGACGTTCGTCGAGGGAAAAAGAAGCTCCTACCGCCGTCATTTTACGACCCGAAAAGCTATGAACGAACTCCCGCTCCAATGGAGTTAGGTCCATCCGAAAGATTCCATCGAATCGCCAATGATCCGAACCTCGATCCGAGAAGCAAAATGGAAGCGATGAATCAGGCCAAGGCCGAGGCTATGGCGCAGCAAAAGTTTGCGTTAGAGCAGCAAAAATCCGGCATGAGCTTGACTCCGGGGGAACAAAGCCTCGACCAAGCCTTTGCTAAAAGCCTAAATGAATTTAACGAGCCGGACGTGCGAAAGGGCATGGGGCAGCTTCGCGGGGCAATAACTTCCTTAGAGAACTCAGACACGATTTCAGGTCCATTTATCAGCTTAATACCGAATGTAATTGGGGATCGAGTGCTTCCGGGAACTGCTCAAACCCGAGAAGCCATTGAAGAAGTCGTCCAGCGCAATCTTCGCCTCGTCCTTGGCGCTCAGTTTACGGAAAGGGAAGGGGAGCGTTTAATTAGCCGAGCGTACAATCCTCGGCTAGAGGAAGAGCAAAATATTGAACGAGTCCAAAGATTATTCAAATCCATCGAAGATGCGATGAATGCGAAACTAAGACAAAAAGCCTATTTCCAGAGGTATGGGACTTTGAAAGGCTATACTGGTTTAGAAGCGGAAGCGGCGTTTTGGGGGAGTCTGGGCGATTCTCCCAGCCCAGCGTCAGGCCAACCTTCAGCGGGAGGCGCGACTCCGGAAGACATCGATGCCCTGCGGCAACAGATTGAAAGCAAAACCGCTTTGGAAGTGGAGCGGGCTAATCAAGGCCGAAATTTTGAGTACGCCCAACCAGACGGCCTTTCCGGCCAGTAATTAAGGCAATGCCTACGCTGCAAGAGGAGTACGACGTTCTCGCCGGAGAGCTTCGGGGATTGAACGTCAGGCTGGATTTGCCGGAAGATGACGGCATCTCTCAAGCCCAGCCCATCGGCGCGGAGTACGATGCCCTCGCCGGAGAGCTTCGAGGATTGAACGCTAGGCTCGGCCTGCCGGAAAATGACGGCATCCCGCTGACTTCGTCCGCAAACTCGGAGTACGAGAATCTAGTTCAACAAAACAATGCTCTGGATCAAAGACTCTCCGCTCTCTTTCCGACCTTCGACGAATGGAACGCCGAGCAGGATGAACTGGACAAGCGGTCAAACTGGGAAGCGACGAAAACCTTTGGCAGCAATTTCATTACAGGGGCAGGGGCAATGTTGGACGAGGGCGGCAAAGCCCTCGATGAAATCACTTCGGGAAAGGCCGGCTGGGACTCCCTCGGGGGAATCTGGGAAGTGGGCAAGCGGGATTTTGTTCGATTCGCCAAGACTATGGGCGGAGCCGCCGAGGATTGGCTTCCGACCACCGAGTCCGAAAGGTCTAGGGAATATCGCCGGGCAAAAGAGAATTTCGATTACTACCAGACGGTCAGGCCGCTCATGGTCGATGCAGTCGGAGGCGATGCCAAGAATCTAGTTTCTTTCGGCGCGCAGTTCGTTGACCCGTTTATGGCATTGCCTGTCGCCGGAGTTGCGGCAAAGGTCGGGGCAGTCGGGCTGAAAAGCGCGAGGCTCGGGCGAGCTGCGGCGGCACTCGACAAAGTCGGGGAAGTTGTGTCGCTCCCCTCGGAAGCAGTCGCGGCGGCCACTCGCAAGGGGCTGAAAGGAACGGCTTACGTTGCCGGAAAGGCGGCGGGCCTAGTCGGGACGGCCGGAGGAGGAGTCGCCAAGCTGGCCGGGCTTCCTAGAGAATTGACTACTAAACTTGCAAAAAAAGTCCTCCCCGAAGCGGCATCGGAAGGGGCCGGGGGCGCGCTTTTTGCCAGTCAAATTCTTGGTGGAGCTTCCGGAATGTTGCCGGGAGCAGCGGAACTGGGAATAGGAGAAATTGCCGGCTTTATCGCCAACAGGACGGGCAAGGGATTGGAATCAGTCCTTACCACTTTAGCCGCTCCGGGCGCGCAGCAAAGATTCCTGCAAAGACTCGCCCAGACGGCGGAGTCGCCTCGTATGCGTAGGCTGGCTTTGATAGCCCATCGAAAAGGGCTGACTAAAGCCGGCGACGTTGCATTCAATTCGCTGGTCAACGGGGCTTCCATAGCCAGCATAAACGGGGCGTTGGCCTACTTGTCGGGAGAATCAGCCGAAGGCATCGGGCAAGCCGCAGGGGCCGGCATGGTCATGGGCGGAGCGCTACCATTCGGCCAGCCGGGCCAAAAAGCCGGCAAAGCTCAAAGCAGTCGAGACGCCACTTCGATAAATTATCTCGAAGGCAAGCTGGCTTCCGAGCAGGTAAAAGAGTTTAGAAAGTTAACGCCTGAAGCTCGCCTTGTCGCCGCAACTGCCGAAGAAGCCGGCATTCCCATACCAAAGTTATTTTTCGTAGACTCTAAAATGTTTCTCGACCTCATGCGGCAGGACGACCCGAACGCTCGGGAAGCTCAGTCGGCCATGTACGACCCCCAGGACAAGACGATCTACGTCAACCAAGACATCAGCTCGAAATCCTCGTCTCGGGCCGTCATGCAGATGTTTACCGAGGAGCTGGGCCATCATTTCATTACCGAGGCCATTAAGACCGATCCTATGTTCGGGCATCAGATTCTGGCCGAATATAAAGCTAAGGAGGGGGAAAAGTCGCACACTTTCATATTTGAGCGCGATCCGGACGGAAATCCTTTGCGGACCATCGAAATCAACGAAAAGGGCAAGAAGCTGGCAGATGCCTATAGCTCCATCTCGGACGACGTCAACGTAGGGATAGGAAACAATGCGAACCTGCTCGCCCAAGAAATCGGGGCGGCTCAGTTCAGCATTATGATGGATGAAAATCCAAACCTCTTTCCGCACTTGGCCCAGCCGATCCGCCATAAGCTCGTAAACGCCTCCCAGAAGATTCTTTCCCTGATGGGGATTACCGACAAGTTCGGCAACACTTTACCCCTGAACATCGCCTCGAAGCTCAAACGCTCGCCCGCCATCCGCAATCTTTACCGCAATTACCTGAAGCAGCGGGAAATGCACATGGCCGGGAAGATCGACCTCGCGGAAAAGGGGCAGAGCATCCCGCTCAAGCGGGGGGAATCGCCCGAAGCCGGAGCCGAACGCCTGTTCGGAGCTACGGGACTTTCCCTGAAGGACGCCAAGGCATTCGTCATAAACAACAGGCAAATCAAGCGCGAGTTAACTAAACTCAAGAACCAATACCAAGACGCGCCGGCAGATGGATGGAGCGTAGTTCGGGGCAGGCTGATCGGCAAAGAACTAACGCCCGACATGCGGGCAATCCTTACTCGGACCAATCCGGACCCGAGGGGCAGCGTAAACATCATCATAAACGACGTTCAGGCCGCGATTGCCGATAATAGCGAAGTTAACTTTCTCTTTCGTTCAGGCAAGCCGAGTAAGTATAGCGACAACGAGCTTAAAGTTAGAGTAGTCGCTCCCGTAGGGCTGGAATTTTCCGGCATGGCGGGGAAGGGGGCGGCTGGGTTGTATATGCAGGGCATGGACATTGCCTACCTCAAGAACAACGTCGAGGTTTTGGTCCAAGAAGGATTCATCAAAGACCCGGATAAATTTATAGCCGAAGCCCGGCAAGTGGCAAAGAATGCAGTCTCCGACCCGGAAGGCCGCATCAACCCGGAAGGCAAATTCGAGAACGAACTAATTACCGTTGCCCTCGGAAACAAAGCGTCCGCCGATTTCATCAAAAATCCAAAGCTCGCCAGACTATTGGAAGAAGGCCGCCTGCAACACTCTTTCCGCCAATACCATATCGGCAGTCTCGCGGGGATAGCTTTGACCGGCAGACCCGGCATCGGATTCGACTGGTACAACGTTAAAAGGAATTACTCGCCGCACGGCAGGAACTTCATGCCCCGCCGAAAACCCAACCAACCCGACGACACGATTCCGCTTCCATTCGACGAGCTTCCCGGAGACAAGCCCGGCGAAGGCTTCGGGCGAATGATAAACGTCGACCGGACCAAGGCGGAGATGGCTGAGGCCAAGAAACTCGGCGAGGCTCAGAGCGGCTTTTCTAGTTCGGGGACGGTCCGAGCTAAGAATGCGGATGGGCGGGACAAGCTGTTTATGCCGGCCGCCTACCACGGGACTCCGCACACTTTCAAGGCCGAGGAGGGAGCGCCACTGGGCCGATTCAGGTCGGCTCAGATCGGAACGGGCGAGGGCAGGCAAGCATTCGGGCATGGGCTTTACTTTACTAGTCGAGCGATGTTGGGAGAACACTATCGGCAGAACTTAACTAAAGACCGTTTTGGCGGCTCTCTCTACAAAGTCGAACTCGCCCCAAAGGAGAATGAATATCTGCTTTGGGACACGCCTTTGTCCGATCAGCCAAAAGGGGTACAGGAGAAGCTATTGAAGCTTGGACACGAAATGCATGAGGTGGGGGCTTTCACCCAAGGAAAAGCTATTCCCTATCGAGATGGGTTTGATTTTCACATGAATGGAGGCCAACTGTATTCCGGGAAGAAATGGAAGGACGGCACGTTCCGCTTCAAGGGGCTTTCGTCCCTGCTGGGGGGAAAGCCCGAAGCCTCCGCCGCCCTAAAAGCGGTCGGCATTCCCGGCATCAAATACCTCGACGGACAGTCCCGAGGAAATCATCGAGCGATCCGCGAAGGGAAAGCCACGTTCAACTACGTCCTCTTCGACGAGGCAAATGTGGCCATTACCGACAAGCTGTTTATGCCCGCCGAAAGCAAGGGCCAGCGAAAGAAAATTCTACTGCGGACGAAGCAAGAAATGAGCGATGCGGTGGACAGTCTCGCAGCCGAGCGTGGGATCAGCCGGAACGATGCCCTGAACGAACTCCTGAACTCGGCCCTGCTCGACCCAAAGATGTCAGTGGGCAAGCGGTCTGAAGGTGATATCACCTTGGCCTTGACGCCGGAAGAAATCGCACTGCTCGAAAAAACTGAAATCGGCCCGGAAGAGAGCGCCGATTATAAGGCGGCCATCGCAAAAAGACGGGCGATTTCCGAACGTGAAATAGGCGTTAAAAATAGACTGTATATGCCCGCCGACCGCGCCCTCGGACTTCCGGACAACATTCGGGACGAGGTATTGCCCGGAATAAAGCAGGACAAATTTAGCCGGGGGCAGCTTGAAGCGGCCCTATTGAAGTCGGCAGGCTCGAAAGCCTACGCCGAGGAGATCGGCCTCATGGACTGGCTGAAGGACCGCAAGAGCGTGACTAAGGCAGAGGTGGACCAATTCGTTCGGGAGAACGCTCCGAGGCTGGAGGAGAAGAAGATTTCCGGCAAGGAGGCTGACGTAAGCCTAAGAGAGCAAGACCGAACAAGGATCGAGAGCGGGGACGAAGTAATACAAATAGACGCCGAAGGCGATTATTTTACAATAACAGTCGATGAGGATGCGGGAAACGTGCACGTCCAAGGAGATGGCGGTAAGTTTTTAGAACTTGATGCTCCAATAAATCGACAAACGGAGCAAGACGGCTGGCGGGCAATAGAAAATCATTATAGGGAGAAGCAAGGACCGCCCACCAAATTCTCCGAATACCAAGAACCGGGCGGGACGAATTACCGGGAGGTGCTGATCAAGTTGCCGGAGAAATCGGCAAATAATCCGGAAATGCAAGCTCTCAGGCAAGAGGCTCAATCAATCCTCGAAAAGAGGCAAGCATTTGAGGCCGAGGGGAGGATTGGCGAGAGCAATGCCCTTTCCAACAAGCATAACTCAATAAATAGAAGAATCCAATATTTACAGTCGCAGGATAATTTCCGCGATCCCCACTTCAACGAGGACAACGTCCTGCTCCACCTTCGCCTGAACGACCGCATCGACGCGAACGGCAAGAAAGTCCTTTTCATCGAGGAACTGCAATCCGATTGGCATCAGAAGGGGCGGAAGGAAGGGTATGACGTGCCGCTTAGTCCCAAGGAGGAAAAGGCGCTGAAGGATAGGTTGAAGGAAATCCAGAAAGAAAGAGAATTGACATGGAAAACGCCCAATCGACTCAGAGAATTAGAGGCAGAGCAAACTGCCATTAACGAAAAGTTACTTGTGCCGGGAATCCCAGACGCCCCGTTCAAGAAGAACTGGCCGGCCCTCGGCCTCAAGCGGGCAATCCGCGAAGCCCTCGAAAACGGCTATGACCGAATCGCATGGTTGGACGGCGAGGGTCAGGCGGCGAGGTATGATTTGAGTCAGCACGTAGATAGTATCGTCTATGTTAAAAACAAGAACGGGACTTACGACGTCGAAGTAATAGTGGATCGTTCGGTTGAAGTGGGTAAAGACAATCAATCCCCACGGCAACTGGAGGAATTGGTCGGCAAGGAAGTTGCCCAGAAGATAACTGAAGGGGAGGGGAGTAAACCCGACGACTATAACAAGAGGCAAAGTTATCGGGGCCGACTGGGGGGATGGAAAGAACTCTCCGGCCTCGACCTCAAGGTAGGCGGCGAGGGCATGAAGGCATTCTATGACCGCGAACTCGTCTCCATCGCCAACAAGATCTCAAAGAAGATAGGCGGGGGGAAGGTCAGGCGGGAGAGGGTAACGGGGACAGGCAACGACCGGCCTCGCACTCCCCAGATTGGAGTTTTAGTCACGAAGCAGTTCGGCTCCCACGTCCTCGACCTCCCGAAGAATCCGCAGGCCGTCGAGAATCTCAGGCTCTACATGCCGGCCCAGAAAGCCCCGTCCGACTCGGGAGTCCCGACCATCCTGAAGGATGCGAAGGGCAGGGGAGCGCTAGCTCAGCCGAGGGCAATCGAGAGCGGATTTGGAACTGAAAACATAGACGCTCCAAGATTCGTGGATAAAGTGCTGGGCGACTTGAAGGTCGACGTCCAGCGTACTAATTTTGAAAAGCCTGAAGTCAATTTAGCTGACCACTACGGCAAGAATGCGTTAATCACTATGACGGATCGAACGCCGACCGATCATGTGATTTATGGGATTAACGACGTGCAGTTTAAAACGCCGTTGAGATTGGAGGGCGGTCGAGACTATATGTTTGATTCGGCGCACTCGCCGGGAGCGGCATGGGCCAACGAACAAGGGGCAATGACCGCGATGCTTAATCGAAGGGGAAAATTAGGCGGAGAGGATATGCTCGTAATACCTATGGAAATGGCTCCCACGTCAGTAGATTTCCCGACAATGGCTCCAGCTTTACATATAAGGTACGCCCAAGTGGCCATGAAGTCGAAGGATAAGAGGTATGTAAACAGTTTAGTAAAGAAGGGGGGGAAGGGCTTTTTAACTAAATCTCAAGATCAAGTCAAAGTCCCAAAGTTTGATATTGATATGGAAAACGTAGAGGCTTTTTTAAGTAAACTGTCTGGGCCACAAAGAAAAACGATTAACAATGTTTTTGATATGGTAAACCGACCCTCCTCGGCTCAGAAGGGAAAAGGCGTTAGACAGATAGACGGGGCTTTGTCGAACTTTGAAATGCGGGCGGCAATTTCCGATCCCGCCATGTTCAATCAAAAAAGTTTGATGCAAACGACAAACGTCGGGCTGATGACAGGAGGACAAGCACCTTCCATGCATTCCACTTATAACGCAGCTATGAAGGGAAAAGGGCTTGGCGTTTTAAAAGTCCCCGAAGGTTTTCAACCTAAAGCCCAAGATTTCCTGCCGGACTTATTTAAGAAGTCGAACAAAGACTATGTCCATCCTAATGACGCTTATACGACAAGGATGGGAGTAAGGACCACTAAGATTGATGATGCTCTTCTGAAGCGTTTAGGGCTTTAACTACCGCATCGATTACGATCTGGTCCTCGTCGGCCATTAAACTAAGCAGATCGTTGTAGTCTTTAGTATTTGGCGTAATGTAACTTTGAGAAGCCAACGTCAGCCACTCGTCGATTTTGGCACTTACGGATTCAGAGTATTCAGGGGAAAACATAGCGAATAGTAAATCGAAACTCGCATACGAGTTCAACCCTTAATCCACCATTGCCCAATCCCGCCGAGCGAATTTCCTCGGCTAAATAGGCCCACGATTAGGCTCTAAATTCGGTGCTAACTTATGCCTTGGCATTAGCTGGATTACTACAATTGGTTTGAGAAAAAATAAAGTTTGAGTTTTATCCTGCCATACCCATTCTCGCCAAACATGACCAAAACTAGACGAAAGTCGAACTCCCTACTAATTACAAGAGCCGAGACAATGGCTCTTTTGCAATGTGGCGAGCGAACTCTTACTCGCTGGGCGACGAAGTTAAACTTTGCCCGCCTCGGGCGAAATTACGTCCGGGCCGACGTCGAAAAAAAGATTGCCGCCCTCGTCGAGGAGGCGGCGTGAGGATTACCCTCGCCAGCGATCCCGGCAAGTCCGGAGGCTACGCCGTGGCATTCGGCAGCCTCGACAAGGTAGAGCTTTACCCTTGGTCGGAGGAGGATGAGTTCCTCGCCTACCTAGACGAGCTGGTCAACTACGAGGACTCGAAGGGAATCGAGGCAGTCGTCGAGCTTGTCCCGCCGTTCGTCGGGAAGGCGATTCCCGGCAGTGCCGCCTTCAAGCTCGGCTATAACTACGGCTTTATCTGCGGAAGCATTCGAGCCAATCGGATTCCTCTTATACTTAGTCGTCCGCAGGATTGGCAAAAAGGACTGCCCGGCCTTCAAGGGCTTTCCGGCAATCCTCGGAAGAAGAAGCTCCGCGATCATGCCGTCCGACTCTTCCCGAGCCTGAAGGGCGTAACGCTGAAAACCTGCGACGCTTTATTGATACTGAATCATCATCTCTCTCATTAACTAACTAAAACTAAACATAAAAAAATGGCTATATTATCACAAATAACTTCCTCAGACGGCCCGATTACCGGATGGCCGGTTGAAGGACTCGCCCCACAAGGGCAACACGTCGTCGTCTGCTTGGACGTCAAAGATACGCTGAATCACCAGCGTCCGACCTACGAAAACCCGGAAGTCCTCGAAACAATCGATCTGACCCGATTTCTTTTCGGATTGCCTGACGGCACTATGATCCAGACGGGCGAGATGAAGATTTCGGCCCATGAGAAAAGCCGGCTAATCGGATTCCTGACTGGCTGGCTTGCCGGCCCTCCGATCATGGACGGCACTTGGGACTACTGCTCGCTAAAAGGCACTGGGGCGATGATTACTGTCGTCCACAAGGTCAGCCAGAAGGGCAGAACCTACGCCGACATCGCCAGCGTTAGCCCTGTCATGGACCAGCTCGCCGGGCAAGTGCCGCAATTGACGAGCTTCCAGATTCCCGTATCGGCGGAAGTGGCTCCTGCCTCCCAGCCTGTTCAGCAGGTTCAGCAGGCCGCTCCCGTTCAGCAGGTTCAGCCTGCCCCGCAGGTCCAGCCGCAAGTTCAGACCCAGCAGACGGCTCCCGGCTTCACGCAGGTCCAGCAGCCTCCGTTCTGATGCCGAGAAAGAATCCTAGACCTAAACCCACGCGAGGCGCGTTCGGCTCGAAAAGCCGGGAGAAGCGCAAGGCGGACGCCAAGGCCGAGGAGGAGGAGTTTCTTGCGGATCGCGAGAAAGCCCTCGCCCGGCTGAACGTCGCGAACCTGAAAGGAAAAACTCATGCGTAAATTCATCCGAACAACCATTCATCGACTGCTCGTAATTCGGCGAGCAGTCAGGGAGGCACTCCGACCGTGGCAGTCCTAAAGGAAAAGCCGAAAGTCGGCGGGAGTCATTTTTATGACCTCGCCGGCAAGGCTTGCCATTCGCAGGTCGGTAAGAACGGCCTCGAAAGGAATACGACTTTGCGCGATGCCAGAAAGCTGAACCTGTTTCCGAGCGTGACGGGAATTACCGGCATCTTCGCGAAGCCGGGGCTGGAGAGGTGGAAAAGAAATGAGCTTTGCCGCATAGCCTTCGAGCTGGAGCCGATTGACGGCGAGAGTCTTGAAGACTTTACGGATCGATGCCTTGTGGCGCACCAGAAGCCCGTCGAATCGGCAGCAGACTTCGGGAGCGAAATTCATAATGCGATAGAGCATTATTTCGAGGGCAAGCCAATCCCCGACCATCTGCTGGAGTACATTCAGCCGGCATTCGACTGGAAGCAGAAAAACCAGTTGGAGTTCATCGAGCGGGAAAAGATTCTGGTCAACCCGCAGCACGGGTTCGCCGGAATGGTGGACATCGTAGGGAAAGGGGGGGATGGCCAGCAGTTCATTATCGACTGGAAAACTCGGAAGACCAAGCCGAAGGTCAAAGTAACTTCGTATGACTTTCAGGTCCACCAGATAGCCGCCTACGGCGGGACTTACTTCGGCGAGAAGGAAATTCTGGAGGGTAGGGTCTACGGGGCTAACTGCTACATCAGTTCGACCGAGCCGGGACGCTTCGAGGTAATTAGCTATTCGCCGGAGGAGCTGGCCGAGGCGTGGAAAGCCTTCGTGGCCGCCTGCGAAATCTGGCGGAGCTTGAAGAAGTATGATCCGAGGCCGGGGCAGTGAAGCGAATCCGATCAAAGAACTTCGAGGCCGCCGGCTTCGACGGGGAGAAGGTGGACTCCAAGGCTACGATCACGATCTGGGTAACGCCGGAGTTCAAGCGAAAGGTCCGCATCTTGGCGGCGAACTCCGGAGATGGCTATTCGGTCAGCCAGTACCTTCGTCTGCTTCTTGCCGAGAAGCTGGAGGAGTTGGATGAAGAAGTTTAACGTCATAGAAATTTGCGCCGGGGTAGGCGGCTTTGGACTGGGCTTCGAGCAGTACGGGCAGGTACTGGCCGCAGTCGAATGGGACAAGGCCGCCGCCGGCGTTTATCAATATAATAACCCGGAGGTCGAAATGTTCTCCGATCTGAACGAGGTCGAGGCTACGGACCTGCCTTGGGATGCGGATAACTTAGTGATATGTGGCGGGACTCCCTGCCAAGCCTTTTCTGTCGCCGGCAAGCGCGGCTCTCTTTCGGACGACCGGGGCAATCTCGCCTTAACATTTAATAACTTATGCGATGCAATCGACGATCTTCGACTTAATGCTGAAAAAGAACCGGCAATCATCATCTGGGAAAACGTCTGCGGCGTCCTCAACACCGACGACAACGCCTTCGGCTGCGTCTTGGCAGGAATGGCTGGAAGTGATTCCCCACTCGTTCCAGTCGGAGAGCAGCGCTGGACCAACTCAGGTATGGTTGTTGGGCCGAGACGCAACGTCGCTTTCCGGGTCTTGGATTCCCAATACTTCGGAGTGGCCCAACGCAGGAGAAGAATCTTTGCCATTGCTCTCGGAGGTGCTAGAAAGTGGGCCGCACCTGAAGCCCTTGTTCCTTTCCAAAAAAGCATGCCAAGGAATCCTAAGAAGGGCGAAAGCTCGGTCGAAGGTTCTCCCGGAAATGCTGGATCGAGCTTTACGGGAACAAGCTTCGGAAAGTACGAGGAAGGAGTCGGAACGCTCCGAAGCCAAGGAGGAGATTTAGGCGGCGGAAGCGAGACGCTGGCCGTGACTCCCGAAGTGGCGTCCACATTAAGCCGCCGCGATCACAAAGGCCCAGGGGGCGTGTTCAACGGCGAACCGCAAGGCATCGTTGCGATTGCCGGCGCGGACGTCTACAACGGCGAAATTACCGGCGAGACGGCGGCGACTGTTACCAGCGCCACGGGCATCGCGAATGCGAGCGGGCCGAAGGTAATGCACGAAACTGGCCAAGGCTACTGGCAGGAGCATGAGCATTCAGGCTGCTTGAGGGCAGAGGGCGAAAATCGACCTAGCAGACCCTCTCATGTAGTCTGCTCATGGAACGGCGACGTAACGCCCAAAGCCTCCGAGGACGTGAGCGTTACTTTGCGTAGCCAGCAGGGCGGCGAGGGCGTTGGCGTGGCTCATGGCTTTTATCCTACCGCCGGACAAGACTTCTCGGCTTTCGAGGAAGTATCTTCGACTGTTAAATGCGGTTCGGACGGCTCAAGCGGAAACGCGCCGGGAGTCCTGCAAAACCTAACTGTTCGCCGTCTTTCGAGTCGCGAATGCATGCGTTTACAGGGCTGGCCGGATACTCATTGCGACTTCAAGATGGAGCTGGAGCCGGACGGCAATCGCTGGAAGGCCACGGGCAAAGTGGTAAAGCAGGCCGAAGGCCCGAAGTACAAGCAGGCCGGCAACGGCGTGACGGCCAACGTGGCGGCCTACATAGCAGGGAAACTGATGGATGCTCTGTCGAAGTGAAAGGCAAAGTCTTCAGCCAGAAAACGAAGGCCAAGGGCGGAATGTCTCCGTCGAAGGCCAGCCATCCCTCGAACCTCGAATGGAGTCCCGGCCCGCGAATGTCGGCCAGCGATAAAGTGAAATTCAACTGGGCCTGCGAGCAATTCTTCGAGGCCAGAGGAATGCGTCCGCCTTGGTCCAAAAAGGAATTAAAACTAAAAAAATATGAATGATGAAATGGAAACAACTTACAAATGCCACAGGGAAACTGTCATCGTGGGGAAGGACGGCAGGGAAGCTTCTCTCACTTTCGATCTGGCGGCGGACGCTTGGCGGCTGGAGGCGGAAACGTTCCCGACCCTCGAAGAAGGACTTCGATCCGCCCAAAGCCTCTTGGCCCCTCCGGAAATAGAGGGAGCATGTAATGAGTGAAATAAAACACGTCATTTCTATGGGGGCAGGAGTACAGTCCTCGTGCATGGCATTGATGGCGAAGCATGGGGAGATAGAGCCTATGCCGGATTTTGCGATATTTTCAGACACTCAAGCCGAAAGCGGATACAAAACGAGGAACAACCCTAAAGGCGAGCGGGAGGGGTTGTATGCTTGGCTGGATTGGTTGGAGGGAGAGTTGCCGTTTCCCGTTTATACCGTAACAGGGGGGGATTTGACTGGGGATAGTTTGCGCCCAAGAACACGCAAGAAGGATTCAGAGAGAGGATTGAAGGGAGAGTTTTTAATGAAACGCTTGATTCCCTTATTCGGCTTGATGCCCAATGGGGAAAAAACTGCGGCAATCGGGAGGAAATGTACCGCAGATTATAAGTTAAAACCGCTACTGAAGGAATTGCGGAATCGCTGCGAAGTAACGCGTGGGGAAAAGGAAGTAGTTGCAGTGTCATGGCTGGGAATCAGTTGGGACGAGATGCAGAGGATGAAGGACAGTCATTTGCCGTGGGTGGAAAACCGATTTCCTTTGATCGAACAAAAAATGAGCCGCCACCACTGTCTGGAATGGATGGAAGCCAAAGGCTACCCACAGCCCCCGAGGAGCGCCTGTTATTATTGCCCTTTTCACGGGGATGACGAATGGAGAAAGCTTCGGGACGAAGACCCGGAGCATTTCAAGGATGCAGTCGAATTTGACGAGGGAATTCGTGAAAATTTCAAGAAATATGATCCCGTTATGAAGATGGAGGTATTCTTGCATAATTCGTGCGAACCATTGAGTGAGGTGGATTTCGACAATGATGAAGACAAGGGTCAGACAACATGGGATTTCAAGGCTGAATGTGAAGGGCTATGCGGAACTTGAAGTGTGTAAGTTGGCCCACCGGCTATCAGTTAAATCTTAAACTAGGGAAATTCCGAATGAGACTATGGAAAATTTACGGCGAGCATAATCCCAACCGCCATGCATGTGGCGTAAGCTTCGACTGGCGATGATAGCTCTCGACTCAGAAACTGTCTGGAATCCCCAGTATTCGATTACTCGGCTCGGGCTTGACCGCTACGTCATGCATCCCATGTTCCGGGTAACGCTGGTCAGCCTGCACTCCCCTGACTTTGAATGGGTAGGAACGCCCGACCAGTTGCCGGTCGAGCGGCTGGCCGGCCAGACGGTATTGGCCCACAATGCGGACTTCGACGCTACGGTCTGCCGGATGGCCATCAGCAAAGGCCAGATGCCGGCGTTTCAGGAGGATTGCTGGATTTGCACGGCGGACATGTCCGCTTGGCATCAGTTTCCTCGAAGCCTGAAGGGAGCGTACAAGCATTTGTTCGGCGAAGACTTGTCGAAGGACGCTCGCGATGAGATGCAGGGGCTGACTCCGGAAGTAATAGCGGCCAATCCTGCCTTTCGGGAATATGCCCTGTCTGATGCCCGAGCTTGTTATCGGATTTACGAGGCACTCGAACCGAGCTTTCCGGAGTTCGAGTTCCTGCTTTCCGAGCTTACTCGCATAATAGCCGCTCGCGGGCTTCCGGTAGATTCCAAACTTTGCCAGTCTTATATAGATAAGCTCGACAAGGTCATGGACAAGTGCGAGGCGGCAATCCCTTGGCGATCCGGCCACAAGCCCGCCCCGATAACTTCGCCTCTGGCTTTGGGCGATGCATGCAAGCTCGCCGGCATCGAGCCGCCTACCTCGACTAACGAGGACGATCCTGCCTGCATGAAATGGAAGGCCGCCCATCCGGAGCAGTCCCTATGGCTGGATGCCATGAGCGGCTGGCGGAAGGCGAACAAGCTACAGGAATCACTTTACGGGCTAATCCTTCGGAAGCGTCTGGACAGCCGGGTAAGCACTCGCCTGAAGTTTTGCGGGGCGCAACATACCGGTCGATGGTCCGGCTCCGGCGGACTTAACTTTCAGGCAATCCCCCGGAGCGAAATTCAGGGCGTCAGCATGAAGAAATGCCTAGCCGCTCCCGCCGGCAAAGTTCTCGTCTCGGTTGACCTGTCTCAGATTGAGCCTCGAATTTTGCACTGGCTTGCCGGCGACATGGAATTTCTTTCTCTAGTTAGCGGAGGCATCGACCTTTACGAGGCCCACGGCAGGGCGTCAGGACTGTATAACGAGGATGAGCCTATGAAGGACTTCGCCCCGGAGCTTAGACATCTTTGCAAGGCCCGAACGCTCGGTCTGGGCTATGGATGCGGGGCAGGCAAATTCGCCTCAGTGGCGGAAGCCCTGACCGGCGGAAAGCTCAAGCTCACGCCGGCCGTGGCCCGCCAGCAAGTGACTGCCTACCGCCAGCAGAATCCTCTGATCATTGCCTTATGGGACAAGGTCGAGGCGTTCGTTCGTCAACAGGCCAAGAACGAAGCCGAGTGCGCAGTCATCGAGACTCGCTCCGGCAAGCCGATCCGCTATTGGGACGTCGAGTTCTCCGAAAAGAAGGACGAAATGTCCGGGGCTACGGTCAAGGGCGGGCCTCGAAAGAAACTTTACGGCGGCCTGCTGGTCGAGAATCTTATCCAATGCACGGCTCGTTGCGTGTTCGGCGAGATGCTGATCAAGGCGGAGGCAGCCGGCCTGCCGGTATGCCTGCACGTCCATGACTCCATAACAGTCGAAGTGGCGGAGTCGGAAGGGCAGGCGGCCCTCGACCTTCTGGTCAAGATTATGAGCAAAGCCCCGAGCTGGGCGGAGGGACTGCCTCTGGCCGCCGAAGGCGAGATTAGGAAGCATTACTGATGAAACGCTTATTCGAGTACGCCTTGTGCTGGGGCTTGTTCCTCCTAGCCATAGCCATCTGGGTCTGGGCCTTAGCGGGCTTTACCATCGCAGTCTTTTTCCCATTGCCACGATGAACATGAACGAAAAACTAATCGGCCTATGTGGCCCCAAGGGCGTCGGCAAAACGACCTTCGCCGCACTTCAGGAAGCAACGGTCCTGTCATTCGCCGGACCAATCAAAAGGATGCTCAAGCAAATCCTGCCGCCGGGCGACTGGCTCGGAAAAAAAAAGGAGGATCAGCTTCCCGACTTCCCCAAGGGTATAACGCCTCGCGTTATGCTTCAGTCGCTCGGCACGGCATGGGGCCGGAATCTAGATTCGGACATATGGGTTATCCCAGCGATGCGCGAAGCCGAGTATTTTATGCGTATGGATGGCCGAGTAATCTTCGACGACGTTCGCTTCGCAAACGAGGCAGTGGCCATCCGGAACGCCGGCGGGAAGGTTTACCGGGTAAGCCGCCAAGACTTTAAAGTGCGGGCCGACTCGCATATCAGCGAACTCGGACTGCCCGAGGAACTGATCGACGGGGAGATTGAATTATGAGCGAAGAAAACTGGAAAAAAACGGTGGACGTCCGGCTGGGCGAGGAGCCGTTCCCCGCCACCGAGTATGAGTGCGTGAAGTGCGGCTACGTCTGGCCCGACACTGAAGAACCTCGATGCGTCTGCGAGGAAGAGGAGATAGAGGCATGACCGACCTGGACTTTAGCAACGAAGCAGACCCGGACGACATCAAACAGGACTGGCTCGACCGCCAAGCCCGCGAGGGCTGGACGACCTGCCGAGTCTGCGGAACTACCCTGCACGATGACGACGTAGCCGAAGGAACAGGATGCCTTTGCCCGGACGATGAAACTGAATAGCCAGTTTTCCATGTGGGCCGAGAAGTACGATTCGGGGGAACGCTTCCATGCCTTCCTGCTCGCATTTACCGTGCAGATAGCCCGAGCGATGCCCGACTTCGACGAGGCTTATGCCTATTGCGAGAAAGCCCTCGCTCACTTTGCTCGGCGAGGACTTCAGCCGAACGAACTGACGAATGCATTGGCCGGAGCTTACGAGCGGATCGGGCGGGACGACGTCGGGCGAGGCCCACGCCGGGAAACAGTTGAACCGACTGGCGATGTAGCAAAACACTACGGCAAGGCTGGCTCTGTTGAGATGCTCAAGGTCAAATCCTGTCAGGATTTCCTTTACGGGGACAAAACGGGCGAACTCCTGCTCGACCTGTTCGAGCCTGACGAATGGATTAGCATCGCCCGAAACGCCTTCGACTCAGCCGGTTCGGTAAAGACTGCCCTCGAATGGTCGGCCTGCCCCGACTTGTCCGAGTACCAGTTCATTTGCCCGAACGTTTTCAAGCCACAGGCCGACTCCAGACGAGCCGTACACGCCGCAGAAAGCGGCTGGCGTTATATGGTCCACGAGATGGATGACGCCGGCGTAGACTTCGACCAGCAGGTAGGCCCGATCCTAGCTCTCGGGAAAGTCCTTCCCCTGAAGCTCGTAACGTTCTCAGCCGGCAAATCGCTTCATGCATGGTACTCGCTTGCCGGCCAGCCCCACAAAGCTCGCGAATTTCTGGACGCCTCCCAACGGCTAGGCGGCGATCCGGCCTTCGAGCGATTCACGCAACTTTCACGCCTGCCCGGCGGCTTTCGCCCTGGCAAAGGCCCGCAATCCATCCTTTATCATTCCCTAAATGAAGCTTCCTCCGAACCATGAACTGCATGACGTCCTAGCGTGGACCATCGCTAATCCACCCGTCCCCAGCCAGACAGGCCAGCCGCAGGCCGATCAGACCTATACCGAGCAAACGCCCTATATCGCGAAGCCCTCGGACTTGCCGCCTGCCACGAAGCCTTTGCCGGAGATATGGGACTGGGATCGCTTAATGGAGGAGGCCGAGAAGCCGCTCCCGCCGGAAATCCTTAAAGACCTACTCTGGAAGGGATGCCGAATGTCCGTTGAAGGCTCATCCAAGGCCGGCAAGACGTGGACCTTGATGAACCTCGGCCTAGCCGCCGTCCAAGGGACGAGCTGGATGGGCATCAACGTAGTGAAGCCCTGCCGAGTGTTATATATGGACTTCGAGCTAATTGGTCGGTTCGCGGCTCATCGGATGAAGATGATTAAAAACGCCCTGAACTCGGGACGCCAGCCGAACTTCCAATACTGGCCACTTCGCGGCTCCTGCTACGAGTTCGCCCGCCTCAAAGAGCATCTGCTGGTCAGCGGCCGGCAGAAAGCCTATGATCTGGTCATCGTCGATCCCTACTATAAAGCGGCAGCCGGCCTAGACGAGAACTCCGTGGCCGACGTCACGCTCATCCTTCGAGAGATCGAAAAGTTTTCCGAGGAAACGGAAACGGCCATCGTCTATGCCCACCATTATTCCAAGGGCAACAAGTCGGACATCGACGCCATCGACCGGGGAGCCGGCTCCGGGGCATTCGCCCGCGATCCGGACGCCAAGGTAATGCTGACCCGCCACATGGAAAAGGACTGCCTGACCGTCGAGCCAATGACTCGCTACGCCACTTGCCCGGATTCCATCGTAGTGGAGACTACCTTCCCGACCTTCAAGCAGAGGAACGACCTCGACCCCGACGACCTGTACAACCCGGCCAAGCTCGAAGCCTACGAGCGGAAGCGGGACGCCGCGAAAGCCGGAGCCTCCGGCGATCAGCCTTTCTGATAGCCCGCGAGTCTTCGGCCTCCCGGCTGACCGGACTCTCGGCTCTCCGGATTCCATCCCCGCCTATAACGCACTGCGTCATGCCTGCCCGGCCTGACGCTTTGACGCTTTGCCTGCACTGCCGGATATCCGGGCATGGCTCGCCCTACGGGCTTCGCACAGGCTATCTCCAGTCTCCCTTTTTTACCAGTCAATCACGGCATACCCAGTGCCTGCCGGTAGGACGTTGAGACGTTGTGGACCCTCTAAGGAGGCCACAACGTTTTGTCGAGACGGCCTTTGCCTACAGAGCCGGCCTTGTAGGAGGCAGCCTGCTGGCCTAGTATGACCGGGATTGCCGGTAGGGCTGTAAAGTTATTTTACTCCTACAGGTCAACCTGTCAACACCCTAATTCGCTTTCCCTGTATCCATCTACTCGGCAGACAGGCACTCGCTTCTGCCGGTTTGCCGGCTCGCCGGATGCCCGCAATACGAACTACCCTTAACAAAGAGATCCATAACGAAACAACTGAACTCTCAAGACATCGCTCCGCAGGCCGGCTGGAGTTCGGCGGCGAGCAGGACACGTACGGAAAAGCGTACAACTGTTCACCAGAAACTATATAGGCGCACACTTAAAAAGGCGCGCGCCTATATAGTTTGCCAGACCCGGTCAGGTATTGGGCGGAGCAGGTGGAGTAGGTGGGTCTGCCGGCACAAGCCCGTCCACCACTTCCGCCTCTATGACCTCGGCCCGCTTCATCTCATCCAGCTCGGCCTTCACTTCGTCCAGCGTGACGGTTCGCTTGACCTCGATGACCTGCGAAGGCTCGCCGTCAGCCAGCCTGGCCTTGTCGATCATGATGCCTGCCGCTATTGGCAGGACTCCATCCGGAATCTTGTTGGCTTCGAGCCGCTCGATGTATTTCTCTACCGAGGATTGGGCGGCGTATCCGATCAGCCCCTGAAGAACCTGTTTGCATTGTGCTATGATCTCTTTCTCTCTGCTTCGGACTACTGCGATGGTATTCGCTCCGACTTTATACCGGGCTTGGATTCGCGTTAGTGGAGTGCCTTCGACCAGTCCTTGGACGACCCCGGCGTAAGCATCCGGCCTTCGCTGCTTGAGAGTTGCCGCAGTATATACACTCGGGCAAGTCTCCTCGACTGTCGTCTGGGCAGGCAGATTCTCAGCTAAGTAGTTAACTCTTTGCTTCTTGGTAGGCATAGCTTTTTTAATCGGTGCAACAGTTTATAAAGAGTATATAAATACTTACACCAACAAGGGACAATTAGACATAATCACTCTTGTGCGAAGTTGATGCATCTACACTAGCTACGCAGTTCGTCATGACTGGTAATGACTTACGCAAGCCGAGGGAATTTCCCACGCAGTCATGGCTGCACAACGGGTTAAAAATTGCACGGTTTAAACGGCTCTGGCAGGGGGGGAGGGGGGTCCGGATCGCCGGGCTGCCGGCCCGCCGACCGATTGGCTCCCTCGAAAAAATTTGGGCAATTGGAATCGACGACTCGCAAGTTGCCCCGGTCGATGCAATGGCAGCCGACCGCTCTATCCCCAACCGGCGAAGCTCTAACCTCGTCTCCGCTTGCCCAGCCTCGAATGACAAACTGGCCGTCCATTATGTAGCCTATCTTTTCGATTAAAACATAAACGTCGTAGTGGTTCGACTTGGATCGAACTAGAAGATTGCTAGTCGGCGAGTCTATTGTCTTCACGTCGACGGTCTTTTTACTATGGAGGTAGAAGTCGGCTCCTCCGGAACGGACGCCGAAGTCCGTACAAAGGTTAAATGCCTTTGCGAATGCCAACTCGCCGGCGGCCCCTAACAATTCTTTTTCCAGCATTTCCTCGTAGGTTTTTCCGGAGGACTGATCGACCCGCCCGAGTTCCCGGCAACGCGCCCGGCGATCACGGGCTAGATGGTCCGCCATATTCATATACCCCTCATCTAGGAATGCCAGCATTCCGCCATTATAGCGAATACTCTCCGATCCGCGACAATAAATGTCGCAAAAAGGCGAATATGTCCTACAATGTAAACGTGGCCTTGAATTGGACATCTCATCCGGCTCTCCCGACCCTTTCCCCGGAGGACATGAAAGCCATGTCTGCGGAGAAGATTCTGGCGTACTTCAATCGTCGCGAGGCGGCCATCGCGGCGGAGCGTGAAAGTCCTTACGACTTCGGATTCGAGCTTGGGCCGTGGAAGACCGCCGACGAGCAATTGGCCAGCCACTCGGAACTTCTGCTTATGGGCGGCAATCGCGCGGGCAAATCGGAGTTATGCGCCAAGCGCGTCGTCCAATGCCTGACTGAAAACCCTGGAACGGTAATCTGGTGCTTGACCGAGACTTCGGCTAACTCCATCCAGTTTCAGCAAGCCCTTGTTTTCAAGTACCTGAAGCCGGAGCATAAGCGTCTGGGTCGAACTCCGACCGGATACTTGACTTACTCGATTAAGAACGGCTTTACTGCGGCCAAGTTCGTACTGCCCAACAAGAGCGTCTGCATTTTCCGCAACTGGAGTCAGGACATCAGCACCATCGAGGGCGGCGAAATCGGCTGCCCGGCCCCGCCGGTCAACGGCACTCACAACATAGGCTACTGGGCTGACGAGCTTGTGCCGCTCCCGTGGATCGAGACACTTCGCTACAGATGCATCACTCGCTCGCACAAGGAGGCTGATGGCGTAGTTCGCTCTGCGAAAGGGCTGATATCCTTCACGGCGGTGGACGGCTGGAATCCCACCGTCAAAAGCCTGCTTACCGGGGCTAGGACTATCAAGTCTTGCGAGGCCGACCTATTGCCGGGCGAGACAGTCCCGCTCATCCAGCAGCCTCTACGGAAAGCCTCGTCGATAGTGTACTTCCACACGGCGGAGAATCCGTTCGGCGGCTGGGAGGCAATGAAGGCCACGCTCGACGGGGAGAAGCGGGAGGTAATCCTTTGCCGGGCCTACGGCGTACCGGTCAAAGCCTCGAGGGCCATTTTTCCTTTGCTCTCCGACCGGAACTACGTGGAGCCGGAAAAGATTCCGATCTTATCCGACCCGGAGAACAACCCTGCGACGTGGATCACGGTAATCGACCCGGCAGGGGCGAAGCCTTGGAGCATCGCTTTAATCGGCGTGGACGCTCACAACGTCGCATGGGTCGTCAAAGAATTTCCCGACTTCGGAACATTCGGGGCGTGGATCGACGTAGCGGGCGGGGACAAGCTCCGAGCCGGCGAGGCGGCTCATCCTAACGGCTACGGGATACTAGACTACGTGGAGGCCATCAAGGAGATGGAAGGCGACAGGAAATGTCATCGCATAATCGACCCTCGCCTCGGAGCCGCCTCCTACCAGAAGGCCGAGGGCAGTAGTAACATCATAGACGATCTAACGGATGAGGGCATAACGGTTTACCCTGCGGAGGCGTTGGACATCGAGACGGGGCTTCAGGCGATAAACAATTTGCTGGCATGGGATTCGCAGAAGCCAATGAGCTTAGAGAACAAGCCCAGGTTGATGATTTCGGAGGAATGCCAGAATACGATTTCCTGTATGCAGGAATATCAGCCCGGAAATCTCAAGGATTTTTCCAAGGATTTCATCGACCTACTAAGATATTTCGCGGTAGGGGCGTTCGAGCATTTCGAGGACGAAGACATGGCAATCAGTCAACCAAGAGGATATTGATATGGGAAAATTAACGGAAGAGGAGGAAATAAGGATCGTGGCCTTGCGGGAAGCGGGAATGAGTTGGACCAAGCTTGCCGCCGAGAGCGGCTATGCTCGCAGCACCTGCCAAGCGGTCGTAAAGCGGATGAGCGGCAGGCCGGCCCCGCCGGACCCTACGCCCAAGCCGGTAGAGGCCAGAGTGCTGAAGCCCTTCCCGAACCCTCGTTTGATCGGTATTTATTTCGGCGAGCGAAGCGATCCGGACATGGCCAAGTGCGTGGTCCGGCCTAATTTCAACTATCGGCCCAATTCGATCATACGGGTCATCGAGTGCGAATATGAGCCGGGACTCTACCGTCTTGCTTGAGACACTCGAAGAGCGGAATCGCAGGCTGGACGCCCTGCTCGCTTCGATGGCCGTCGAGGAGGGCTTGGCCGTCTTGCAGGGCCGCGAGCCTCGCCAGTATTCGCTCGATCAGATTGCGGACTTCACCGGCGTATCCAACGACACTATCCAGCGAATCGAGGCGAAGGCTCTGAGAAAATTACATTTAAAAATGGTAAGGTAAAATATGGAAACAAGCGAAAAGGACTTGCAGGAATTTGATCGGGACAGTCCCGACGTAGACTTTTTAAAATCCGATCTGGAGCGATGCCGGAACAATCTTAGTTATTGGCAGAGCAAGGCCGAGGAGGCTCGCGAGAGCCGCCGGAACGAATGGCCGGGCAAGGGGAGGAACGGCCAGAAGGAAGGGCAGGGGGCATTCCCTTGGCAGGGTGCTTCGGACCTAGAGCCGAATCTTATCAATCCTTTGATCGACGGGGACGTTGCCCTGCTTACCAGCAGTCTGAACAAAGGCAATCTTTTGGCCTCGCCGGTCGAGTCGGGCGACATTCCGACCGCCAAGACCGTTACGGACTTCATGCGTTGGCGGCTCGACTCGATGTCGGAGCTGCCTCGAGAGGCGGGAGTCGCGGCGAATCTTCTACTCGAACAGGGTATTGCCTTTCTGGGCATTTATTGGAAGCGGGAAGTTAAGCGGATTTATCAGCCGATCACAATGGGCGAGATCGAGCAGCAAGCCCCGGAAGTGGCGGCGGCCATCCTCGATCCCGACATGAAGGAAACAGTTTCGGAAATGTTGCAGGGCGTTTTTCCAAAGCTTCGCAAGAAGCGGATTACCCGGATGGTGAACGAGCTTCGGAAGGACGGCGTTACGGAAATTCCCTCGGAGAAAGTCACGGCCAATCGTCCTTCGGTAAAGGCGTATGAGCTGGGCAGGGATTTGATCGTGGACTCGAACGTGCTGGATTTGCAAGCGGCCAGAGCGGTCTACTGCGTCCATTATCTAACGCCCGAGCAGGCCAAGGAAATGGTCATTACCGGAAACTGGAGTTCCGAGTTCGTCGAGGACTGTATCGAGAATAGCCAAGGCGATTTCCCTGCCCAAAACACCGAGATGTTCAATACCTACGTCACCGGCGGCTACGGCTCGTTCGACCAGTACGAGGGGCTTATTCGTCTCATTACCTGCTATCGCAAGGAGATCGATGAAGACGGCGTTCCGATCTGTACCACTACCATTTTCAGCGAGACGGTCGAGGGCTTCGCGAAGTACTCAACCGAGATGTACGGAGACGGCTATCCCTTCGTCGCGATCACTCGAGAACATTTGTCCCGCAGGCTGTTCGACAGTCGGGGCTATCCTGAATTACTTCGCTCTTATCAGTTGGCCGTAAAGACCGAGATGGATGCGCGGCGCGACAGGGCCAGCATGTCAACCGTTCCGCCTATGGAAGTGCTTGCCGGCAGAAAGCCCGAGCAGATCGGACCCGGCTCAGTTATACCTGTCCGCCGGCGTGGCGAAGTAGGATTTATGGAAATCCCTCGCTACTCGCCCGCATCGACCGAGGTGGAAATGCAGCTTCGCCAGTTGGCCGACAAAGTCACTGGGCGGGCGACAAGCGAGCTGGATGCCGTCGAGGCTAACGTGATGAGACAAGCATTGGTCAACAACTGGCTTCATGGTTGGACTCAAGTGCTTCGCCAATTCTGGGCAATGGAAAGGCAATATGGTAATCCCGAGCAGTGGTTCAGAGTTACCGGCTCGGAACAGGGCGTTCAGCTATTGATGGACGAGGCCGCCGACGACTACGACTTTCGACTCTCATGGAATGCAAACAACGCCGACGAAGCGGCAGTCGTCAAAAAGCTTGAGACTGTCGGGACGGTACTTTCGCAGTTCGACAGAAGCGGGCAGGCTCGCTACGACGTTTTCCTCCAGACTTTCCTTGAGGCAATCGATCCGGGGCTTGCCTCGAAATTGATAGCTCCGGCTCAAGAGGCCACGAACAAGGAGATCATGGAGACTTCCGAGGACATCGCAAAAATCTTCAGCGGTCAGGTAGTCAACGCCCCGGAGAACGCCAACGTTCAGCTAAGAATGCAGATGCTTCAGCAGTACCTCCAAGGGACGGAAGAAATCCCTGCATCGGACGTTCAAGAGCGAATGCAATCAGATGAACAGTTTGCGGCCAGACTTCAGAACTACAGTTCCCAACTTTCCTTTCAGGAGCAGCAACAACGCAATGCCTTGACGGGCCAGCTAGGAGCGCCGCCCGGCAACGTTCCGGCCTCCAGCATGGGCGGCTGATGGGCCACGTCCAGAAGGAGCTATACTGGCTAGTAATTTTCATAATGTTTTTCATAGAGCGTGAAGCTTTTACGGACATGCTCTTTCTAATCCTCGGCCAAATAGCCAAAATATTTTTTACATGACTCTGACAGAAGCTTTAAAAAACATGCGCGCGCGCGAGGACTTCGGAGTCATCGTCGGCTACATCCTCACCGAGCTGGAAACGGCGATGATGGATTTCCAGAGTCCGGACCAGCTCGACAACCCTCAGAAATTGGCTCGCTTGGCCGGAGAGATCGCGGCCCTCGACCGGCTGATTCGAGTCTTCAGTCATGTCGAGGAGGACTAATCTCACGCCGCACGAGCAGTTCGCGAACGAAGTGCGGGCATTGCTGCACCGCTATCTGGAAGAGTCGGACCTCGATGATTATACCTTAGCCGAAATTATGAAACACGCCCTCGGCCAATGGATGAATGAAGACGTGGTCGATTTTTCGAGCGACATCGACTTAGAGGATGACGGCTGACTACCGGGAATCGGCGAAGAGTCAGGGCAGTTACTACGAGAGCCTCTTTACGACTGAATGCCTAAAGCGAGGCATTTTTGTTTCCCAGCCTGAAGGCGACTATTTGCCCTACGATTCGATCACCGACACTCGACTCGGCCTAAAGCGAGTGCAAGTGAAGGGGACTTCTTACCGAGCTGGGTCAGGATATAAAGTGGTGATTTCTAGCTATTCTCCTAATGCTTTTGATTTTATGGCTCTGTACGTTGATGTTCCGGATTTCCGGACATGGTACGTTTTTCCGAAAAAGATTTCAGGTTCGGCAACGACGATAAAACTGTTCCCGCACAACCCGACGAGCAAAGGCAAGTACGAGCCGTACAAGGCCGCCTTCCACCTGCTCTAAGTTTCCTGAGAAAGTAGCCGGCCAAGGTGCTAATATAGGAGTTGGCGGGCTTCGGTCCGCAGGTAAGACGGCGAACTTCTTAAAACGCAGATATGGATCAGGAAACAATTACCGAGGCTCCGGGTATAGATTCGGGAGCAGAAGATAACGCAGGCAATCCGACCACGGTCGAGGAATTGGCGAACTCATTCATTGAGCGAGTCGAAGAATCGCCCGAACCGGAGACGACCGATTCCGAGGCCGGTGAAACGGCAGAAGCGGAAGAGGGAGACGCCGAAGCAGAAGACGTTCTTTTACAGTCTAGTCAGTCCGAGGAAGCAGAGGAGGAGGAAACGGAAGCCGAAGAAGAGGCCGAAGAAGAATCCACCGAAGGACCGCCCAAAGGGGTAGGGAAGCTTTTAAAGCAGGTCGGTAAACTTACCGCCCGAGCCAAGAGCGCCGAGGAAAGGGTCGAGGCCATGCAGGCCAAGATCGCAGCACTCGAATCCCAACCGCAAAAGGCTGAACCGCAAGGTTCGCCGGTTCTGGAGGAAGTCGCAAACTTCGACGATCTGGAAAAGGTCCGACAAGAGGCGATAGCCGCCAAGAAATGGGCAGTTCAACATCTGGGAAAGGACTTCGTCGAAGACGGGGAAAAGGAATATAGCGGGGATGAAGTCCGCGAGATATTCGCAGCCGCCGACGAGTACCTGACCGAGAAGATTCCGCAGAGGGCAGGATTTCTCAAAGCCAAGGCCGAGAGCGATGCAAGATCGAGAGAGGTATTCGATTTCTGGGACAACCCGGAGGACGAAGCGAACCAGCTTTACCAGCAGGTTCTAGCCGACCCGAGATACGCCGCTTTAAACGCTTTGCCGAACCGAGATTTTGTAATGGGTTTAATCGTTGAGGGATTCCGATCCGTTAACGCGAAAGCCGAGTCGAAGGGAAAAAAGCCGGCCAAAAAGAAGCCGGCAAAAACTCCACCGGCAACGCTCGAAGAATCAGTGGCTCCGCCGCCAACGCCGAAGACAGACAGACAGGATAAGAAAATCAAAGCCGCTATCGCACAGGGGAATATCAGCCCCGAAAAGTTCGCCGAATTACTAACTTAATATCTTTTAAAAAATTCTAGGAGGAAAATAAAAAATGGCAGTAGCAACAAGTTTCAACGTAACAAGCACACAAGGCGCGAGACAGGATTTAGCTAATATCTTGCGCTATGTTTCGCCCTCAACTACTCCAATGTATTCTACATTGAAGCAATCCGCAGCTCCCAAGGCCGTCCTTACGGAATGGCTTGGTGATGTTCTCGCCAGCCCTGACGCAAATGGCGTCATCGACGGCGTCGACTTGATTTTCAACACGGGGTTCGAGGACCAGATCAATTCCCGAGTTCTCCTCGGGAATCGTGTCCAGACGGTTCGCCGAGCCTACGCTGTTTCGCGCCAAGCTCAGATGATCGACGTAGCCCCCGGAGAGAGCCTTATGGCCGCCTC
>Ga0209337_1000313_pt1 | contig 38071 bp, 29 predicted proteins | sample LinPmetageLP53_FD_184044 | JGI IMG/M metagenome (GOLD analysis project Ga0209337, IMG submission 184044) | Marine viral communities from the Pacific Ocean - LP-53 (SPAdes) (version 2) | ecosystem: Environmental > Aquatic > Marine > Oceanic | place: Pacific Ocean | collected 2010-02-08
CATCTGCGACATCTGTAATTGGAGCAAGAACATCTAAAGGTTTAGAATTTGGAGTAGGACCTAACTTATCATTATCAGGTGTTGGAATGGTATTTGGAGTAGGATATAACTTTAAGTCAGGTAATCTAAATCTACCAGTTAATCTAGTATTTATGCCAGGAAGAGAATTAACTGGCAACAGATATAATGGTGAAGAATATAAATATAATACCGGTTCAAGGATATCTATTATGCTTGGATTCAATATGAGTAATAGATAGATTGATTAAAATATTAAAGTTTATAAAAAATATATTTGACCCTATGTATTGGACAGAAAAGATTAGTGATAAATCTGGTCTTAATGATACGGCAATGAAGTCACCACTTCGTAAATGGGCATTAGAGTTAACCGGTTGGAAATGGTGGTTCTACCAAATAGTAGTTGGGGGTGTATTTTTTATTATAATAGAATGTCTACTTAACCTAATAGGAATGACAATCTTACCCTGGGGATAAAGTAGAAATAAATAAAAATTAAAAATTAGAAAAAATGGAAAAATTTAAATGTTATGTATGTTGTTATGGAGGGTACCTACTAGCTGTTGGAGCTGGGTGTACATTCGGAACAAGTTTATTGTGGGGAACACTGTTATTAGGTGCTGCAGGATTCTGGGCTTACCAACAAAAAACTACTTGTTGTAAAAACGGAGTTTGTAATACCTGGTTATAAATAATGGATTTCGCTAGAACTCTTATAACAGTTATGTTTCTAGCGTTATTTGCGGTATTAGTTTATTTTATATTTACTCAAGAGGTCACAGGGACTACCCGTGACCTTTTGTTCATTATAATAGGTGGGTTTTTAAGTTCGTTTCAAAACGTAATAGATTACTGGTTTAAAAAAGACAAAAAAGACTAATGGCTGGAGAAAATTGTACATGGGCAACAGCATCAGATGAGTGGGTTGCAGCAAATTATACTTGGGAGGAAGCGTGTTTTATTGTAGACGTTGTTGGTGTACAAGGTGGTGGATATAGTGGACAACTACAAAAACTTAAAAAAAGAGACAAAACCCAACAAAAAAAGTTCGTAAAGTTACTATGTAGAATCAAGGGAGAAAAATATGAAGAAGTTAAGTATTTTAGACCTGGTATTAATGTTAGGGTTTCTGATTTTGAATTATTACATAAAGAAGTAATAAAGCCTAATCTCCATATATTTATTAATAAACAAAAATAGATGTATACATTATATTCAGACAAAACAAATTTATTCGAGTGCGACATCCAACTAGAGGGAGCTAGTCTAAAAGAAGCTAGGGCAAGGTTAATTATAGAAACAGAAGACCTAAATTTAATGTACAACGGAGAAATAAACTCAAACGGCAACTGTAAAATTAATGTACCTAAATTAAAAAACGTAATTAGTGAAAATGGTAATATTAAATTAGAGGTTATTGCTGATGAAATGTATTTTAACCCTTGGACTTCAGAATTTAATTTAGAAGCGTCTAAAAAACTAACCGTAGAGGTAAAACAACAATCAAAGACGCCGATAATAGAGAGTAAACCTAAGGTAAAAGTTAACATTATAGATGGGACCCCTAAAAAATCTACAACTAAGGTGGTTGAATCTGTAAAAAAACCTACTAAAAAGAATATCCTTACAAAAAAAGATATCGAGAATCTGTTAAGGAGGATAAAATAATTTACTTTCGTAATTAGGGATGTAAATTATTACCTATGGCAGATTTAAGTAACAGTAAAATAAAAGACACTTATCAGTTTGTTCTACAAGCTGATGGCACAGGTAACCTACAAACTCTTTTAGGCGCCTCACCAAATCCCCTTATTATTAATAACAATTTACGGTATGTTGATGGAAATCAACAGTCTGGATATGTGTTAAAATCTGATGGTAATGGAAATGCCTCATGGGGTGAGGTATCCACTGGGGACCTTTATATTTCTGCGGCAACCTTAGATAATACCGTCCTTAAATTAGAAACTACTAGTGGAAGTACTATCTCAGTCCCTGTATCTTATTGGTCCAGTGATGGTTTAGGTAACTACTCTAATAGTGGACTAACTGGGAATATAGGTGTGGGAACATCCACACCAAATGAAAAATTAACAGTAGTCGGAGCAATAAGTGCAACTAGTGCAGTACATGGAAACATATTCTATTCAAATTCATCTTATTTTGCAGGTGGAGACAGAGTAATTTACACTTTAGGTAGTAACATCAACCTAGGTGATACAGATTCAGGCACAGTAGATAAAGCAGTTAGAATAACAGGAACAAACATTGAATTGAATGCACCCGTAACAACCTTTGTTGGTGGTGTAGATATAGTAGGTAATATGGTAACTGGGGGTAACGTAATATCTACTGGATTAACTTCGACAATTGGCCCTATTGTTAGTGGTACTACAGACCTTAACGATTTATTTGTAAAAACTTCTGACCTTAATTATGGTGCTGATGATTTTTGGTCTGGAGAAACAGGAAATACTTTATTCCCTATAAGCCCAGCAAATACTAAGCTTGGTATTGGTACATCTACACCAGCAGCTATGTTAACCGTTAAGGGTGGACTAGGATTTCAAACATATAATTTAAATGGTGGCGTTGTCACTTTCGCTAATGGTTTTAATAGAGTTTTATTTTCTAATCCAGCATCTCCAGCTAATTTATCATCAGGAGATGAAATAAAAGTTTCTGATGGGTCGGAAACATTCACCCTAACAGTAGATTTTATTTCTGGTTCCAATGTGTTTTTAACCCAAAATTATACTGGTGCTAACGTAGTAATATCTGGTGGAGGACTATTATTTTCTTCTGGAGAACCTTTACAATTCCAAACCCTAGGAGGCAGTTTACCAACTTTCCAAATATCTGGAACTAGTGTTATGAGTGGTACCACCGACCTTTTAGATATTTTTGCAAAAACAAGTGACATCTCATACCCCACAAATTTATTTTGGTCTGGTAATACAGCAGGTTCACTTTTCCCGATAAGTCCTACAAACACTAAGATTGGTATTGGTACATCTACACCAGATAAAACTCTTCATGTCAAAACAGCAGAAAATACAGTTGCAGTTTTTGAAAGTACGGATGCAACGGTAGCATTAAAAATAAGTGATAGTAGTGATGACGCATATATTGTAGGTAAGAATAATATGTTATATATAAGTGATACGTCCGGTAGTCCATCATCAAACGCTAAATTTGCATTTGATTATGTTAATGGAAAATTAGGTATAGCAACAACAACCCCTAATGTACCACTTACTGTAGTTGGAGATATAAGTGGAACCACCAATCTACATATTGAAGGTAACATAAACGCAAATGGTAATATAGTTGGTGATGATACAACTAATATTACGAATATAGCTACTTTAGAATGTGATACAATTGCTCACGATAATGATGTTGATAATAAAATAGCTTTTGGAACGGATATTCAAGACCATCAAACAGGAGGCTCTTCAAGGTTAGATATAAACGATGAAGGTGTAAGATTAGGTGGAGCAGGGGCAAGAGTAACAACAATTGAAGATAATGATAATTTAGGTACTTCCGACACTAAATTACCAACGCAAGGTAATGTTAAAGCTTATGTCGACGGGACATACAATAGAACATACATTAGTTATTTTTCTAGTGTAAGTAGTTCTTTAGCTGCGACAAACAATTGGATATTACCTTCGGTTGGTGGTGGTATTTCTAATCATACTTGGAATGTAAATTCTGGTTACGCTGGAAGTAACCAAACTGTAGGTAATACGTTTACTGTAGCTTCTAATGGTGGGGTTCAAGCTATACCTGTACCATTTGATGGGATTTTAGAAGGTTTTTATTGTAATTGTAGAAATAATGGTAGTGAATCAGACCCAAGAAATGCTGCATTATTTACTTCTACTTTAGATTGGGGAACCGGTAATGTTAACACTATGACTTTAAAATTTTTTGGAGCTGGAAATGATGATGGTGGTTCATCTAATAGTAAACCTTATTTTATAAATGGAATAGGAGAACCTTTAGCGGTAAGTAGAGGAGATGTAATAATGCCTGCCATATCTGCACAAGATGGAGGGTCTGTCGCAAACCAATGTACATGGACAGTAGTACTTGCTACCACATTATCGGGTACCACATAAAAATAAAATTTTAAAAAGTATACTATGTCTATAGAAAAGATAACAGAAGAATTAAATGCACTTAACATTATAAGTAATAGTGGAGATACCCATACCCGTGAAACTGAAGCTAGTATTGAGTACTCAATGGGTGATGGTGATGCGGAAGTACTTAGTACTATTTTAGAAAAAATAGTCTCAAAATTAAACGAATTAACAGATAAAGTTAATTCTGAACACCCATAATACAATTTTATAGTCTAATTGTTTTGTCAATAACTTAATTTGTTGTATATTTGTAATATGAACGATAATCAACTACAAAGACTTAAAAACCTACTCTCAATCCCTACATACACTTGGGAAGAGGACGACCTTATTAATTATATTGTTGAAAATTATAGTGACCTATGTGACACTCTTGAGGTGGATGATATAGGAAATATGTATCTAACTAAAGGTAAATCAGAATATTATCCGTGTTTTGTTGCACACTTGGATACGGTCCACCAAAAAGTAGATATGGTGGTAGAAGAAGAGATGTTACCTAATGCACAGGGAGAATTAAAACTAGCATTAAAGGCTTATGAAGAAATAAGTGGTAAACCTACTGGGATAGGTGGTGATGATAAAGCTGGTGTTTTTATATGTTTAGAATTGTTAAGAGAGTTAGAGTCTTGTAAAATATTTTTACCTGTTGCTGAAGAAACCGGTTGTAATGGTTCTAAAGAAGCTGACCCAGATTTTTTTAAAGATGTTTCGTACGCCATTCAATTTGACTCTACAGAAAATAATACTATGAGTAAGACTTTAATGGGTGTACCTCTTTTTGAAGAAAATGGAGACTTTATTGGAAAAGTTAAAAACCTTATAAATGAACATGGTTTAACTCAGTGGAGACATCACCCCTACACTGACACTATGATTCTTTCCCAAAACTTTGATTTCTCTTGTTTAAATTTTGCAGCAGGGTACTATAGGTACCACACTAAAGACGAATACGTAGTTATAGAGGATGTTAATAACACCTTAAATTTAGCTAAAAAAGTAGTAAAACTACTAGGAAATGAAAAACATAAATTCAAAGTTTCCCACCTTAATACAAAAAGCTTTCTAATATAGCTAACTCATTACAATTTATGGAATATTTATTTATAAAACAGAAATATGCCATATCCAATTCCTTTTTATATGAGAGTAGGTGCTTCAAACGCACTTACGCACGCCGAACTTGATAGTAACCAACAAATACTAAGTGACAAAATTGACCTTACAGTAGGTAATAACCTAGGTAATGGGGCTGGAATTTATTTAAGTAAGACAGCTAACGCTAACGATGGATTCTTAAATTTTAGAACTATGGCTGGTCTAAGTGGTACCAGTATTTTTATATCGGGTGACACTTTGGTTTTCGTTAATGATGGTGATTTTTGTCATACACCAGTAAAAGCTAGTGAAATAGAAGCTTGTGATTGTACAAGTGGTGTAACAATAAACACTAATTGTGATGGGTGTGGTGATGTTAATTTTGGTGTAAGTGGTGTTACGTTTAATTATAATTCTACTAGTAGTTATACTTTCCCATGTTTTGATGGGGCAGTAAATTATGTTTTATGTACAGACGGTTATGGTAACGTAGATTGGTGTCCTCCACAATCAGGAGGGACTGCGTCTGCAGATACATTTATATCCAACTTCCAATTAGTAGACGAAACTAATTTACAAATTTTTAGAAGTGATGGTGTTTCATGGAATGTGGATATTTCCGGTGTAACACCTTACCACTACGGTGAAGGATATAGAGCTATAGAACCTAGGGTAGTCAGTCAACATCATAGTTATGCGAGAGGAGAACTCTCAAACATACAAGGTGGTTATTATAATATTGTTGATTTAGACTCTAATTTTAGTTTTATAGGTGGTGGATTAAACAATGATTTATCCGGTTCCTCCTATTCACTAATAGTGGGTGGTGAAGAGAACGATATAATAGCATACGTGGCTTCAGGACTAACTTTTTCTGGTAATACATTAGTTGGTGGTAGATTTAATAGGTTACACGGTGTTGGAAGCTCCTTTATTGGGGGTGGTTTACAAAATAAAATACAAAGAGCTTTTGAATTAACAGGGGCAACACCAGTAAGTTCATTAATAGTTGGTGGTGAGTACAATATAATCACTGGAGAAACACAGGGAGTTAGTGTTATTGTAGGTGGAAAAGATAATGTCGTAGGTTATGGTGTAACCGGAAACTTTATAGGTGGAGGGTACGAAAACACTATAGAACACATGTACGGTGGATATGGTTCCATAGTTGGGGGTTACAGAAATGTAATTTCTGGTGATACATATAGTTCTATTGTTGGTGGTCAAGAAAATAGGATTGACGGTGATAACACAACAAATGAACAAAGTTTAAATAACTTTATTGGTGGTGGTAAAGTCAATCAATTAGATAATACAGTAGGAGCTGCCATTGTAGGTGGTTTCCACAACTTTATTAAAGCAGATGCAGGTTCTGTAGATGGTGAAGGTACAGAAAAATACAGAGAATATAGTTTTATCGGTGCTGGTGAACACAACCAAATCCAAGGTGGTACAGATAACGTAATAGTAGGTGGGCATAGAAATATAATTCAATCAGGAACTTCATGGTCTTCTATTGTGGGTGGTTCAGGTAATACTATCAATCACTATTCTAATTATTCATTCATAGGTGGTGGTACAGGTAACACTATTAACCATAGATATGGATTTATAGGTGCTGGACAAGATAACACAATACATACTCTTTCTCACCTAACAACTTCAAATGATTCATTCCAGGCCGCTATTGTTGCTGGTAGGTTAAATCAAGTACGTAGTAAACAATCTATTATTGGTGCGGGGTATGGTAATATAATTGAAGTAGATTCCGTTAGAAGTGCAATAATTTCTGGTAGGTTAAATGTAATATATTCTGCGTCACCTAATAGTTTAATTGGTGTTGGTGTACAAAATGCGATATACGAAAATAATAATGCTGCCGTAATTGTTGGTGGGATAGAAAACGAAATCTATGGAGGTAATTTTGGTTTGGGTACTCAATTCGGAAATAATTCCAAATACTCATTTATAGGTGGTGGATTCTCCAACGCTATAAGTGGTTTTTCATCTACTATTGTAGCGGGTATGAATAGTCATATATTTTCCGCTCAAGGATTTGTAGGAGCAGGTATAAATAATGTAATACATCCAGCAAGTAAGGCTTCATCCATTGTGGGTGGACAAAATAATGTTATTTACGGTAGTATATATACCGCACTTACTAATGTAGAAACGTACGCTATAACTGTAATGAGTGCTACTTCTGCTTACTCATTTATAGGTGGAGGTTATGCCAATATAATATCGGGATATACTAACACTATAGCCGGTGGTATCGCCAATCAAATAAATGAAAATGCTAATACCTCTTTTATTGGTGGTGGTAGTACAAATATAATTAACGGTCCAGCGGATAGGGTCAGTATCGTTGGTGGGTTAGAAAATAAAATTCTTAACGCTAGGTTATCTGCCATAGTAAACGCTTCTGGTAATACCATATATTCCCATGCAGAAGACGCAGCAATCATTGGTGGTAGTTCATTAATAGCTACTTCAGCATCTACAACATTTATGCATGGATTAGACGTAGATACTGGAACGAGACATGGTGACAGACCATTTAAATACCATGGGTCCTTCACCAACTCAAATATAAATTTTGTATTAACATCTATAGATAATGACGGTACAGCAGTGTGGAAACCAGCACCTGGAACAACATCAGCTTCTACTAGAGATTGTTCAGGTGATGAATACGTAGTAAGTGCAACAACAAGTGGTTGTTGTCAACTAGTACTGACAACAAATAGTGGTACGACCATTATACAAGATATATGTAACGATTTAGGTCCATATCAATGGGGTGAATCACCTAACTCAATTAGACCTGTACTACCAAGTGCACCAGGAGACATTAACTTCTTTGATACTGTCTCAGACTTATCTGGTATTATGGCGGGTAGAGCCAACACTATTTCGGGTAGTCCTTATTCCTTTATAGGTGGTGGTAGTAAAAATATGATAGACATCTCTCCACCAGACAATTATGGGTGGAATGCTATTGTAAATGGTAGTCACAATAAAATTCAAAACTTAGATGGTGATAATCAAGGTTTCTCTTCTCTTATTGTTAACGGAGATAAAAATATAATTAGTGGTGGTACAAGAAACTCAATACTTAATGGGTTATCTAATAGAGTAGGAGCAGATTATGCTACTGTACTAAACGGAGCATACAACATATCAAACCATAGAGCTTCTACAATTGTTGGTGGATTAAATATTATGTCTCTTACATCTCACACGGTGTACATGAATGGTTTAAGTGTAAATACTACTTTAACTGACCCATTGATTGGTGGTGAAAGATATTTCCAATATCACGGGGCAGCAGCCAACCCAGGACAAAATAAATTCTTAATGGATGTGGATGGTATGGGTAATGCGGTTTGGTCGGACATACCAGGAAGACCAACATTTACAGGTGATACGTTCGCAGTTTCAGCTTATACAAGTGGATGTACATTATATATTACGGTTAGTGATGGTACAACTTTAACGGCCGATACGTGTAACAGTTTCTCTGATAGTCCATATAGGTATGACAATCTAGTTGATAATATAGTCCCTAAATTACCAAACGCGGTAGGGCTTGTAAATCAAGCGGGTGATGGTATTCAATGGACAACATACAATAACATAGCTGGTGGTCAAAGAAACAAAATACTAACTTTTTGGGATACAACAGCTAACTCTATTATTAATGGTTTTCAAAATGTTATTTCAGGACAAACAAGTTATGCGGGTGTAGGTGGATACAAAAACGTAGTCGGTACCCAATCAAGTAATTCACACGTATTTGGTAGTCAGAATATATTACAGGATGCTTCAGAATCTTTAGTTGGTGGTTGGAAAAACTATATTAATTCTTCAGATAGAAGTTTTATAGGTGCCGGAACTAATGGTGAAATTTGGAGGTCAAATGCGTCAGCTATTGTGGCTGGTAAAGGAAACATAATTAGTGCCGATACCCAAACTCCATTACGAAGTAAAATTATTTTAGGTGGTTCTTCTAATAAAATAATATCACAAGGAAGTGCTGGAGATAGGTCAGACTATGCTTTAATAGGTAATGGTTTAGAAAATAGAATATGGCGTGGAAGTACCAGGGGATTCATTGGTAATGGTAATGTAAATTATATCTCTGGTGTAACTTACGCTACAATAATAAACGGTAAAGAAAACAGAATATTCCCTAATATTAAAGAAGGTGGAGTTCCAAACGCTCCAGATTATTCAGTTATAGTTAATGGTACTGGTAATACAATTTCATACGAGTATAATGCAGCAGCCATTATTGGTGGTGTTAATATAAGTGCTCAGAGGTCACAAACCACACACATGAAAGGTTTATATGTGGACACTGACACTACTGAGGGACAAAGAGCATTTAGATATTATGGTTCCTACGCGGCTCCAGGTATGGGTAGAGTATTAACTGATATTAGTGGTTCAGGTGACGCTGTTTGGCAAGAAATGGGTGGACCTAGATTAACAGGTGATACGTTTGCAGTTTCAGCTTATACAAGTGGATGTACATTATATATCAATGTAAGTGATGGAACAATTTTAACTGCTAACACATGTAATGAGTTTGGTTCTATTAGTCCTTATGAATATTCTACGGGAATAGATTCTATTAGACCAGTAATTCCAACACAAGGAAGTGGTATAGGAAATGATAACGAACAAGGTTTTTACCATAATATAGCTGGTGGTCATAGTAATAAAATATTATTTGGAACTGGTCTTCCACCCAACATAGAACAAAAAATATTTAATAACGCTATTATTAATGGTAAATACAACACTATATCTGGTAACACTAATGATAGTTGGTTAAGTGGTTCTTATAATTTAATGATAGATAGTTACGTTTCTGCTGGGGGTGGAAACCTTAGTTATCTGGAAAATGTCACAGCTTCTAACATACAAGGAGGGTGGAAGAATTCGATGGTAAAATCAGTATATTCTAATATAGATGGTGGACACATAAATAAGATAGGTAACGGTTGGAATAGTAGTATCCAAAATGGTACAGATGCTGTACTATCAGGTGATTCTCGTACAGTAGGGATACAGTATGGTTTGATAGGTAATGGTCTGGACAATCACATATATTCTCATTACCAGAATGATACCACTAGTCATTCTACTATACTTAATGGAAATGACAATAGAATCTGGCATGGTAGTGGTTATGGTACCATATTAAATGGGGCAATTAATTATATTACAGGAACCACATATGCTCATATTTTAGGTGGAAGAGAAAATAGAATTCTTCCAGGTAGTTTAACTGATTTTCCTGATGGTGTACCACAGTATGGGGCAATCGTCAATGGTTCTGGTAATACAATAATGGGAGAATTTAAAGCGTCTGCTATCATAGGGGGTGTGGACATAGATGTTACCCGTTCACAAACTACCTTTATGAAAGGTTTAGATGTTAATACTGACACAACAGAAGGGTTAAGACAATTTAGATACCGTGGTGGGTACGCTAATCCAGGTTTAGGTAGTTTCTTAATGGACTCAACTGGTTCAGGTGATGCGGTATGGACAAGATTACCTATTATTGGTTATACAGGAGGTACAATGACTACAGGGGATACTTTTGTGGTATCTGCATTTACTAGTGGATGTACACTCTTTATTACATTAACTGATGGTACGGTATACGATGCAGATATATGTGACGGATTTACTGATAGTCCTTATAGATATGATGCAGTTAATGAAAATATTGTCCCTAAATCACCTTCCTCTGCTGGTGTAGTTAACCAGGCAGGTCATAATGGTATTATTACTCATTATAACAATATCGCCGGTGGGTGGAAAAATAAAATATGGACCAATTGGGATACCTTTGGTAACGCCATAGTTAATGGTGAACAAAACATTATTAGTGGTCAAACCAGTTATGCAACCGCAGGTGGTTATAGAAATATTATAGAAGGGGCTTCTACTTCATCTATTGCACATGGTGGATACAATTATGTACGTAATTCTGCTTATGGTAATGTATTTGGTTATTTTAATACCTTATGGAACACTACTCGTTCTGCGATTCTAGGTGGTAATTCACATACCATTATTAAAGGTTGGGGTAACGTCATAGGTGGTGGTATAGGAAACGTAATTTCCGGTAGAACCTCAACTAGTAATACTTCTATTGGTATAGCATCGGGTTACGATAACTTAATAGTAGATGGTAATTACGGTACTGGGACTGGAACCTACGAAACACAATTTACTAGTGTTTATTCCTTTATAGGGGGAGGTATAAGAAATAATATATGGCAAGGAAGTGTTAGTTCTGTTATTTTAGGTGGAGGATACAACTATATTTCAGGAACCACCAACGCAGCTATTTTATCAGGTAGACACAACAAAATACATCCTGGTACTAAAGAAGGCCCAATGTTCGCTCCTGACTATTCAGCTATTGTTAATGGTTCTGGTAATACTATTTCATGGGAATATAATGGGGCAGCCATTATTGGTGGTGTAAATATAACAGCTCTAAAATCACAAACTACACATATGAAAGGTCTGTATGTTGATACCGATACGACCGAAGGACAAAGAGCATTTAGGTATTATGGTTCATACGCGTCTCCAGGTCCGGGTAGAGTATTAACTGATATTAGTGGTTCAGGTGATGCAGTTTGGCAAGAAATGGGAGGTCCTAGATTAACAGGAGACACATTTGCGGTGTCAGCTTTCACTAGTGGATGTACACTATACATTAACGTAAGTGACGGAACCGTATTAACGGCAAATACATGTAATGAGTTTGGTTCTATTAGTCCTTACGAATATTCTACAGCCGCAAACTCAATTCGTCCAGTAATTCCATCACAAGGAAGTGGTATAGGAAATGATAACGTACACGGTGATTATCATAATATAGCGGGAGGTTACTCTAACAAAATCTTATATGGTTCTAATATCGGTAACACACCAATACCTAGAACATTTAATGACGCTGTTATCAATGGTATGTTTAATACAATATCTGGTAACACCAACAACAGTGTGATAGGTGGTTTAAATAACCTTATAGTTGGTGGGTCTAGTATGGGAGCTGGTGAACAGGCTTCTACTCATAGTGTTTATTTGTTTGGTACTGGTGGTTATATACAAAATTCTTCTAATACTACACTCGCAGGTGGACAATCTAGTTCTATAATTGATTCTACCCATACATTTATGGGGGGTGGACTTTTTAATAAAATAAGATGGTCTAGATGGTCTAGTTTAGTTGGTGGTAGAGAGAATTACATATCTGGTGCATCATACTCGTTTATAGGTGGTGGTAATTTGAATCAGATTGAAGCTAATCAAGGACAGATTGGTGAAAACATGTACGCTATCATAGGAGGTGGTAATAAAAATGTTATTAAATCATTTGGTGCAGATAATAGGTCATCTGGAATAGTATCTGGAGAAGAAAACGAAATTTGGAATGGTAGTGTTCGTAGTTTCATTGGTGGTGGTTTAGAAAATAAAATAAGTGGTGTTACTGAATCTTCTATTGTTGGTGGTTATCAAAATACTATAACACAAGGATTTAGAGAATTTATGGAGGTACCTCATTATAGTGGTATCCTTAATGGTAGTGGTAATACTATTAGTCATAACCATGTTGGTTCAGCAATTTTAGGTGGTGTAGACATCCAATCACAACAGTCACAAACTACACACATGAAAGGTCTGTATATTGACACTGACACAACTCAGGGAGCACGTAGTATGAGGTATTTTGGTACTTTTGCTAATGCAGGACTTGGTAGAGTGTTAAAAGATATGTCCGGTGTTGGAGACGCTGTTTGGCAAGATGCACCATCAGTGGACTTAACTGGAGATACTTACGCAATTTCAGCTTTCACTCAAGGATGTATATTAACAGTATTAGTTAGTGATGGTACAACTTTAACTGCTGACACTTGTAATGAATTCACTGCAGGACCATACAGATATGATAGTGGATTTGGAACTATAGTACCTAAATTACCACCAGATGGTACAGGTTGGGAAAATGATATTAAAAATGGTTTATATAATAATGTAGGTGGTGGTATACAAAATATTATAACAGGTATTGAGACTACCTTTGACCCAAATAATCTTAATTTCCCTAATGAATCACATTATAATACTATAGGTGGTGGTGTTAACAACATTATTAGTGGAATTACGGTAACCTCTAGCATTGGATATGGGTGGGACAATAAGATGATATCCAATACCTACTCAAGCCTGGGTGGTTACAATAATAGAATGGAGTTCAACTTTAATAGTAATATACTGGGAGGTGCTACTCACCTTGTGAAAAACACATATCAGGGTACAATACTAAATGGTATACAACACATAAATGTCTTTAATAGATTTGGTACTATTATAAATGGTAATACAAATGCTGTTTCTGGTAATACGGCAGCTCCATCTACAGGAGGACAGTATGGTTTAGTTGGTAACGGTCAATACAATAGGGTACTTCATAGTGGAATCGGGATAAATAAAAACTATTTTGGTACTGCTTTAAATGGTTCTCGTAATGTGGTTTGGGATACGGTAACGTATGGTCACATAGGTAATGGTTTCTCCAACCAACTTAGTGGTACGTCATATGGGTCTATACATAATGGTCTTCACAACTTTATTACTGGTCATGACCAAGGTGGGGAAGGAAGTACTATTAGAGAAGTAAAATTCCCAACAATACTTAACGGTTCAGGTAACACAATTTCAGCTTGGGCAGATGGGTCAGTAATACAAGGTGGTTTTGATTTACACGCTACAGTATCACAGACAACATATATGAAAGGTCTAGATGTAGAAACTGACACTACACAAGGGCAAAGAAAATTCAGGTATCATGGAACTTGGGCAAATGAAGGTGCTGGTAGATTCTTAAAATCTACGGACAACCTTGGTAACGCGGTATGGGCAGACTTAGGAAACCCAAGTGTAGAATTAACAGGTGATACTTACGCAATATCAGCTTTCACTAGTGGATGTACACTATATATCACGGTTAGCAATGGGGTTACTTTAACGGCTGATACATGTGGTTCGTTTAATGAAGGACCATACGAGTACGGTACAGCACATGAATCTATTAGACCAAAACTACCACCACAATCTAGTTTCTGGAAAAATAGAGTTTTACAAGGTCAAAACCACAATATAGCTGGTGGTAGAAAAAACTTAATTGTTTACAGTATTGATGATGAATTTACGAGTAATAAAATAACCTCTAACGGGATAGTCAATGGTGACATGAACACTATATCAGGTGCTAGTTATTATTCAGCAATGGGTGGTAATAATAACTACATGAACACTGTAATAGAAGTAGGTGAAGAGGGTAGTATGGGTCAGAATAGTGCTAGTTGGATGTTCGGTTATTCTAACTATTTGGAAAATTCAAAATACACTTCAATCGCTGGTGGTTCAACTAATTCTGTACAAAGTTCAGACAAAACATTTATAGGTGCAGGACAAGAAAATAAAATAATAACAAAATCTCATGACGCAGCAATTGTTGGAGGTCATGCAAATACAATCATAAGTAGTAGACGTAGTTTTATCGGCGCGGGTACCAATAACCTAATATCAGGAGCAACTACCGGTGCATTAGAAAACTTTATAGGTGCAGGTCACGATAATAGAATTATTAGTGGGTATGCTAATGAAATTAATTTACATTCTTCTGTTGTTGGTGGTAGACTAAATACATTATGGAAAGGAAGTGGACACGGATTTATAGGTGGTGGTTTAGAAAATTACATATCTGGTGTAACCTTTGGTTCAATTTTAGGAGGTGAAGAAAATCGTATCTTCCCGGGTGGTAAAGAACCAGGTTCGGAACAAACCCCTAATTACTCAGCGATACTTAATGGTTCTGGTAACACAATAAGTGGAAACGTGAAAGGAGCGGCAATTATTGGTGGTGTAGATATAACCGCTCAGAGGTCCCAAACTACCCACATGAAGGGGTTATATGTGGACACTAACACTACTGAGGGAGAAAGAGCATTTAGATATTATGGTACTTTTGCTAATCCAGGTACAGGTAAAGTATTAACTTCTCTTAATTCTCTAGGTGACGCTTATTGGGCTGACCCAAATAGTGTACAAATGACTGGTGATACCTTTGCTGTGTCAGCGTTTACAAACGGATGTATATTAAACGTCTTACTTAGTGATGGTGTTACATTAACAGCTGACACTTGTAATGAATTTACTGATAGCCCATATAGGTATGACTTAGGAAATGGTAATATAATACCTAAACTACCAGTCAACCCTAGTAGTGCAGGTTACAACATTGCAGGTGGTACTGGAGGTGCTTATAACAACATTGGAGGTGGACAATTTAATGGTATAAGTGGGTACACATCTGTAATAGGTGGTGGTATGAAGAACAAGATAGGTGATGTTGGTTATGGTTTCATTGGTGGTGGTTCAGATAATAGTATTAGTGATTCTTTAGCCTACACTACAATCGTAGGTGGTTTTAAAAACGAAATAGTAAAAGGTACTGCAAACTGGTTTACCTTTATAGGGGGTGGACGTGACAATAGAATTACTGGTAATGTAACAGGTTCCGGTGGTGGAAGTCAACACTCCTCAATTGTTGGTGGTGAAAAGAATTTAATTTCTGGGATAACATCAAATGAAAAATGGTCACTTATTGGTGGTGGAGAAAACAATACAATAGTTAATGGTATAAAAGGAGTTATTGTAAATGGTTGGGATAACTCGATATCTCCAGCGTCAGGTTTAATAACTAATCACAGTTATCAGTCTTCTATCTTAAACGGTAGAGGTAACTTAATCTTAGCGGATACAGCTTCACATTATTATGGTCATATCCTAGGTGGTTCTGGACATACCACTCACGCGATTGCACACAGTTCAGCAATTTTAGGTGGTGTAGACATGACGGCATTCACACCAAGTACAACTTACTTAGGTTCAGCACAAGCTCACGGTAGAGTACGAATAGCTTCTAAAGAGTACATGAAAACCAGTCATGCAAATTACACAACCCCATACCAAACACCGGTATCAACTTTAGATATAGTTCACGATAATATTACATTCGCCGTAATGTCAGCAGGTACTGCTGGTGGTGAAATTGTAAGATTTGGTTCAATAGGTGAAAACTACTTACCAGGTATGTTAGTACAATTAAGAAATGGTTCTTGGTACGGTGCAGACGCAGATGCGACCTCATTCCAAGGAAGTATGTTAGGTATCGCTTTAGGTAGTAATCCTAATGTTCACGGGGTACTAATACGAGGATTTGCAGCATTGAATTCAAACGCGGATAATATAACAACTTGGACTGTTGGTAGTCCAGTGTATGTATCTTCTACGACGGGAGCGATAACAGAAACAGCACCTAGTTCAACTAATCAGTTTGTGAGGGTAGTTGGGTACATGGCAGAAACTACTAATTTAATTTACTTTAATCCAGATGGAACATTTATTAAGATAGCATAATGGCAGATATATATAACATTAATAACGTACCTTTTTGTGCAAGTTCTAGTACCGTTAACACGGTAACACAATCACATACGGCAACAGTTGATAATATAATAAAAAATTGTGAGACTGAGGATTGTTACACTTGTGGACCTTTTCTTTTGTCTGTAACATCCGACAATTGTCCCGTAGCATGTGGTGAATCTTGTACTAATTATTATAGTGTGGCAAAAAAAATTGGGTGTGACCCATGTAATCTTGTGGTGGGTATGCCATTATTTACTGATGCTAATTGTACCCCAGCAGCTAATGGTTATTATTCCGGTAATCCCTGTGAATATGAACAGTGGTGTCAAAATTGTTACCAAGTCTCAGGGGGTTTTATAGTAGCAATTACCCTATGTAATTCCAGTGAATGTACTAGTATAAACACCAATATAACAGCTTTTTCTCAAGGTTGTGGTACAAACCGAGAATTACCGGAAGAGGTGATGGAAAATGACTTTCAGGGTGTTTGTGCATCAGACGATTGTACCGTAAGGTATACTGATGGAACACCAGGTAGTTTACAACCACTAGACCACCTATATAGTGTCTCTAATTGTGAATGTACAGAAGACAATGCAACACCAGTAGGTTTTTATAAAGCTTACGCCTCCACCTGTGAACCAGATGGAGTCGCTCAATGTGTAGAGGTTGACGAAAACTGTAGAATCAGAGCGGTCCAACCATGTAGACAATAAATTATTTTATAGTAATTTTACCGTCTTTTTTACTTATAGATAAAACATAAGACTTATCTTTTTCTATATTACTCTTTAACACTTGTTCTGATATGTAATCTTCTATTTTAATCTGAATGGTTCTTTTTATGGGTCTAGCACCAAATTTATCGTCAAACCCATCATCTGCGATATACTTAACCACACTAGCGTCAAATTTAAACTTATACCCCATTTCATCTAATCTTGTCTTTAAGTTATTAAGTTCTAATTTGGCAATTTCTTTTATGTTCTTAGTGTCTAGTGGGTTGAATACTATAGTTTCGTCTAATCTATTTAAAAACTCCGGACTAAACTTGTTCTTTAAAGCCTTAGTAATTACATTTTTTTGTTCTTCCTCTTCTTGACTTTGTTTAGAACTTGTCATAAAACCTAAACCACTACCAAAATCCTGTAATTGTCTACTTCCCACGTTTGAAGTCATAATAATTAAAGTATTTTTAAAATTAATTTTTCTCCCAAGACCGTCGGTTAAATGTCCTTCATCAAGTATTTGTAGTAATAAGTCATATATGTTTTCGTGAGCCTTTTCTATTTCATCTAATAAAACAACCGAATATGGGTTTTTCCGTACGGCTTCAGTTAGTTGGCCTCCTTGGTTGTACCCGACATATCCTGGAGGAGAACCTATTAACCTAGAAGAGTTAAATCTTTCTTTATACTCTGACATATCTACTCTAATTAGGTTATTTTCATCACCAAAGATTTCTTTTGCGATTGCCTTAGCTAATAATGTCTTACCAATACCTGTTGAACCTAAGAACATAAAAGCACCAATAGGTTTCTTATGTTCTCTTATCCCCACTCTATTTCTTCTAATAGCTTTAGATATCTTTTTTATTGCTTGTGGTTGACCAATTACGGACTTATTTAAAAGAGTTTCTAACTGTAATAAACTTTCACTTTCATTTTCAGTTAACCTCTTTAATGGAATTTTGGTCATCTGAGACACCACACTAAAAATATCATCTTCAGTAACTTCTCTTCTAGTTTCCTCCAAAGAAATTTCCCAAGTTAGTTTTGTGTCATCTAATTTAGTTATTAAATTCTTTTCTTTATCTCTAAGTTCAGCAGCACGCTCAAAAGCTTGGTCCTTTACCACATTCACCTTTTGTTCTTTTACATCACTTATCTTTTTTCTTAGCTGTTCAATTTCTTTAGGGTACTCAATATCTACTTGTACTTTTGCCCCTACTTCATCCATAATATCAATAGCTTTATCTGGGAACTCTCTATCCGTAATATATCTTTCAGCAAGACTAACACATGTAGATAAACATTTGTCACTAAATTTAACTTTATGGTGGTCTTCATACTTATCTCTTATATTTTTAAGGATTTGTAATGTTTCCTCAACAGAAGTCGGGTCTACTGTTACCTTTTGAAACCTTCTAACTAAGGCACCGTCCGATTCTATATTTTCTCTATATTCATCTATGGTTGTTGCTCCTACACATTGTAGTTCACCTCTTGCTAATGCTGGTTTAAATATGTTTGCGGCATCTAAAGAACCTGAGGAATTACCTGTACCAACTACAGTGTGAATTTCATCTATAAAGACTATAATGTCTGGATGTTCATATAACTCGTCTAAAACAGCTTTCATCCTCTCTTCAAATTGACCTCTATATTTTGTTCCTGCGACAATAGAGGTTAAATCTAAAGCCACAATTCTTTTATCTAATAAATTTCTAGGACATTTCCCATTGTGTATTCTCATGGCCAAACCTTCCACTAAGGCAGTTTTACCACATCCAGGTTCCCCAATTAAGATAGGGTTATTTTTTTTACGTCTAGATAGAATCTGTGCAATTCTAGTTATTTCATCTTTTCTCCCCACAACTGGGTCTAATTTACCTTCTTCAGCAAGTACAATTAAATCTCTAGAAAAATTATCTAGTATTGGTGTACTTGAGGCTGGGCTTATCTTTTCTTTTTTAGGCATTCTATTTTCGTCTTTGTTCTCAAACTCGGAAAAATTGTTAGTTAGGTCGTCCATATTCTTTTTTTATAAATTTATAATTTTTTTAGGTTAAAATCAATACCTGTCATAATGACACCTTGTAATGACAGTTTGACTTTTTAAATATAATGGTATACTATTTGTATATTAAATAAGTGTTGTATAACAAGTACAAACATAATAAAAATAAATTAAAATAATATTAAAAATGAAGAAAATTATTGGAATTGATTTGGGAACCACAAATTCATGTGTCTCTGTAGTAGAAGGAGGAACACCTAACATTATAGTAAATGGGGAGGGGAAAAGAACAACACCGTCCATTGTGTCCTTTAAAGGAGGAGACCGCTCTGTTGGTGACCCAGCAAAAAGACAATCAGTTACTAACCCTACAAATACTGTTTATTCAGTAAAAAGATTTATAGGTAGTAAGTACACTGAAATCAGTAAAGAAGCAAAAAAAATGCCTTATATGGTAGAAAAAGGAAAAAATAACACAGTATCAATTAAAGTTGAAGAAAAAAATTATGTACCACAAGAGATATCTGCTGTGGTTTTACAAAATTTAAAAAAGACCGCTGAGGATTATTTAGGAACTAAAGTAACGGACGCTGTTATCACCGTACCAGCATACTTTAACGATGAACAAAGAAACGCAACAAAAGAAGCTGGTGAAATTGCGGGACTAAACGTACTAAGAATTATAAATGAACCAACCGCTGCTGCATTAGCATATGGTCTAGATAGTAAAAAAGATAAAACTATTGCGGTATACGATTTAGGTGGTGGTACCTTTGATATTTCTATACTAGAGATTGGTGGTGGTGTATTTGAAGTGATGTCTACTAATGGGGACACCCATTTAGGTGGGGATAATTTTGATGAAAAAATCATTGAGTGGTTGTTATCTGAATTTAAAACAGATAATGGTATGGATTTATCATCAGACGCATCAGCTTTACAACGTTTAAGAGAAGCTTCGGAAAAAGCAAAAGTAGAATTATCTAACTCTACATCTACAGAAATTAACCTACCTTATCTTACTGCGGATTCTACAGGTCCAAAACATTTAGTTAAACAATTAACTAGAGCTAAATTCGAATCTATGGTAGAAGATTTAGTTAAAAAAAGTTTAACCCCGTGTAGAAAAGCCTTAAAAGACGCAAAATTAAAAGTTAGTGATATTGATGAGATTATATTAGTGGGTGGGTCTACAAGAATACCTGTAATACAAGAAGCAGTAGAAAAACTATTTAAGAAAAAACCCTCAAAGGGAGTTAATCCAGATGAAGTAGTTGCAATGGGAGCAGCCATTCAAGGAGGTGTTTTAGCCGGTGACGTAAATGATGTGCTTTTATTAGATGTTACTCCTTTATCGTTAGGGATAGAAACTATGGGGGGTATAATGACTAATTTAATCGAATCAAACACAACCATCCCAACATCTAAATCCCAAGTATTTTCTACAGCTGTAGACAACCAGCCATCTGTAGATATTCACGTACTACAAGGTGAAAGACCTATGTCTGCAGATAATAGAACATTAGGTAGATTCCAACTAACAGATATTCCACCATCACCTAGAGGCATTCCTCAGGTTGAGGTAACTTTTGACATAGACGCAAATGGAATTATTGACGTTAAAGCAACGGATAAAGGTACGGGTAAAGTACAAAACATTAAAATTGAATCGGGTAGTAGCTTAACAGATGAGGAAATCCAAAAGATGAGAGATGAGGCTGAAAGTAACGCAGAAGAAGATAGAAAGAAAAAAGAAGAAATCGATAAATTAAATGAAGCGGACGCTATGGTCTTCCAAACAGAGAAACAAATTAATGAGTTTGGTGATAAGTTGTCAGATGAAGACAAATCCACATTAGAAGGTTTAACGAGTGAACTTAAAGAGGCGTGTAAGGTAAAAGACTTGGATAAAATAGATAGTGTTATGGAAAAGTTAAATGATACTTGGCAATCCACATCACAAAAAATGTATGAAGATACCGAATCTAAAAAAGACCCTAGTGAGGACGTAATAGACGTAGAACACGAAGAGGTGTAATAATAAAACCCCCAGAAATGGGGGTTTTTTAATTTCTAGTTATTTATAAATAAAAACAATGGGAGTATTATCAGAAATATATCAGGGAGAAAAAATTATAAACAAATATAAATCATCGAATATTAAGTCGTCTATTTACGAGAACGACACTAAAAAATTAATTATAGAATTTAATGGTGGAAGAAAATATGAATATCTAGACGTACCAAGTAATGTTTGTGCGTCATTTAGAAAAGCTAAAAGTCAAGGACAGTACTTTAGTAAAAACATAGTAAAAAAATACGACTATAAGTTAGTAAGTAATTAATATTAACCTAAGTACTTTTTAAAACTATTTATCATTATGACCTTAGCATCTAAAATACTATCAAGCTTTAAAGTTAAAGATAACTTAAACCCTAAAATTTGGACTAGAAATGTAGACGGTGAATTTACCCTACGACCAGATATTAGAAAAAAGTTGTTATTAATCAGTAACGATTTTTTAGGGTTTATTAATATGGATGGACTGGGGTGTGATGTAGACACTAAAGACTGTGATATAGACGATGTTACGATAACAGGTAGCATAGCTAACTATAATTGGTCAGAATTTTCAGATATAGACTTACATCTTATTTTAGATTTTGATAATGTAGATGAGAATGAGGAGTTAGTTAAAAACCTCCTAAACACCAAGAAAAACCTATGGAACTCAACACACGACGTTAGTATTATGGGGTATGAGGTTGAAGTATATACTCAGGACGCAAGTGAAACCCACTTTTCTTCTGGGGTTTATTCTGTTTTATTTAATAAGTGGTTAGTAGCACCAAAAACAGAATCTGCTACAGAAGTTGATGTTAAAAAAATTGTAGAAAAGGCAAGAGGATGGATGGAAATTATAGATGGACTATACACTAAAGCTTATGAGTTACCACCTTCGGATATTTTAGAAATGATAGACAAGGTAAAAAATAAACTAAAGAAGTTTAGGTCCTGTGGATTAGAGAAAGGTGGTGAATTTTCATACGAAAACTTAGCGTTTAAATTTTTAAGAAGGAGTGGTTATTTAAAGAAATTATTTAAATTAAAAAATAAACTTGTAGATGTTGAGTTAAGTTTAGATTAATTATGGGTGGTTTTCTATTAAACATAATATTTATAGATAAATAAAATAAAAAAATATGTCAGATTACGCAGGAATTCACGGCGGTGATAAAATATATTGTGGTCAAGCAGGTATTCAACCTTTCTTAGACCTTAATGGTACCCTTACGGGAACATCGTGTCATTCCATAATTACAGACGGGACTGGAGATTCAGGTGCGATGGTAATTAATGGGGCAACTATAGTTGTAAAAGATGGTAGTCAGGTAGATATCGGAATTAACACTATAACAGGTACTTTAACCAATGCATGTTTTATTTGTACTTGTCATAATTGTAATGACCCATTATCAGCTTTTGCATATCCAAATTCAAGTATAGCGTACAATTTCAGTGGTGGTACTTTTATTGGTGGTGATGGTGGTAGTGGATTGGGTGGAAATCATGGGGGACAAAGACCGGTTGATTCCTATAGTGACCCTTCAACAACATATTATACATTAGGTATACAAGGACTAAGAAACTAAAATAAATTAGAAAAAACAAAAAAGAAAATGGCAGACTTAAAACCAGTAGGAAGTGAAAAACTTCCATTAGACCAAAAACTAAAGAGAATTATGGAAATAGCGACTTTTGGTGATAGAAAAGATGTATCATTAAACAGTTATAGGACTATTGCTTATAGCAAAAAATCTCATGATGGTAATACGTACGCTATTATAAAAGAGAATTCTAATTACATAATAAAAAGAGGAAAAGATTTAGATTCTTTAGATTACTTAAATGGGATGAAAAATAGTAAACAACAAACTTTTCCATCTTATGCTAAAGCGTTAAAAAAATTAAACTTAATGTTTAAACCTCTTAATGAACAATTTAATGGTGGAAACCCAAACCCTTTAATTGGTGAGCAAACAAAATATGTGTTAAACACACCAGAACCTGAAGCTGAAGAAGAAGTTGATTTCGATATGGAGGCAGAAGAAGGTGGTGAAGAAGAATTAGATTTAGATTCTGAAGAGGACCTAGATTTAGACATGGACCTAGGTGGTGGTGAAGATGACCTCGATGTGGACATGGATGTAGATGTCGATGTTGACAAAAAATTTGAAGACCCTACGAAAACGATACAAAAATTAACTGGTAAATTAGGTCAAAAGCTAAGAGAGTTTGAAGATGACCTAGATGCAGAGATGATAAAGTACGTAATTAATTCTGTTATTTCAGCTGTAGATACAACTCAACTAACAAGTGAAGATGTTGAAGACATTACAGAAAAATTAGAAAATGAAGAGGATATCGAATATAGTGAAGAGGGTGAGTTTGATGTGGATATTAGTGGTGAAGAAGAATTAGATTTAGATTCTGAAGATATGGATTTAGATTTAGATTTAGATGGTGAAGATATGGAGTTAGAAGAAACATCTACACACAAAGGAGAACAAGATACTCATGAAATGTGGGCAAATTTAGCAAAAATAGCTGGAGCGGCAGCAGTTGGTGCAGCAAGTGATAGATTTAGTGAAAAACATTTAAGTGAAGAAGAAGGGGAAGAAGAAGTAGAGATGATGTCTAAAAGTATGGATTCAGATGAGGTATCTGATGTAGTTAATAATATAGAAGATATATTTAATGAGTCTAGACCACAAAAAATTAATAAATCATTAAAAAAATATTTTAAATACACTAAGGGAGAACTACAAGAAAAAGAAGATGTAGAGTTAGTAAAAGAACACCTTAAAAAAGAGTATATAAATAAAAAAATTAAAGAAAGTAAAGTAAAAAGAAAACTAAAAGATTCTTTTAAAAGTTACGAACAAGAAGTGTTAGTAAAAAGTTTCCTTAAAGAAAACTCTGGATTTCGTCCTATAGGTCAAAATAAAAGAGGTGATATTGTATTACAAGAAAACAATAGAGTAGTTCAGATAACAGCAAAAGGAAAATTTATTAAGTAAAATGAAATTGGTTTATGTAAATGAGCTCGGACCTAATTTTAAAGGAAATTATGTTTATGAGTTCATTTTTTCTTCTAACACCGATGTGTGGGGTGAAGAGTGGGATAGTAGCCCAGCAAATGGGAAACCACAGCCACCAGACGTGGAGTATGTAGACAACGTGGGAATCCTATCTAAAGAAGGAATAGAGTTTTCTTTAGTACAAGAATCAGACTATTTTTCTTTTGTGGACTCTATTGATGATGTTGTTGCATTAGCATGGGAGAAAGAAAAAGAAGATGAGTTAGACATTAACATAGAAAAAAGATTGGTGTTTAGGTTTGGTGACACTAAAGAAATGGTCAACGATAAATTATATATTAGAGATTTAATTTTAGAATACGATGAAAAAACAGAACTTAAAAATAGATAGGATTGATTTATATGGTAAGTTAACAAAAAAAGGTATGAGCTTAAGTACACTTTTAGAGTTTAGTGATAGGCAATTACTTACCCTGTCTACTAGATTATTAGGGGAAGAAGATACCAAATCAGACATACTAAAAAAACAGTTAGAGGTACAAAAAAAATACGAACAGGACATGGCTCAAATAAATCAAGAAAAAGCCAATGTTATGGACACTAACGAAGACGTTACCGACCCTAGATTTCCCGAACCAAAAAAATATAAAGATTCTGAAGGCAAAGAAATGGAAGTTTTGGAGGATGATGAGTTAGAGGAAATGATAATGTCAGGTGGAGCACCAGAACCAGAAACATCTTTCTATAATCCAGACGCTGAAGGATTTCAATCACAAGGACCTATGGATTCTTATGGTGGTGATGGTGACGATGAAGGATTTGCCGGTACTTTTAATGAAAATTTAGGTTTTACAGAACCTAAATACTCTTTCAAAAACCCAAACGAAAAAGGACACCAGTCAGACGGACCTATGGGACATAGTGCGGGAATACACGAAGATGATTTAGAAGAGGACGATGAGTTAACTAAATCATATAAAGACGTACATGGGATGGATACCGACCAAGACGCACCACAAATAGGACCGGACAATGATTCAAACGCTGATGACGGAATGGGTATTTTTGAACGTCCACTAACAAAAAAAGAATTAATTGAAGTTGCTGTCTCTCAAAAACAATACAACTTCTATCAACTAGTACACGCATGTAAAACAAGTAAATATAAAGACTGTGGTGATGGACGTAATGACAATGCTGTATTAAATGCCGCAAAATCAATGTCACTCACATCAATAGAAGATTATACTAAAACAGAAAATGTAGATAATTTACCTAAAGAAAAAACAGAGTCAATGGATGGTATAGTTGTAGAGAATTGGTTACTTAATTTAGTAGAAAAATATGAAAGACCTCAAATGTCTAAAAAAGACTTAATACAAACTATAAAAGAAATGAAGACTATGGATGTTGAAGTAGAGGCCATGACTGACCCGGATGTTGAGGATGCTGCTTTAGAATTACCTTCTTGGTTAGATTTTGATAGTTTATTTACTGGAGACACTCCTTTGACTATGCCTGAACCAACAACCAAACCAACAACAACACCACTAAAAACACCTAAAAAACCAGGTCGTAAAAGTCCATACCAACCAAAACATAAACCTAAACCAAAGGCATATAGAGAGTAATGAAAAAAGATATTGTAGTAACTAAAGAACAATTAGATAAATTATATCGTTCATTAAATGAAGCCCCTATAGATTACGGTGATTCACCAGAAAGAATGGACCCAACACTTCAGAATAAATTGGAGACTGGTGATTTTCCAGGTGCTGGTAGTGAAGCTTACCCTAGTGTTGACCCAAGTGGTATACCTAACACTTTTGAAGAATTGGTTGCCTCTAAAAGATTTAAAGATGTTGTTGAAAAGGTAAAACATTATACGGGTATAGAAAATGTTACTCCAGAAAGTTTTGGTCAATTACAACAAATGTTAATGGGTTCAGTCCAAAGAATATTCCAAATAGAATCACAAAATAAACAACAGCTGGAGGAATTAGCTGTAAGAATTGTTAAAGAAGACATGTCAGTACCAGATGACGCATTACAGTTTGATGCTAAAATTGTAGGTATGGGAGAAATAGACATGAGTGGAATGAATCCTGGAGGTGAACAGCAACAGCAACAACAGCAACAACAGGACTCGGAGGAAGAAGCTATGGAGGAGTTCGAGGATTTTGATATTGAGAAGGAAAAAAGAAGATTTCTTAATCAGTTAATCCAAGGAGCTTCTAAAAAAGGACATTACATGTTTCACATGGTTAATGAAGAACTTAATAACATAGACCCAGATTTAATTAATCTTTACGGTATTATGATGTCAGTAAATGATTTAGTTTACTGGATTATGCCTGACCAAACTACCATGATGATGGCTCAAAGTGGTTCTGGTATGGCGGGAAAAGAAGAGGTGGACCCAGATACGGACCCACCTACTGTAAAAGCACGTGGGATAACTTTTCCAGTTTTAGTGCATGAATTAATAAAAGGGGTTATGGAGGTACTTGCAACTCAAGGGTTACCAGACGACCCAAGACAAGCTCAAATGGTTATGGATTCTGAAGATACCTTAACTGCAGAGGTTTGGGATTTAAGGTTAGGTCCAGTTATTTGGGAAAAGTTTAGGGAAGCCTACCCACATGATTTAATGCAAGACGATAAAAGAGAAGTACAAAATTACTTATTTAGTGAATTTGCACGTATGGATGCAAAAGAAATGTTTAGACTAACTAAAGACATCTTATCCGATTCTGACAGAGGGAGAGATGAGTTAAAAAGAATCGTTAGAGATATTATAAAAGAGATGAGTAAAACAGACTACGAAGATAGTTACCCTGAAGAAACCCCAGAACCAACCCCAGAACCAACAGGTACCCAAGAGAAAGAACTGGATATGGATATGGTATTAGATAAGATATTTACCCAGGGAATGGACAAACTAACTCCACAAGAATTAAAATTTTTAAGAAACCAATCCAAATAACATCTCATAATAACTCTGTCGATATTTATAGTATATGACTAGAGAAGAATTATTAAAAGAATATGTAAAATGTGTAGGAGATACTCCCTACGCATTAGAAACATATTTAGAAACTTACGACAACACCAAAAGTTCTTACGTTCCTTTTAAATTGTTTCCTGAACAGGTAACAATGATTGAGGATTATGAAAATTTTAATGACAACATAGTTTTAAAATATAGACAAGCCGGTGTATCAACTGCGACAGCAGCTTGGGTCTCAAAGAAATTACAATTTGCCTCTAAAGATAAACCAGAAAAAATACTTGTATTAGCCAATAAACTAGACACTGCTTCAGAAATGGCAAATAAAATTAAAGGTTTTATTCGTCAATGGCCTGACTGGTTAAATGTTGGTTTTGATAAAGATAAAAATTCACAAAAACACTATAAATTAACTAATGGGTCAGAAGTAAAAGCTGTCGCTACTTCAGTGGATGCACTAAGGGGATACACACCAACTATATTAATTTTTGATGAGGCGGCATATATAGAAACCGGTCAAGATTTGTGGGCAGCATGTATGGCTTCCTTAGCAACAGGGGGTAAAGTAATTGTCATATCTACCCCAAACGGTTTTGACGCTATCTATTATGAAGTATTCGACCAATCAATCAGACAATTAAATAATTTTAAAATTAGTAGATTAGTTTGGTACCGGGACCCAAGGTTTACTAAAGATTTATATTTTGTAAAAACTAAAGATATTGTACATTTTTTATTAAATAGAGATGAATATAATGAAACAACATTATTAAGAAATGTAAGGGATGAAGAGTTTGAGTTATTAATATCTAAAGGTTATAAGCCTTGTTCTCACTGGTTTGAAGAGATGTCTAAAAAATTAAAGTTTGATAGACGTAAAATTTCACAAGAGTTAGAATGTGCATTTTTAGGTTCTGGGGATAATGTCATACCTACGGAAACATTAGATATTTTAGAAAAAGACATTAGAGAACCTATAGAAAAATGGGTAGGTAATTCTATTTGGGTTTGGGAACCCCCAGTTGAAGGACATAAGTACATTATGGGGATTGATGTTTCAAGAGGGGATAGTGAAGATTCTACAGGATTTGTCATTATTGATTTTGATGAAAGAGAACAGGTGGTTGAATACTTAGGTAAAGTTCCACCAGATATCGCTGCCGAATTAGCACATAAGTGGGCACTTAAATATAGTTGTTTTGTAGTAATTGATATTACTGGTGGTATGGGGGTAGCTACCTCTAGAAAAATGTTAGAGTTAGGATATAAAGATTTATATTATGAAGGTGTTAACCCTAATGAAATGTGGAAATTTAACCCATCTGAAAAAACTCCAGGTTTAAACTTTAACAATAAAAGGGTTCAAATAGTACAAGCTTTGGAGGAACAACTACGAACTGGGTTTAAGATTCGTTCTCGTAGACTGTTTAACGAATTTAAAACGTTTGTTTACATCAATGGAAGACCAGACCATATGAGGGGGGCACATGATGACTTAATAATGTCCATAGCGATGGCATTGTACATAGCTCAAAACTCATTTACCCAATTAAAAAATAGTGTAGCTCAAACAAAAGCTATGTTGGGTGCCTGGTCAACAGATGAAAATAAATTTAGAAATAGTGATAAACCGGTGTTTACACCAACAACTGTATCACCAAGAGGACTACCACCTAACTCAAACGACCCTAAAGACTATTTATGGTTATTAAGTGGATTAAAATAAAATTATGGCATTAGCAAGAAAACGTGATAGTATTAGTAATTATGGACCCAGTTTTGGTGGGACTAGAAAAAAATCTGGTAAGTACCTAAGACAGGCCTTATATCAAACTGTATATGCGTGGAGACCATTTGAACCTGATTTTACAACTAAAGCTCAACAAGCTGCATTAGCAACAATAAAAAATTGTTGTGAAACTTGCGAAGGTAAAACAGTAGATAATTGTGTTACTTATGTGTATGGTGGTCAATGTGAACCAACTGTAGTTCCAGCATACGTAAGGTGTGAGTATGTTGATTAATGGGTTTACAAATAAGATATAAACTTTATATTTAGAAAATGGCACAAAATAATTTAACAGTATTTCAAAGGTTAACCCAACTATTCGGGGCAGCAGGACCAACCACCCAAGTAAAAGATACGAAATCTTATGCGTTCGACAAAAAACAACTTTTAAGAACTAAAGATAAGAATAAGTATGAACAAGAAAAATTACAAGGGCAACAAGCTTCTTATTTACAGAATCAATGGTCTAAAGTAGAAAGTAACTTATATTCTCAAGCTGTTTATTATGAACCAACAAGAATGGCTTCGTATTACGATTACGAATCAATGGAATTTACACCCGAAATTTCAGCTGCTTTAGATATAATGGCTGAAGAATGTTGTACTATAGGTGAAAGAGGTTTTATGTTAAACATATACTCAGAATCTAAAAGGATAAAAAGTATTTTAGGTGATTTATTTAACAATGTTTTAGATATAGAAACTAACCTACCTATGTGGACTCGTAACACTTGTAAGTATGGTGATAATTTTGTTTATTTAAAATTAGACCCTAAGAAAGGTATTGTGGGGGCAAGTCAGTTAGTTAATATAGAGATTGAGAGAGTTGAGAAAGGCATGAAGGTGGTACAGTATAGAACTGACCAAACTGACGAAGAAAGAGAAGTTAAATTTGCTTGGAAACCTAAGGATATGGAGTTTAACACTTGGGAGGTTGCTCATTTTAGACTTTTATCAGACGATAGAAGATTACCATATGGGACATCTATGTTAGAAAAATGTAGAAGGATATGGAAACAACTACTTTTGGCTGAAGACGCCATGTTAATTTATAGAACTTCTAGAGCACCGGAAAGAAGAGTGTTTAAAGTTTATGTGGGTAATATGGATGATAAGGATGTCGAACCTTATGTACAAAGAATCGCTAATAAATTTAAAAGGGACCCTATTGTTGATAATGACACTGGTAATGTGGATTTAAGGTACAATCAAATGGCTGTTGACCAAGATTATTTTATACCTGTAAGAGACCCTAATTCACCCAACCCAATAGACACTTTACCTGGAGCTCAAAATTTAAGTGAAATAGCAGATATAGAATATATACAAAAGAAACTTCTTGCTGCGTTAAGAATCCCTAAAGCATTTTTAGGTTTTGAAGATGTTGTTGGTGAAGGTAAAAATTTAGCTTTACAAGATATTAGATTTGCAAGAAGTATTAATAGAATACAAAAATCTATGGTTCAAGAATTGAATAAGATTGCAATTATTCATTTATATATGTTAGGTTTTGAGGATGAATTAGAAAACTTTACATTAGGATTAACAAACCCATCCACACAATCGGAACTATTAAAAATTGAACAGTGGAAAGAAAAAATTACCCTTTACCGAGATGCTACAACTGATGCTGGTAGTGGAATTCTTCCTGTGTCATCAACATGGGCAAAGAAAAATATTTTAGGTTTTTCAGACGAGGAAATAAAATTAGATTTACAACAACAAAGAATAGAAAAAGCTGTAGGTGAAGAATTAAATCAAACCGCTACAATAATTAAATCTACGGGATTATTTGCTAACATAGATAAATTATATGGTGATGACCCGGGAGATGATGGTGCACAAGAAGCAGCCGCAGGTGGTGAGATGGAGTCACCGGCAGATACTGGATTAGAAACTGGTATGGACGAAACACCACCAGAAGGTGGGGACATGCCAGACCTAGAAACAGCGTCAATAGATAAATCTAAATTACCACTAATACTAGAGGGGAAAAATAATAATAATAGCCCCTACATAATCAAGGGTGGAAACACTCTGGACAGTGTTGCAAAAAAATTAGAAGATTTACTTAAAGAATAGATATTTATTAATAAAATATCATTATGTTCGGTAAATACAAACAATCAATAACTAATAAACTAGTTAGTACTTATACTAATAAAAAATTATTTAAAAAATCTTTTCATTCACTAATGAATGGATTAAGAGAAAATAAAACTTCGAGAGAGTTTTTTATTTTATATGGGGAAATAGAAAATAAAAGATTTGACGATACACAACTTGCAGAAGAATACCTTAGTGTTGTTATAAACACACTTAAAGATAAAAAATCTACATTAAAAATGCCTACTATCAAAGAAGGTAAAAAAGAAAACAAAATTTATTCACAATTAGATAGTTTAATTTTTAATGAGTCTGTAAAATCTTTAGAACAAAATTTACGTAACAAACGGTCATTAGTTAAACATTTAACAAGACCAGAAAACCCACTTAAAATAAATGAAGCCGTATCAACATCTATACTTAGTAGTTTAGTTAGTAGTAAATTTAACAAAAAATACGAATCCTTAAGTGAAGAAGAGAAAAAAGATTTAAAAAAATATATGGGAATAAATAAAAAAGCCCTACAAGAGGAATTTACCACTTCTAAAAAAGAAGTTATGGGAAAATTACAAGAATTAAAAGAATCTAACACCGATAAAGAAGTATTAAATAAATTAGATTCTGTTATCGGTCAAATAGATACACAAAGTCTTGATGGTGTTTCATTATACAAATTAAATAAACTTAAAGAAGAATTAAAATAAAAATTATGGATTTTTTTAAAAACATGTTAAGTAGTGAAGGTAAAGTATCTAGTAAGAGATTTGTTACATTTGTATGTCTATTATTTATGTTAATAGGGTATACAGCAAATCTATTTTGGGATTTTACTATCGAAAGTGATTTATTTCAATCGTTACAATGGATTGTAATGGCTGGTCTAGGATTTACTGCCGCAGAAAATTTTTCACCTAAAGCTGAAGAAATTGTAGAAGAGGAAAACCCTTCACCATCGCACACAACTATTACTCACGAATACGATTACGAAGAAGAAGATATATAATCTTTGACATTCCTGTTAAAAAGTATTACATTTAAGTATAAAATATTTAAATATGAAAGCCGGAAAACAAGTAAAACTAAACGTAGACTCAAACTTTAAAACATACTATGGTAGTGTGGATACAAAGAACCCTAAATCTGTGTTCATAAACATTTCTTCTTGGTTCTCTCCATTGATTGAAGATGATGACATTTCTTTTTGGGATAGAAAAGTTAGAACGTTAAAAAGAAAAATAGTATCATCAACTACACACTCTATAAACCCAACTGTTTTTACTAAAAATAAAAATATAATAGATTTGGATATAAGGACAAGTGGAATTAAAACAGGTAAAAAAAGTTATATGAATTGTGAAGTAACTTTATTCCTAACCCAACCGTACAATATTAAATCAGATGAAGTAATGGGTAATGTAACAAACATAACAAATAATTTATTAACTGATATTTTTAAAGGTAGTTCAGAATTTAGTTTTACAAAAACAAAATAAATAAAATTACTTAAACATTTAACGTCAATAAAAAGTCTCTTAGGAGGCTTTTTTTTTTATGTTATAGATTAGGTGTGTTTTCTTGGTAGATTTATATTTATAAATAAACTCTAAGATATGAACATAGTAAAACCAGGCAATTTGGGAACAGGATTATTAATTGAGTATGATGCCGGTCATATTTCTCCTTCAGAAAGTAGAAACAAAAAAATAATAAAAGAAATGAAGGATAATTCCGTTCAGGAAGGACCAATTAATTTTTATGCTATACTTCAAAAATCCGGGGTAGAAAATAGAAATGGGAGAGTTTACCCATCAGACATATTACGTAGAGAAGTAGACAGATATCAAGACCTTATAAAACAAGGTAGAGCACTTTCTGAGTTAAATCACCCAGAATCTTCTTTAGTGGACCTTGAAAGGGCTTCTCATAGAATTACAGAGACTTTTTGGGATGGTGAAACATTGATGGGTAAAATAGAAATCTTAACCTCACCGGCTTACCACAAAAGTGGTGTAGTGACTTGTATGGGTGATATAGCCGCAAACTTACTTAGATATGGTGTTACTCTAGGAATTTCATCCAGAGGGGTAGGGTCATTAAAAAAAGAAAATGGTAAAAATATGGTACAAGATGATTTTGAATTAATTTGTTTTGATTTAGTATCGTCACCATCAACACCAGGAGCATATTTATTTAAAGACTTAGACGAAAAAGAACTATATGATGAGTCTTTAAATGAAAAAGAAACACCAGAAGAATTAACAAAAACATTAAACCCATCATTAAAATTAATGAATAAACTCGATAGTTATTTAAGCGGATTATAAAAAATTCTTTTTTCCAGAACAATAAAAAGGTTTTTTTAACTAAATAATATATTTATTAGAGTATAATAAACACGAAAAATTAGCTAATTAAAAAAAATATGGCAGAAAATTCAGTTCTTGAACAAGCCCTACTAGAGGCTAAACAGCTTGAAGAAGCTGTTAAATCTAATGCAAAAGAAATACTTGCGTCAACTATGAAGCAAGAAATTGAGGAGTTAGTAAAAGAATCACTACAAGAAGATGTAGAGGATTTAGAAATAAACGATGAAGAAGAGGTTGACGACTTAGAAGATTTAGATATGGAAGACGTAGAGGATATGTTGGATATGTCAGACGAAGTCGAGGGACCTGATTCAGAAGATGAAATGGTATCTATCGCTATGGTAGATGACTTTGAAGACACTCTTGATTTAACGGGTGCATCAGACGACGAAGTAATGAAAGTATTTAAAGCTATGGGTTCAGATGATGGTGTTATTGTCACACAAGATGACGACACTATTAATATTGAAGACCAAGAAGCGGGTACTGAATACAGAGTCGAACTAAACGAAACTGACGAGGAAATGGAAGAAACTATGGATGATGATATAGATGTTATGGAAATGGACGACATGGATATGGAAATGGATGAAATGGACATAGAAATGGATGAAATGGACGACGAAACAATCTATGAAATTGAAATAGATGAAGACCAACCTTATGGTGGAAACAAAGGAGACGAATCTAGAAGTAGAAGAGATTATTCCGAAAGAGCAAAATATGGAGGCAATAAAGGAGATGAATCTAGAAGTAAAAGAGACTATTCCGAAAGAGCAAAATATGGAGGCAATAAAGGAGATGAATCTAGAAGTAAAAGAGATTATGCTGAGAGAGCAAAATACGGAGGTAACAAAGGAGACGAATCCATGAGCAGAAGAGATTATTCTGAGAGAGCTAAGTATGGTGGTAATAAAGGTGATGAGTCTAGAAGTCGTAAAGACTACGGTGAAGCATCACGTACTTTAGGTTTTGGTAGGAGAGGTACTAATGGTTATGCACCAAAAGGACAATCATACAAACCAGTCACTAACAATAGAAATCTTAGAGAATCTGTATCGAGTTTAAATAAAAGATTAAAAAAACAAGAATTAGTTCTTGAGTCTTTAAAAAATGAAAATCAAAACTATAAAAACAAAAACAAAGATTATAAAAAAGCTTTGACAATGTTTAGAGATAAAATTAATGAGGTAGCTGTGTTTAACGCTAATTTAGCTTACTCTACAAAACTATTCACTGAACATACAACGTCAAAACAAGAAAAAATTAATGTTTTAAGACGTTTTGATAATGTTGAGACTTTAACAGAGAGTAAGGGTCTTTACAAACAGTTAAATAATGAATTGTCAGTTAAGACTAAGTCGATTACTGAATCAGTTCAAAAAACCATTTCTAAATCTCCAAAGAAGGGGTCATCTACGAATTTGATTGAATCAAAAACGTACGTTAATCCACAAATTGCGAGAATGAAAGATATAATGGCTAAATTATAATAAAATAAACAACCTAAAAAAAAATAAAAAATTATGGGAGCATTATTAGAATCAGGTATGGTCGGAAACATAGGGTTAAAACACCTTAAAGTTATCCGTGAAGATACCATCGGTAAATGGGACAAGTTAGGATTTCTAGAAGGACTTAAAGGTCACACTAGAGAAAACATCGCTCAATTATACGAAAATCAAGCAACACATTTAATAAACGAAGCAACATCGGCAGATGCGTCAGGTTCTTTTGAAACTGTAGTATTTCCAATCGTAAGGAGAGTATTCTCTAAATTATTGGCAAACGATATCGTTTCTGTACAAGCTATGAACTTACCAATTGGTAAATTGTTCTACTTTGTACCTAAAATTTCATCTAGAAGAGCTGGTGTAGTTGGTAACCAACCATTAGCAGCTGGTGAAGGACATTACAACCCACAAGGTGGAGCATTTGGTAACTCAGATACTCAATTTGATAGTGTTGACTTATATGACCAGTATTATGCAGACGGACAAGGTCTATGGGACAGGTCTAAAGGTGCTTATACGGCACAAACAAACACTACTAAGTATGTAGCATGGAACACTAATAATAATGGTGAACTTAATGAAGTACTTGGTGTAAATGCAGCTGGTGTTTCTGGTAACACTAATTGTGGTGCTAACAATAAAGGTGGTGTAAGAGGTGTTATTGTTAAAATGCAAGGTTTCTGGGGATTAGGAGCTGGTAAATTATCTGGACCAAGTGGTAACGAAATGGATACTGAAGAATTCTTAGGTTCACTTTATTTTAAAACAACTGACGACCTTTTCTGTTGTTCAAACACGGCAAGTACAAAAACTGTTGAAGCTAACAAAACTCACATACCATTTAGAGTAGTAACTCAAAAATACGGTAAAGGTATTGTTGACTACGGAACTCAAACAGCTAACTCACTTCCAGGTGGTAAGTTCGATAATCTTTGTGATACTGCAGGTGAAATTTACATCGAATTAGATTTATCTTGTCCAGCTTGTATTTCTTGTGATTCAGTAGATGGTTACATGGGGTCATGGATGATGGGTGCTGACATAGTTGCTGGTAGTAACGCTTTTAATGTTAACACAACTAATTTTGTGGGAGCATGGAGACAATATGAAGATTTAGAATTCTCTACGGAACTTGCTGAAGTTTCTTTTGATTTAGATTCTGTAACGGTTTCTGTTACTGAAAGAAAATTAAGAGCTCAGTGGTCACCGGAATTAGCACAAGACGTTTCTGCATTCCACAACATTGATGCTGAAGCTGAATTGACAGCTTTACTTTCTGAAGAAGTTGCTGCTGAAATCGACAGGGAAATTTTATTAGACCTTAGAAAAGGTGCAGCATGGAGATTAAGATGGGACTACAACGGTTGGAAGAGATTCTCAGCTGGTCAAGCTCCATATACTCAAAAAGACTGGAACCAAACATTAATTACAGCTATTAACCAATTATCAGCACAGATTCACAAATCTACGTTGAGAGGTGGGGCTAACTGGATTGTTTGTTCTTCTGAAGTTTCTGCAATCTTTGATGATTTAGAATACTTCCACGTGTCTAACGCTTCTCCAGACCAAGACCAATATAACATGGGTATTGAAAAAATCGGTACTTTAGGTGGTAGATATACAGTATATAGAGACCCTTACTTCCCAGCAAACGGATGTTTGGTAGGACACAAAGGAACTTCTTTACTTGATACTGGTTACGTATACGCACCTTACGTTCCATTACAATTAACACCAACAATGTATAACCCGTTCAATTTTGCACCAATCAAAGGTATCATGACTAGATACGCTAAGAAAATGGTTAACAATAGATTCTACGGATTTATCCAACTTGATGGAGTTAGAACTTTCGATATCAAAGAACTTAGATAATAAGTTAAGTATATTACTAATAAGAAGAGGACGATATTCGTCCTCTTTTTTTATGCTATTATTTAGTTTTAGGTAGTAATTCACCGGTACCTACATTATATGTCCTTCCACTTGTGGCACATCCAGTAAAGGACATAACCAACATAAATGTGAATAACACTAACGCAAATCTTAAAACTATATCTATACTAGTTAATTTTTTCATATTTTTATTTTTTTATTAAACATTTCTTCCATTTTCATATACATGTTTTACGACTGGAAATCTTAATGAGTGACACCCGTCCTGGTTAAGGGTCTCTTCAAAGTACTGTACTGTAATTGTTTTACCAACTATAAGTTCTGGGTTTTTAAAGTATTTTCTTCTTTCTGATTGGTCGAAACCAGAACCAACACCCACATCACAACCTTTATGTTCTATCACAACATTACTTAACATTTCTTCTTCAACTTCTAATCCGTCAACAATAATTCTATGTATTGATGTTTCTATAGATTTTACAACATACTCTTCGTCAAAGAATTTTTTAACTTTTAAAAGGTCATTACTTCTTTTACCTTTATACTCACAATCTTTACGTAAGATTAAACCTTCCCAGTTATTCTTTGTTGCCAGTTCTGCTAACTCTTGAAAATGCTCTTCGGACTCTACCTTCCATTGTTCCAATAGGTCAATACAGTTTAATTGTTCGTTGAATGTATTATATACCATATTAAACTTACCTAATCTATCACTCAGACTACGTTTACTTACTTGG
>Ga0209337_1000314_pt1 | contig 37980 bp, 19 predicted proteins | sample LinPmetageLP53_FD_184044 | JGI IMG/M metagenome (GOLD analysis project Ga0209337, IMG submission 184044) | Marine viral communities from the Pacific Ocean - LP-53 (SPAdes) (version 2) | ecosystem: Environmental > Aquatic > Marine > Oceanic | place: Pacific Ocean | collected 2010-02-08
GATGGCTGCACACCAAAATTAGAAAAGTTCTCTCTAAAAAATGGTGGAAAGGTTATTGATGGGAATGGAGCGTGGGTAACCCAACTACCAATGAACCTAGACTTTCTAGTTACAAATGAGTATGGAACTCAAGTTATTTCAGACAACCCAAACTTTGGAATACCGACACGAGCAAAATATAGATTTAGGATTGGGTTTGACAATAAAGGGTCAACCATTAGAAATGGTAGTTACCTAGTGCCAAACCTAAGAGAATATACTACCTCACCTGATTTTAGTAATTCTTATTCGTTTAGTACAGATTACAAAGATTATCCTATTGCAGGACCAAACCCTCACTATAGTACTCCAGCGTTTAACGCTGAAGATTATTTTTACGAGTTTAAACCTAATAGAGTATATACTGTTTCTTCTTTTATAGACAATTATAGAAAAACAGCATCAGTTTCTTCTACGGGGACTAATAAAAGAGCAAATAATAGATGGAGATTTATTGGTATCAAAGGGATTAACCCACCAACGGAGAACCGATGTACCGATATTACTAAAGAATACCCCGCAAATGACGTTTTTAGAGGTGGCTCATTCTTATTTGGAATAACTCAGGCACAATTAATTATAACACAAATTAGTTTAATGTTAACTTGTGTGTTAGTAGCATTTAATGCCTTAGCCATGTTAATGAACGCGTATAATATGGGTCTACAGGGTGCAAACGCCTCAACTTGGTCCGTATCTGCATTTGCAATTGTCCCGGTATTGTGGGACGCGGTTATTGCCGCAGCGATGGGGGCATCGTTCTTAGCTGCGTGGTTAGCGACAGCAATCGCTTTAACCATCACCATAATATTTTTTTACACCCCTTTATTTTACATATTAATTAATAACTTTAAAATAATGTTAAAGTTAATTAGGTATCCAGATTGTGAACCTTGTACTTGTGAAGAAGACCAATACGAATTCCAAATCCCTATTATAACTTTATTTACTGGTGATGATAATAAAATAACTGAAGATACTAGTGATTCCCCGGACACTGTACCACTTTGTTCTATGGGTGGTTTTAATGATAACGCATATTATTGGCGGGGTAAAAATAATGATATGCCACGTGGATGTTATAAACTACAATTTAGAAATGGGGTGTGGATTGTCTTTTATGTAGCAATTGCTGCGATTGGTGTTTTTTGTTGGGTCCCTTGGGGTGGTACTATTGCTCTTAATATTGCAGCGGGGGTGTTAGCAACCGTAGAGTTTGGTTTAATAATAGACAATTTATGGAAAATGTTTGTAAGTCTAAACCAGTGGAGAGTACTTAAAAACATATATAACGGTATGTGTCAGGGGGTATTTAATATGAAATTTAGTAATTCCTGGGTAAATGGAAATTTATATCATTTTAAATTTAAAAGGGTAAAAGACCCTAGTGGACAAAATGATGATTATTGTGATTTAACCACACATAGACATGTTGAATTGGCAGAGGATGGAACGCCAACAGGGAATATATTTTTCTACTATAGAAGTACCCCTTTTAGTTCAGGTACCGGGTTCCAATTAACTAACCCTTCAGTTCCCGGGGATGGTGCATCTTCCGGTGACCACCAAGGAATAAATTACCCAACAACCATAACTGAATTAGGCCCACTAGATGAATGTACAAACCAACTATGTAATGAAGAACTGGAAGATTGTTATTTTGTAAATAGACTAAGACCATCTAGTTATCAAAAAGCTGAATATGTTTTAGGTGGGTTAATAGAACAAAAAATAGTCATACAAAACTTCACCAATTTTATTTGGTCTGGGATTAATAAGTTTTTTGGTGCGGATGGAGACCCAAGTAAAGCATGGGTATTTAATGCGGGAAATAGAAGGTGGGGGTCACCAGATGTTGCAAATATGGGGTACTTTAGGGCGAGACCCGCAAGACTATTAGATGGAGATATGAGTGTGGTAATCGCAACTAACAACCAATTAGGTGTAGAACCTTATTTGCCTTCACCTACTAGCCCTAGGTATAATACAACCGCTGGAGTATTATCTTCCAGTGTAACCTCCGTCTCTACACCTTTAAATTTAGTGGTAAATGATGCTGAACTTATAAACTGTTTACAAGGTGGTAATATGGGATTTGATAAAACCCAAATTAAACCATACTATCCATGGGTGAAAGCGGGAGCGTTACCTTATGGTGCATGGAGTAGTGATTGGAGTTCAGGAGGGCCATTTCCTACCCTGTTAACCACAGGTAACCAACAGGGAACAATAACTCAAGCACCTATAAACAATGGATTGGTATCTCCACTTTCTGCTCCTATATATTGGAATACCGCAGCAGCACAAGTACCAAACGGAAGTTACGTTTTTTCTAATGGGTTAAATACTGTAGATAATAGTGGTACGGTATTAGCCCCTAATCCTGCTACTAACATAAAATTAGGTGCTCACCAGTACTTTTATTTTGGTTTAAGACAAGGTGCTACAGCATACGATATTTTCATAAACAAATATATAACTGCAAGTAATGAGTGATAGCATAAAAATTATACCAGGTAGTAAACAATTTAAAGGTAATTCGGATAACGATAATGCACTACAGATTACTTTAGAATCTACACAAGTGCCTTTAATAGAGGGGGATAGGTCGGTACCTTTAGATATCGCGGTAAGGTTTAATGATGAAAGACAAGCTTCAGATGTTTATAGGATATATGGTAAAATAGAACCCCTACTAGATAATCCATATTTTGGTACCGCACCACCTACCGAGTCAACACTATTTTTTGATTTATTTTATTCCAGAGGAACCAATGGTGAACCACCAAGTGCCGCAACTGGTTGGGTTGGATATCCACAAATAAAAGAATTTGATTTTATAAGAGATGATGTGGATGAGAGTGTCGCACATACAACTAATTGGGGTGTTTATATAAGTTACCCTTCGGAATGTGTAGAAGACCAAGCTATGTACTATCAACCAGAGAATGGTGGTCCAGGTATGAATTTTGTAGCGTCTGACGGAATTCCTTTTCACGTAAAAAATACAAATGTAAATGGTAGAGACCTTATAGAACTTCATTGTCCTGTAGAACACGGATTAAGTAAGGGTGAATACGTACAGGTAAACATTCAAGCCCCAGCATATAGTTTTCCTAATGGTAGTGTTGTTTTCCCAGTATATAGTGTGGGTGACGGAACAAGAGGGTCGGATACTAAAGTAGTGAGTATAGTAGTTCCTGCGACAGTACTAAACCCAATCACCGAAGGTAGTTTAGGTACACTAAGAAGACAAACTGCTTTAAATAATGTAGATGCCATCTCTACTTATTTTGTTGTGCAAAACGAAATTATCACTAGAATAGATGATAATGTTATGACAAGATGTGGATTTGCTGACGGAGTATTTAATGAAGTTTCACAATTAGAAGAAGCACAGAACACACCTGACTACACTGAAAGAACATCCATTAAAAATGCATATCCACAATATGTTTATACTTTTACTAAAGACGTTAAAGTAAAACAGTATAAAGATTATGTACAAAGGCCACTATCAAAACTATATGTTACTGTCTTTTTAAGGAATAATAAAGGTTATTTCAATTATCCACCAAAGTATGGGTGGGATTGGAATTACCCATATGACTTTGTTGACCCTTCACTGGCTACAAACACTGTTACCGACCCACAACCTTCAGGGCCTATATCACAAGTATTCGGTGCAAATAAAATAAGTGGAATACCGTTAAAACCAGGTGATAAACTAAGAGGTAATTTTACTGAGTATAATAAAAGTGAATTAAAAGATAGAACTATTAGTGGTATTCACCACCATATGAACTTTAACCCTATGGTTTTTAATTCCAGTTCACTAGGATTCCAATATACACCACACTATGAAGTAGAAATAAGAGCTTTTTCTAATTATATAGAAAGTGGTGACCCAGATAAAGTAGTAGATGTTCCAGATTATTCAACATACTTCACCGATGAAAAAATATGGAAATGGAGAGATTTATATGAAATTGGTTTTATAGAAGGTGGTGTGGGAGTAGACTACCCTTTTTTAAATAACGCACACTACCCGAAAAAAGACATTACTTTTGTTTTACAAAGACAAGTACTAGCTGATGGTATTCCATTAAGTGCTATAACGAGTTCAGACTCGACAATAGAAAATATAGTGGTAGATGGCTGTGAATAGAATAAGATTAAAAATAAGTGATAAGGATAGAGATTTAATAATTCCTATACAGACTAGTTTTGACGAAACTGGTAGGGGGGATTTAATTAATGAATATGAACATGAAAAAGTAGCAGACTTAGTTAATATTACTAAAGATTTTGAGGCTACACAATATAGACATGGGGACTGTATTGATGAAAGTACTGTTGGAGCGTCTGGAAATGTTCCAGGTTGTGACGACCCAAGTCCAAACATTTTTTACAATTTTGTTTTTGCGGATAAAACGGACCCCAATAACGTTACTTGGGGTAACAACATACCAAACTACCCCTCTGGTCTAGGAGTTCCTTCACCAACAGGTTCAGGAATGTCAGATGTAGCACCATGTTTACCAGAAGATTGGCCACCTACTACACCAGTATACGACGATAGTCCATATGGTTATGATTTTATGGATTATACTCCCGCAGAAATTTATAAAAGTAATAAAGACTTTGTTAAAAGTTTTTTTAAATTAGATTTTTATGATACTGTTAATAGAGACACACAAAAACTATATTTATCTATAATACTAAATCCGATAAATGGAGTAAAAATAAGTAGACCTACATTTGATTTAAATTGTGATGGTGCACTAGATGGTATATTTAATTGTAGACCAGAAGGAGAAAAATTTATACAAATACCAAAATTTAATTTAGATATGTTAGATAATAATGATGGTTATTTTATTTACTGGTTAAAAGAAAATACATTTTTAAACATCGATACCTTTTTTATGTCTTGTAAATTTTATAATGGAAGAACGGGTAAAATACATAGAATGATTAACACACCGCCCCCTACTCTATTTAACGAATATAATTTTGATAGAGAAAAAAGACTATACTATAGAGTACAATTAGATAAAAATGATTACACATATAGAGTTTTTGATTATAATACGAATGTAAGGGTTGGATTAGATGAAACTAATGAAATAATGTTTTATGAATACAATAACATCTAATGGAACAATATAATTTTAAAATAAGAAGAAGATTTTATCCAGGAGGTGAGGAAATTATTCCACCCACTCTCCCTGGTGGGTACGTACATAAAAATCAAGGTGCTTCACCTTTAGCACAAGAATGTACTAACTGTTATTTTAATAATGCTGGATTTTGTGAGTATTGGAAAGCACCTATTAAAGCAAATTTTTGGTGTAAAAAATGGAATAGTTCATTAACACCGTTTAATGAATTACCAGCACCACCACCATGTCTTACAGGTTATACGTTACCTATTTTACTTACACAAGATTTTAATGATATTGGGGTGTACACACCATGGGACGGTTTAATTGTACAAAGAGACGTTATAAATAATTTTGTCTATACTGGATACAATCAGACTATCTGTGTTTTCAATACTTCAGAACTAGAATTAAAAAGATTTTTAAATTTTGCTGACTATAGAGTTGATTGGGGTGATGGGTCACCACCAGATTACTTAAATTCATCACAAACAAATGTGTGTCATAACTACCTAACACCAAATCCAACAGGTAACACAGTAACTCTAAGTCAAACAAACCCTTGGGGAACTACCAGGATGAAAAAAATAATTAAAACTCCTTATTATGAGAATCCAATAATACCTAATGTATTTGGTGCAGTAACTTTTGCACCACCTAACTTAGGTGACCCTATAGGGTGTGACTTTATTCTCCAAAACTATATTTTTAGTGGAGATAGTAACCCTGATGTTTATGACCATTTATCACTAAGGTATGTAGATACACCATTTCCAGTTACTGGGTACAGTGAATCAAGTCAATTACAATTATTCGCACAGTATGGTGCTAATTACTTACCCACTATCGGTAATCAAATAACTTTACCAGATGACTCTGTTGGTACGGTAACAGAGGTTAACGATGACTATACCGCATACACCATTAACTATGTAAATTATATTGATTATGGTGGAGGGCCTACTTACTTTGAAGCGATGAGTTTCGGTATAAACCCCAACAATGTAGATTATGAATGTTGTACAGAAGTGGATTCTCCACCTGGAGAACCACCTTGTGACTGTAGTACAAATCCTCAAATAGATTGTTATATATGTCACATGGGGATAGATTGTTTTACCATTCAATTCTACTTAGATACAGGTTGGGGACCTGGGAGTCTTTCAGGGAATTATGCGGATATGATGACTTGGTTAGGTCCACCAGACGCAAACGGGGTTTACACCACTCCACAAGAAAGTAACCTATACTGTACTTTGGAAGAATGTCAAACATCTTGTGGAAGCGGTTCATTAAGAACTACCACAAATACTGAAAATTATAATTACTCACTATACTCCCCAAGAGTAAGGTACTCTACAGTGGACGTTGTGTCCCATCAAAGTGGAATATACAACTATAAGGGAAAAACCAAATACGGTGATTTAAGTGAAACAACAAAAAACTCAAATTATATAGATTTAAGGTATTATTCTGGAGAAATACAATTAAACTATATAAATGACCAAGGCGAAGCTTATGGGCTGTGTTTAGCGACACCACCAGGGTTTAACCCCCAAGACTGGGAAATAAAAACAGGAGAACAATATAATGGATATATAACGGAATGGGAACTAGCATAAACAAATATTTTAAAATGAAACAAAATGGCTTGGAATACAGAATCAGGTAGTTGTTGTGGTTTTAATAACCGTAATTGTATGAGTAACAGTACAGTTGATGATTTTACTTCATGTTATGATGGTGGTGCGTGGTGTTGTGATATGATGAGTAGGATTGGAAATGTTGGTGCTTGGGCAGAATCCGAGTATTACCGAACTTTCCAAACACTATTTGGGTTAAAGGGTGATTGTAAAGGATGTCCTATAGACTTACAATGTAATATGGACAGCACCTCGACAGGTTTTTGGGGTAATCGTGCATGTAATTCTTGGTTGGCTGGATGGCAAGACTATTGGCATGTTTGTGCGTTTCAAGTAAAAGTAGGTTGTACTAACCCTAATTCCTATTTAGGTGGGTCTCCTAATGGTGCATGTCTAGAAAACTGTATACAAACAGATTCCGATTACTTAACTAGTCTAGGTACGGGATACGGTAGTGACCAAGAACAAAGTAATTTTGATAGAAATGCAAATTTTGATTGTGAACCTCCACAAGCTGGTACTAGTGGAGGACAGTTAGAAAATAGTGGACCTAAATTAATTTATGCGGATGGATGGACCAACACTTGGAGTGGTGTACCTTACGGTAATAATTCTACAACGAGTGATAATAGAACTCATCCGAGTTCCAACTTACCTTATTGGAGAAGAAAAGGACCTTTAACAGCATCAAGAGGTCAAAATGGTTATGATGCTTGTTGTAGTTACTTAAGTTTTGGATGTCCAGACCCAAACTTTGGAAGTTATAATTCGGGAGCTCATTTAGATTGTGGAGGTAATTACATAGGTTCTAATAACTACCTAAACCAACCAGCAACCAATAATATACTACCAAATGATTTAGCCTACAACCCAGTATCAAACCCAAACCCAAATCCTAACGCTGGAATTTGGGCAGTAGGAACTGGAGGTGCGTTTGATGTTTCATCAAATGCAAACTGGGAACCAGATATTGACTGTATGAGGTGTTATGATAATACTGGTGCGGTCCCTATCCCTTGTTCAAGTCCAGCTGCGTGTCCACAGACCGCTACTAATCCTGGTTGTACAACTGCAATATTTAATGCATGTGGTCTAACAAATGGTACCTTTACTGACACTAACAATCTTCAAGGGTCAATGTGTCCCTCATCTACAATTTATGAAGGTAATGATGAAGCATCTTCTGTATTTGGTTCACCAGGGAACCTTGGAAATGCACCTTGTGTTTGTAATAATGCAGGATGTATGGACTCCAGTCAAATAGGTAACACTTTTGCAAATAATTATAATCCTTTAAATACACAAGATTGTACAAGTGTAACTAATCCTGGTAGTGCACCAGTAACACCACCAGTTGGTTCTTTCGGTGATACAACTTGTTGTGAGTGGACAGTATATGGTTGTACTGACCCTACAGCGGTGGTAAATGGTAATAGTAATTATTTTTGTTGTAACCCAGATAATTTTGGTGTTTGCAGTACAAATGTTAATGATTTGTATGACCCAGGTGGGTATGGTGGAAATAGTGTAAATGCGGGTAACTGTAGTGGTGGTTTTCCAGTTGCAAACATAACACTAGTTGATGATGGAAGTTGTACGTTAAATGTCACTACTGGTTGTATGGATGATGGTGGACAATTAGCGGGTGGTACATGGCCTTCCCCTTTATATCCAGGTTTTCCGTCAGTAGATTATAACGCAGCAAACTTAGTTACCGTACACGACCAGTCTCAGTGTACTTATAGGTTTGGATGTATTGACCCATTAGCTACTAACTACCTAGTTGATGATACAGGAACTCCATTTGTTTTAGGTGACCCAGTAGTACCAAGTGCAGTAGTATGTGACTACGCAATTTTAGGAATAGGACCTGGATGTACAGACCCGATGGCTTTAAATTATAATCCATTTGCTACCTCTGACGATGGTAGTTGTTTATACCCAACTAATGGTTGTACAGACCCTAACGCTATTAACTACGACCCAACAGCAATTCTAGATGACGGGTCTTGTGAATATATAACTGACTACCCACTATTGGGTACAAACTTTTTAGATGGGACACCAATTGAGTTGTGTATGGAACCATTAACTAAAGAAGAGGTACTAATCAACGTTTGTCAACCAACAGAAATACAATCGGATGTATTTATTGAAAGAGGTAAGCAATCTGTTCTTTCACCAAATCAAAGATTAGGAGAAGTTAAAACGATAGGTGGTTTAGAAAATTACGGTTACGGTTATTATAACATAAAAAAAGAAGGATAATAAATAAAATATGGCTTTAGGAACATATGGAATAAAAAGACCCGCGGATGTATCTCCAGAAGATGTTGATGTAGTAATGGTCTATAGCCCTGCTAGGGACTCAGTAGAGGGGGCTACAGTAAAAAAATTAGATGCAGCAAGTATATTAACTCCCTACTACCATAATAGTAATACTGATGGTGGGGATGGAATAGAACTTTTAGGTGGTCTATATAATTTAAAGTTACCGGCAACGGAATTTAGTGAAAAAGGAATTTATACTCTATATGTTAAGCCATTAGAAGTTAGGACTTCTATTACAGACTGTGGTGTACTATCATCCCTTCCTAACGTAAAAGGACTGGTTTTTGATATTAATAATGTACCTGCTTCACAAAGAAACAAATTTGTAAATAATGGACTAGTCGGGTTTAGGGTAGAGTATTTAAATTCCGATGGGTCAAAAATTCCTAATTTTTACAGAATTGTAACATCTTCATTTTTCTGTGAACCAATAACCCAAAATCTAACTAATAGTAATCAAAAAGCTGTTAGATACAGATACATTAATGGAGGTAGTAACCTATTATTTGTTACCTTAACCCCAACGTCCGCACCAAGTAATAAACCTACAGCATTACCATATATCGGTCAACCAGCACAGAATGTTATAATTAGTAATACTTTTTTTAACCCTTTAAGTGTTGAAATAGAAATGGTGGATTACGATGTGGATAGTTTAGGTATCGCACTATACGGAAACCAAACTAAATCGTTAGCGGATGGAATTTATACAGTTTACGATAGTAACGACAATATTTACAAACAATATAATTTATTTGAAACAAGAGACCAATTTGGACAACCGTTATATGAGGTGAGACAAGATAGAGGGGATAATATAGACTTTACAAAAGCTTTCAATAATATTGCTTAATATATGGCTAACGGTAATAACATAGGAAAAGGAAGTGATACCTTTGGGGATAATTTAGTTGGAAGACAGTTTACGGACGGGTCATCCCAATTCACATTAGGTAATTTTGGGATAAACTCCGGAGCAAGAGCTAAAGACAGTAGAGAGTTTTCTTTAGGTAATTTTTCCGAACCCATAACTTTATCCACACTTAACTTTAAATCCACAGAAGAAGCAAGAAAAGCCTCCTCAAACAGTTTAGAAGTTTTTATTAATTACGATAGAAGTAAAGTTAGTAATTTTGTTTTATATGGGTCTTTAAGAGATAGGTTAAGAGTTGCGGTACAAAACGTTATTAAAAATTTCCCAGCGGCACTAGTTTTCACTAAACTAAGACAAAATTTCTTAACCGGTAATACAGCTACTAATATAATATTTGATGCTATAGAAAATGAAACTACTTTAGATTTAGAGTTATTAAATGTTCACAATCCCTTTGGTATAGACTTTACAAAAATAGGTAAAATCTACACAGATAAAGACTTAAACCCTATTAGGAACTTTACTCAGTTTTACAACAAATATTCACTTTTTATTAGAGATGAAGAGTACCCATTAACATTTATAACCCCAACTACAGGTAATACTGTGACTGACACACTTTCTATTGAAGTGTACGGTAATCCATTTACGGGACAAACAACAACTACTGAAAATTTCTTTATCAAACCTAACACAAAAGAAACGGAAGAAATATTTGATAATTTAGAAGATGTAGAAAAATTTATAATAGAAAGAGACACTACTCCGATATATACTGCAAATTTTGATATTCCATCACAAACTGATAGTGGTAAATTTGTACAAAATACGACTTCTCTTACTTGGCCATCCACTAATAGTTGGAATTTAGTTATTACTGGGGCATCATTTAACGTTTACTTAAATAAATTATTAGAAATAGCAGATAATTTTGATGCTTATAAAACAAATCTAGTTTCTAGATTTTTAACTACCGCAGCTTTTAAAGAGTTTGATACTGAAGACGAAAAAGTAGACCAAATATTAAAAATATACGGAAGAAGTTTTGATAATATTAAAACATATATAGAAGGTTTAGCGTATATGACTAATGTTACATATGATTCTACTAACAATGTCCCAAATGAGTTATTAACAAACTTTGCACATATGTTAGGTTGGAAAACACCGTCTGCAATTGAAACAGAGGGGTTTTTAGAGTCTATACTTACAAGAAGTAAATCAGAATATGAAGGAAAGGCACAGTCCCAAACACCTACGGAACTAAATAGTGAACTATATAGGAGGTTAGTAGTTAACACAGCTTACCTTTTTAAATCTAAAGGTACAAGAAAAGCTATAGAATTTTTAATGAGATTTGTAGGTGCACCAGAAGCATTAATTGAATTTAATGAACATGTGTATGTTGCCGGTCAAAGGGTTAACATGCAAAAATTCAACCAAAGAATTAGTGTAATATCTGGAGGTAGTTACTATGAGGAAGTAATTGTTAAAGACCAACTATTTTCTGCTACCACAAACACATTCCCACCAGTTACAGTTACGGGATACACTTTTGGTACAGAATTAGTAAGTGTAGATACCTCAGTAACTAGGGCACAATTTCCAGTAGACTCACAAGGTTACCCATTAGCTCCTACATTTAATAAAGATGGGTTCTTCCAAGCAGGAGCAGGGTGGTTTGAGGAAACTGTTGAACACAGAGGAAAAGAAATGGTTGATATTGAAACCTCTGTATTTACTGGTAACACACCTAGTGTTAAAACAAAATTAAATAAGTTTACATATGGTGAACCTTATTTAAATCTATATAGAAAATTTCCAGAAACTAATTTAGGGTTTGATATTATTAGAACAAAAGATAATAAAAAATCTTGGGTGTATAAAGAAGGTGAAAAAAGTAAAAGACTTTATACTTTTAGAGATAGAGGAACTCGTTATTTCACAGAAGACGAAAGATTAGTTCTTAATGTAAAGAATGTTGACTTATTTTTAAATGTAGGTCAAGGATTAACGTGGGATGTGTGGAATTTATCTAATAAGTTCGGTTGTCCTTTTGGAAAGGACCCGTTAAATCCTCCTTATCCTAATTTAGGTGGCCCAGACTGGACACAAATACAAATAGACGCATCTAAAATACCGTTTGTAGAATTTGCTGACCAATTTTGGAAAATATTAATTAATGTAAAAAATAGACAAACTATAGATGATGGTCATGCGGGTGGATACCCTACATTACTAAAAGTGTATTTAGATTATCTTGAAAGTGATGTGGCATGTGGTGTACCTAGTAATAAGTACACTTACCAAAAAATGATTGACTATGCTGAAGGTATTGGAGATTACTGGATGAGACTTGTAGAACAATTTATTCCAGCAACTACTATATGGCAAGGAGGTACAAGATATGAAAACTCAGCATTCCATAGATACAAATATTCATATAAACACGAACCATTATGTGACGATTTAGAGTGTTTTGGTTCTTTTATTTCATGTACTGGGCCTAATTTTAACCAACAACTAATTGATGGGTTTTTAGGTTGTAATGGTACAGTGTTTAGTGGGGCAACTTGGTCTAATAGACTTACATTGGGAGGTACGGTATACAATGGTAGTGCAAATGGTGGAATTTATTATTCTAGTACTACTTTAACTGACATTCCTAGTACTTCACAATGGTTAGACGACGTAGTTTCTATATTAAGTGGTATTACACAAGATGTAAGTGACCCTAATAATTCTTTAACTTGGTATGTACATGATGACACACCTACTGACCCAGATTTGCCATTTATTGACAACCCAAAAACTATAATAGTACAAGGCCCGTGTAGTGAAGGTATCGACATGTGGAACTTTAATGACGGACCAGACCCACACACTTTCGAATTGGAGACATGTCTAGATATGGACGTAAGAAGGTCCTCACTAGTAGATTTAGATATGGATATTTTTGTTTATTACGATGGTACCTCAATGGGTAATACTGTCGCAAATAATGCAAAAACAACTTTACAATCATGGGCTTCTGGACTTACTGGATGGACAGGAAACATTTACCATATTGTTAATGGTGCGGAAAGATGGTTATGTAGTGTACAATATCCATGGACAGGACAAATGCCATGTAGAGCGTTTAATAGTGTAAATGATGGAATTGCTTGGGGACTTTGGAACAATTTCTGTGAACTACCAAACCCGAACTCGGAGCCGTATGGCCAACCTATGACAATTACTAATGCTACTGACTACGCAAATTCTTATGGTTCACTAGGAGGGCAAATAGGATGGACTGGTGGAACCAAAAAGGCTTTAAATATTATTTTACAAGATGAAACGGACTTCCATTATCATGGTAGTTACAATTATATTGGTCCTAGTGGACAAGGAAGATGTTCAGGTATGGTTGAAGGTAGAGGAAGAAGAGTTAATACACCTACAGGTGATGTAGAGGATTGGAATTCAGGTAGACTAGACCAAGGAGCCTTAATAGGTAAACAAATTACTACACAAGGATGTCCACCATACTCCAAATCTATACCAGGATATCCCAATACATTTGAAAACCCATTCAATATTAACTTCCAACAAGACCCTCCTTTATCTGCTGGTGATGCTGGTAGTACTAATGGTACTCCAGGTCCTGGGTTAGGGGGTGGATGGCCAAGAATTAATCCAGGAGCTGGTGGATGCCCAATTGGTGGAGAACAAGTAGGTGGTGGTGGAAATGTCATACAACCAACCGTACAATACTCTGGAGATTTTTACACCTTTAGACACGTATACACTAATTTTGATTCATTTTTAGGGTTTGTTTACCCTATTGTTAGGGACTGTAATGGTGCAAGAACTGCTTTTCCATTACATGTTTACGGGGCAATGGAAAGAAACACAGTTAATCAAGCAAATTTAAAAGTAAATCCATTAATTGACTCCATGCTTGGGTCAATGTCAGCAATAACGAAATATAATCCTTATTCTGGTTTAACAATGTATAAGTCACTTTATCCAGATGCTGTAACTAGTGCGGTTACTGTCACTACAGCAATAACCTCTACGGTTACGGGATATACAGCTACAACATGTTTCATAAGTGGTGCAACTTGGGGTCCAGGTACACCAGGAATTGTAGCCAACGAACCTTCTGGTATATTTGAATATAGTTGTGATGCTAATGGAGACCCAGCTACCGGAACAGTACACACCGATAACTTTAATACAGCAATATCTAATTTACAAATTAGTTATACCGGTATGACGGCAGACGGTACCAATACCGGAGCTACAGCAAATCAACTTGCCTGTGAAAACCCACCTAGGTGTTTCTATACTGCAGATACCACATATAAAGTTTATGTAAACAATGCGGGATTAGCACCTGATTTAGGACCAAACGTTCTTACTGCAACAACTACTATAGAGTTAGGAAGAATGCAGATGAATTGTACTGGATTAGATAGTGGTTTAGAACAATTCGGATGGGGATGGCAACATAATTTAGGACCTGATGGTACTGTGGATGCTACCGGCCCTGTAGCTGGATTTAACGCAGGACCATGTTCATTCACCAACGTATCCCAAAATGGGGTAAGTATAGCTAACGCTAATCCAAATTATACCACTACTGGCCCAGGAGGTGGTTCCGTTACTGGACCATTAGGAGGTGATGATAGTGCATTCTTTAATGAAGGGCAGTTCGTCCAAGATTTAAACCAATTCCTAGAAAACCAAGGAGCAGCTGTTTCAGAACTTACGGGATGCACCATATGTCTTCCAACATGTACATCTGAATGTTCTGACGGAGCAAAAGCATGGAGTTATAATACATACTACGAATTAGGTGATACAGTTTTAGGTTACCATGGAAATTGTTATGTAATGATAGAATTAGGTCCAACCCTAACAACTAATCCAGAAGCAGCAACAGGTGGTCCAATACAATATTGGCAACTAGCAGGTAATTCGAGTGGAATTCCATTCTTAGGTGGAAACAATTTTAGACAAGCGGATGATTGTACAGACTTCGAAGAGGTTATAGTACCGGAAAATCCTGGAGGAACAGGAACTACAACTACAGTTGACCCTTTAACATTTAAAGACGGTATTTTTAATATTGGTGGTCAAGATTGTTTTGAGTCAACTTATTCTCCTTGTCTTGGTGGAGATAATCCAGCTAGTAGTGTATGTGCGTGTGATGCAATTGATGAAAATGTAGAATTTGAGTACGAGGTAGGTGATATTGTTTGTTGTCCTGATGGTACGGCAGGTTTTGCAGCAGGAGTTCAATGGATACTACAAGCACAATCTACCACAAAACCACCATATAATTGTGGACAACAAATTTTTAGTTACGATGATTTTTGTGTTAACTATGTAGAAGGTTCTACACCTACAGATGGGTGTTGGACACCATGTACTGAGACGGTTGCTAATTTACCTTCTATTAGACAAGTAAACCCTAGAAGAAGAGAAGTACTAAGTTTAATAGTTAACGACCCTAGAGACCCATGTAATCCAGAAAGTGAGGTTGCGGACACACCATCAGGTCCTGGTGGATGTGGATGTAATTCAGCAAGTGCGACGGTTTTAGATTTAGATATGACTGAAATAGGGTGGAGTGAAATCCCAGTAGCGGTAATGAATTTTGAAATGAATGGTAGTAACCCTGATTATGGCCTATCATTACAGAATAGTGCATATCATAGTGCAACTGATTCAAAATGTTGGAAATCTGTAATGTCTTTATGTTGTTTCACAGATTATTTTAGACTACATACTCATGTGTATATAAAAGGGGTTAACTCCACTAATGATTATATTAAAACAAGTACCTTTGAAATAAATAATATAGATGAAAATACACTAATAGAAGTTTATTACGTACAAGGTTCTCACGCATATACTGCTCTACCAAAAACAAATAAACTGTTTTTACATATCCCTGTTAGTTTATTTAATAGTCAAGTAACACAAAGTACTTACGGTACACCAGGTAGTACCCCTAATTCAGGAGAAGTTAATAATATGATTGGTTGGGCAGATGCCGCCAACCAGATTACCATCCAAATACCAATGAAACAAGCAGTACCAAACAGTATGGGGCCTTTTGAGATGTATAAGTCATTTGGGGGAATTAATGGTAATAGTACCTATTTAACCACAGTGGGTGTGGAATGGGATACACCAAGTAATTCCATGTTAAATTCACAAGACAACGATGGATATTGGGAGTTAGCACCACCAGCAACTCAGACAGGTGCAATGGCATATTTTAATGGATACAACTCAATAACTAGAATATTGACTGATAGTTCAGGTGGTCCAAATATTAACACTAATTCTGGATTTGAAGGGTGGAGTAGTTATAATTTTAACATGGAATTACAATTAGATTGTAATGGTTCTACCCCACAATCTTGGGAAATAATTCCTAATGTTCCAGCTTGGACTCCACCAACTACTAACTTAACTAATACCAGTGTTCCAGTTACACAACCTTGTCCATTTGACCCAAGTGCTCGTTCTATTCCAGCAACTACAACTACTTTACCTGAAAGTGTAAGTATGTCTAATTTACAAACAACAGGTGGTGCAGTTAGACTAACGGTATCAAATATATTGGAGGATAATGCTCCTGGACAAAACTACTTACCTAAAAACTACGAAATAACACAATCACAAATTTATATAGTAGAAAATTACCCTAATTTTAACACTAATAACCAAGTAGAGTATAATACCCCAGTAATGGCAATGCCAGATGGTAAAAATACATTTAATATTACTTATGGTACGTTTAATGATAATGAAGGTAATAAAGTGACCCAACTTAGGTGGTTACAAGACATTACAGATAAATTAGGTGATGGTAAAATGGTTTTAGGTTTTCTAGATGATACACAAAGAGATTCTTTTGAAAGAAATTTAAGGTCTAAACAAATTGGTAATGTGGAAACGACTATCACATATGGTGGTAGTGGTAAAATGACTGGAAATGTAGACTACAGTCAAAATATAAATACTAATACAAAAACAATTAAAGATACGTATGGTGGTTTGGGTGATTGGATTACTAGGTCGGTAGGGCCTAACGTCTTCGGTGACACCCAAGTAATTTATAACGAAAATGGAACATTTAATAGTTTTGAAATAAGGAAAACACCTAAAACCAGACAAAAAAGTAAATGGGCACCAATAGACACACCAAACAAAGAAATTTTTGGTTCAACATATAGTAGGTGGTCATCATTTAGAGAAAGTTACAAAACAACTTCCATTAGTGGATTAACTAGTGATGCGTATACCGCTTACACTAACTTTAGTGCATACACAGACAGTAGAGGTAATTGTTTATCACCAGATTTGGTTTTTGATTTACATTATCCTTTCTCTGCATTTACAGGTACAAGTGTAGTACCAATGTATAGACATTATTCTGGTGATACATTAATGCCACCAAGAGAAACTATGGGTACCGACGGTATAGAAGAATTAGTGTCTAGTCCTATTATAAGATTTATAGGGTCTGACTATAATGGGGTAAGACCTATGATACTACCTACTGCTTTAAATCCTAAAGGTGGGCCAATAAACCTACCTAGAGGACCAAAAGACTATCTCTACTACGAAGTACCAGAAACTACAGGATACAGATTCCAATATAAAGGATGTCTTTATCTTTGCTATGAGGATAACGGGTATTGTGATTATTTAAATGTGTATAGAGATTTAACACAAGGGACATTCCCAACTAATGATTTACAGTATAAAGAATTAATAAATTCTGCTATCATTTACCAAGGAGGTCCACAAGGTGAAGGGCAAGATTTAGATTATGCGGAAGGACAAGTTGCGGAAAAATACACTAACGTTCAGAAATTTAGAAAACAAACCAACCCAACATTTGGATATAATCCAGGTGAAGGTATACAGAACTTTAAAGCTAGAGTTTATCTAGAAAAAACTACACATAATGCACGTGGAGGTGCTATTTCTGCAGTTACGATAGCAGAATTTACTGTAGGGCTTAATGAAACAGCCTACCCAGACGCTAATGAACATTTAACCTTAGATATATTACCAACAGATAATTTAACTAATTACCACAATTGTAGTGGAGCTACTGATGTATTTAGTAGAAAATTTGATGTTTACTTAGATAGTACCGTGGTAAATTTAAACAAAGGAGATGTAGTTAGACTTAAATTTGAAAACCAGTTCAAGTCAACAACTAAAAATCTTAATACAGGTTATACAAGTACAATAAAATTATCATTGGGGGAAGATAGTTACACTAGTAAAGAATTTGTTTCTAAACCGTGGTATAGAATAACACATTATCCATCTACCGCGACAACCTCAACACAACAAATGGTGTGGAACTCAGTAGAAAAAAGTAGAAAAAGTATATATTTTAGTGGAAGTACTTTAACTGGGACAGAAGAACAAGGAACACTTTCTCTAGTTAGTAGGCCTAAATCCTCACAAGTAACGTATTCTAAAAATCCAATAAATGTACGTAGTTTTAACACACTAACTTTCTTAGATATTCCTAGTAAAGATTATGTGGGCCCACTTATGTTGGTTAAAACCAACACACCAACTAATCACTGGGTAAGAGCTATTGAAAACTTTGACAAGGAAAATGCTGTACCAAGAATTACTGATTATTCATTACAATCCGATAGTATGATAACTAAAGATTGTAGTGGACATAATTGTGATTCTGTTTATTGGAATTTACCTATATCGGATTCTAAACAAATAAATGACCCATTCTCTAACCCTAAAAATACAATATTAATACAAAATAGAATTAGAACGAAAGGAAACGGTTCAACAACAGTAACTTATAAAGCTTATTCACCTACGATTACCGAAGAAACCACAACTTATAATGTTACCCCTAACCCTAGGGACGCTTTTAACACAGATACTTTTGAAGTGGTAAAACAAAGTTGTAAAACAGATGAAGACAAAACAATATACTTTAAAGATAATTCTCTTATCATTGGTGGTAAAGTGGCAGATATCCAACCAAGTAGTTATAATGTTTCGACACCAATCGACACACCTTTAAGGAAAAAATATTGTCAATGTGGTAATAACAATTACATTGAAATAAATCCAAATTCCATGGAAGGATGTTACACTTGGTGTTGTGCATATTCACCAAGAGAGGGATATACTGACGACATTTATGGATGTGCAGAACCTGAAGTAAATAAGAGAGAACTTTTAGGTAAATTGGGTACACAGGTATTGAATTACGGTGGAGCCACGAATAAACCAAGAGGGGTTGTATTAGGTAAAGACCCAAAACAACCTAAAAAGATATAATAAATGGCAACAAGTACTTATATAGCAGGAACACCTTTTATTCGGTCCTATGATGTTATCCCTACAACACAAGGTCTTAATAATGGAAATATATTTAATGTTACCGTAACAGGTGGAACACCACCTTATACTGTGGTGTGGAATGGAGGTAACCCAGCTGGTTCATATACTACTACTGGAGTAACACTTACTAATTTAGCTAGTGCTTCTTATAGTGGAACAGTAACCGACACTAAACTTTCAGCCTCTACAACAGTAATAGAAGTACCAGCGACACCTACTGTTGCTTTTACAGCTTCTACCACAATTAGTGCATGTACTAATAATATTAATAAATTTTGTCAAATAACAGTTTCAGCTTTTACCCATACCCAATGGCCTTTTTACTATAACCTATATAAAGATGGTGATATATTTGAAAGTTATGTGGGTTATAAGTCAGGTGATGAACATTATGTATTTGATGACCTACCACAAGGGTTTTATAGTTTAGCTGCATATGATGGAAATTCTGTTAAATATGTTAGTACACCTATCGAAGGTGTGGGTGGATGTGTAGACGGACAAGTGGTAACTTCATATACGGGTTATTCTGGTACCTACATTAATAATAATTATGAATTCTACCAACCTTTCGGGAAATCATTTTTTACTTTTATAAACGGTAGGGGACCAGGAGCTATTAGTGGGACAACTATTGCTTATTCTACTGGTTTAATAAAAAATGGTAGTATAGATGTGGATAATCCATACGCGTGGTTCTATACTGGAAATACCGGTAATAGAAAAACAGATTCAACCTATAACTGGTATATGGGTGTGTCAGCCGCAACTAATCAGGAAGGTGTCAATATAGGTCCTACAGCTACAGTATCAGCATCACCTACCAACTCCACAGAAATTGGTAAATTTTATTGGAACCCTTTAATTAATAAATTTGTTATTTGGGATATATTCGATGGTAGTAACTTTGGTTGGTCGACTTTTGACCCAAGTACCCATGAAGGAAGAAATAACCCAGTAGCTGCACATTTTTTTACCGCTAGTACTTTTAGTAGTGGTACTTTAGATTCTGCTACACTTTTTCCTACAGTCACTGGATTAACCACTAGTAGTTCAGGTACTAGTGTAATGAGTTCTGCTTTTATAAATGCATCTGGAGGAAGACTAACCTCTAACATTAATAATGTGTATCCGGTAGGGATGGTAAGTTTATGTGAATATACGAATTATGTACATGAGGTCACACTAAATTCTACAAATCCTGATGATGATACTATTGGTATTATATTAGCAGCGATGCGTGATGATAGAGGTATATTTGGAAAGGCGGGTACATCTTATGATTTAGGTCTATTCTTTAATAATGTCAATGCGACTATGGGGAACGAAATAAGATATAATGGATTGTATAATTCTGCATATGCTTTTACAGGGAACACCAACATGATAAAAGAGTGTCCCCAAGATTCCTATTGTAGTGGTCCTGGTCAAGACCACAGCAGTACTAAAATATTAAGAAATGATACCACCAGAAGTCCATTTTCCGTAGGAAACTATAGTGCCCAAGGAAGTGTGAGAGTACGGGTAGAAAGATATGGTGCATTAGGAGAAAACTTTAAAATACAAATGACTGACGCATTTGGTGCTGGTTCTTCTCATCACCCATTAGGTAGTGTGGTGGGATATAATCCAGCGTATGAAATTAATTTTTCTATATTAGATAAAACTACATGGTCTGGTAACTCTATGAGTGCACAAAGTTACGCTGAACCACAAGAATTACAAAAATTCTTAGGTGCACAAAGAGTCGGGTACATGGAATCGTCACAAGAAGATACCAATTTTTATCATGTTACCTTTACTGGAACTCAAACAACTGTTACCTCACAACTTGAAGATGTAGGACCTAACACATCTCAAACCTTTGATTTATATTCACCTAACACAGTAGGGTTAGAAATGACTAACACAACAGGTGTAGATTATAGTAATTCTTTTAATCGAGCAGAAGTTGGGTTACCAGAAGTACCAAGAATACTACCAACAATCAAAGTAGAAATGCAAACCACCGAATTTCCAGAAATAAAATTAACCGGAGGGACTAAGATTTTTAATGATTTAGATGGGAAAAAAGTAAAAACTAAAGACTATGATGTTTTAGGTGATGTTAAGATAACCGGATTAACTAGTTGTATTAATTTTGATTTTGAGTGGACCACTAATACTGTGGATATGATTAATGGGAATATGTATCCTAAATATAGTATTTACGCTTATGATGCAATGGAAAATGAATTTTCTACTACACCACTTGTTACAAGAATATTTGATAGACCTACACAAATAAGTGATTCATATGATGGTAGAAAAATAATAGGTAAAAAAATAACCGCTAGTGATTGTGTTGATACTAATTTATTAGATATAGGAAGTAATTATCAGTTTTTGGTAAAACCTAGTTTTTTATATAGTGACAAACTAGAAAATATTAGAACCACTTCATGTGACACCTATGAACCATTTACAGCTATTACACACCAAACATGGTACGATAGTTTAGATTTAAATGATACACCATCAACACAATATGGAATATATGATAAGAGAACAGATTTTTATTTTGTAGCTCCTGTTACTCCACCATTACCTAATGTTGCTACTAGTAATTTTAAATATACGGACGATTTAGGCAACATGAGGTTGTACTCACAACAAGTACAAGTTGCGTCTGGTAGTACTACGGGGATAACTGAAGCTCCACTACTATTATCTGGTTCCCCATATACGATAGTACTAGAGTATCCGACAGCTGGAAGTATACAATTGACATTAAATGGACTTACTTTATTCCCAGCCTCTGATAGTCAATGGACTGATGGGGACTATTATTTTAATGGTACACAAGTAATTACTTTTCCACCTGATGTACTTGAGGAATTTGACATTATGAACATTTATTATGTTCCAGGTTCTACACCACAATCTTATTATGTGGAAAATTACACAGTACCATCACCTATACCAACAGGGTCAACAAATACTATAGGGGAACCAAATAGTTTCTACACTAACCTCTACTACTACTTTTACCAAACTAAATTAAATCCTAGAGGAGCGGTAGGAATGGCATTAAATGGCACACCATTATTAGATGGGTCCGACTTTGTTAGGGTATCAGGTAGAACTTTACAATTTTTAACACTTACTGAACCATCTGGAATACAAGAAAATGACATATTAACTTTATTTTATGTTACAGACATTTCCTTAAGGGGAGTAGCAAATAGAAAAGTACCACAAGTGGGTGTAGAATACTTATCTAATCCACAATTTAACGAAAGATTAACTTTAGATGTTATAGACCTATCTGGTAATACAGTTTCACAAGATACTGGTGTACTCTCTAAAGACATATTTGGTGTACAAACAGTATCCTTAAAAGCAGTAGTCCCTAAACCAGGAAAGTATGACTACGAAATAAAATCAATTAGAGATTATAAATTATTAAATGGTAAAACTCTAACAAAAATGAACATTACAGCACGATATCCATTTGACATGCCTGCATCTGTATTCTATGACGAATCAGGTGCATTTACACCAAATGATAGGGGTGCGAGTAATATAAACAGCAATAACAATTATCCTTCTACATACTAATAAAAGGAGAATTATAATATTTATAAAATAAAAATAAAATGGGAACAGGTTATATCTTAAAAAACGGAAGTTCGGGTCTAATAGGGGTTAGACTAACGGACGCAGGTAGAAAAAAATTATCACAAGGGCAGTTAACACTCTCACTATTCCAACTAGGAGATAGTGAAATGTGTTATGATTGTTATACTGATGTCTTAAATCAAACACCAGGTATCTTCATAACAGAACCAAAATGGAACGCACAGAATATGTCTAATTCTTCGTGTGAACTTAATAAAATGAATGTAAAATATCCCGTTCCTATCTTAGAAACAAATACGGGGTCTACTTACGGTATTCTTACCCCTGCACATACCGAAAACGCCGTTTATAATAGAGCAAGAAGTAGAGGGTTCTTTAGTGGTGATACAACTACTGGGTTCTCAGCAATTACTAATGGTTCATATATGCATTCCAGTAACTGGTGTTTCCCATTAACAGGTATGACTGGAGGTTCACAAATGATATTATATAGTGGAAGTTGTAATAGTATTAATTATAATCCACAAGTTGGAGATTTAATAATGGTACAATACCAGAATCCTTTTGTTGGTAATTTCTTAAATCCAGATTGTAGTTCTGGTAGTTTAGATGTGCCTTTAGGATATGCGGCACCCTATCTTTTCTATAATGTTGTATCCGGAGTTACTTCAGGAAGTACAAACTCCACAATTAATATTACAGTAGACAGAGACCTACCAAACTTTAATTGGTATCACCTTAACTCTATGTTTACCGACGCAATTAGTGCAAATACCGGATGTGCAAAAGTAATAGTTTATCCAGCGGGTGGAATGTTAAATTTCTATGGTGCTGACACTCCGATACCATACTGGTCACCAGGTTCATTATCTTTTGATAATAATTGTGATGTGTCAGTAAAAGATGTTAATGTTTGGAATATGAATATTAACTGGACACAATGGGATGGTACTAGTATTAATTCTGGTACAGTTGCGGGTGTAAATAGTACTACTTATGAAGATGTTAATGGGTATGGTTCCAGTGGATATTGTAGTACTAAAGAATATCTAGGGTATAATAGTGATAATGGACAAACCGATAGTAATAGTCAAGCAGATTATTATGGAGCAAACAATGTCCTTGGATATGAACCTGAAATGTCAGGAACATATATGAGAGACTCGTTTGGGAAAATAAGAACGGTATTACCATCTGAACAAAGATGTATTGGTATTATGCACTACACCAACCAAACCATATCTAACTTTTATGGTGAAAAATTTGCTTTGGAGTCAAACTTTACATTACTTAATGGTATTGGGGAAATGAGAAACTTTAAAATACACATGCCTACACTAATGTGGCATAAGAAAAAAGGTGGAACATCAGGTAGTGGAGATGGTACAGGAAATGGTGACGAATGTACAATTGGTCAAACATTCTATGTAAGTCCTCCAGGGTATGAAGATAGTATTTCACAATGTCAATTTATAGCTTCTACACCTAATGTTGATATGAATGAACCTGGAATAAGATATTACAATTTGTGGGATGATAACTTAGCAAGTACTAGTGGAAGAACATCACTCCCTAATAGAGTGGGTAAAGTCTGGCCAGATTTACAAATTATAACAATAGATGACCAAGAACTAGTAGCTGCGATGTCGTATAAATCTAATAGAAACTATACGATGCCAATGCCAAAACTAGAATTAATTCCAGCAGCAACAAACTGTGCGGGTAGTGTTAGTGAACTTGGTCTATTTAATGGGTTACCAGATGCGGAAATGTTACACTTTACATATAGATTAGAAAGTAGTTCTGGGTTCACATCAGGAATGCATTGTAACTATTATAATACAATTATTGGAGACACGTCTTCTGGAGCTAGAGATGTTACAATTGGTTTCGGACCAGAGTTTCCATATATAAGACCTTACGATAACGCAGCGTGTACATATTCAGGTACCGGAGTACAAGTAGATAAATTAAAGGTGATAATGCAAAAAACTAGTTATGGTGTACCACCATCAGCTGGTAGTTGGGTGGAGAATGATATCACCAACCAAATTGCTAACCATACAGCTGGTGAACCTATATCAGCTGGAAAACTCATTAATAGTAACTGTAGTTTTTACATAAATCATGATGTTTATAGTGGAGCTACAACTTATACATTACACGACTACATTAATGTTCCTCTAAATAATGACCAAGAACCGGGAGTCCTACAGTTTGGAGACGAATATTTCTTCTACGGGAATTTAGAAACAGACATTATGGCAACCATATATGAAATGAGATATAATATAGGAATTAGTAGTAACCAATTTACTACATCAACTAATCCTACTTGGTCTAATACTGACAAAGTTAGAATAACTGAAATAGGTTTATTTGACCAAGATAGAGATTTAATGGCTATTGCAAAATTAAAAAGTCCACAAAAAAGAACCGGTGCTCAGCAATTTGTAATTAAAATTGATTATTAATAAGTCGTTTATATGGGGTATTTAAAATTAGATAAACTTAACACATTAGAACTTTTTCTGACAGACAAAGGAAAAGAACTAATGCTAAGAGAAAATGCTATGGGTTTAGCGGATTTAGTAGTTCAGTTTTCTGCTGATGATGCTGATTATGACTACAGAAGAACTAGTTCAGTTTGGGTAGACGGTATCTCACCGAATCCTCCGGGTGTTGGTGGTTGGTACCCAAATCCATATGGTAGTCTTGAAAATCATTCTAATCAGAGTTCCGGACCTCAATGGTTTGAAGAACTAAATACTAATAACCCATGTCGTTCATGTAATGGTCCTGGTTGTACACCACTATCTGGAGACTGTTGGTATGATATGCCGGATGTAAGAGGGTCTAGAGGAAGAACAGTTAAAAATTGTTTTCCAGTTACTGGTGAAACAAGTGGTTTAACAAATTGTACTAACATTTATGCCTTCTACGATGCTACGTCGGTTTTTCTACAAGATGCACAAGCTGCAAAAGTAGGGCTATCCCAATGGTTTAGTGGTGTAACAGCATCTACTATTACAACTGAAAATCCTCATGGTTCATACACTGGTAAATTATTTCATATCCCAGTATTTGGTGAACGTTGGCTTAACACGTCTTATTATCCGTGGCACGGAGAACTAGATACTGTAGATTATAATGGACTGGGTAACCAACTTAATGGTTTAGCTATTAATGGAAGTTTTGGAGGTCTAAAAGATAGAAATGGATTCAGTGCTACTGCTGGTGTAACCGGGTTGTACCTTCACGTAGACAATTCCCAAAGTACGGGAGATTGGGAAGATTTCCAAGTACTTCCTCCAGGAGCAATTGGTGAAAGTGGGAATGGTGGCCAAGGTAGGAGAGCAGAGTTTTATGCTACCGGATGTACAAAAAATAAGTCTATAAATTGTTATTTTTCAACAGGTGGAATAGCAACAGGAGTAGAATCACCAACTGATAATCAAGTATCAATCCCATGTGATGCAGAAATTTTAGAAACCTATACCTTCGATATTATTTTTTCTGCTACTAACAATACGACCGTTTGGAGAATAGATACACCTGGATGGGGTACCGGTGCTAGCACGTGGACTAGTTCCCCTTATATTCACAAATATGGATGGTGGGACTACCATACAAATTTATTATCTAACTTAAGTTTATATGTTAATGATTCTGTAACATTTTTTGATATAACGGGTAAAACTGAAGTAGGAAGTTATAATATGCCTGCTAATACATCAACAATAAGTTGGGAAAGTGATGTGGGTAGTGGATGTAAATTAAACTGTTGTAATACAAGAGAAAACTCAGGGCCATTTAATTACCAACTCAGTGGAGGAACTGGTGGTCCTTTAGGAGATACCGTTACCGGAGGGACTAGATTAGAAGGAGTATCTTTTGGCAAGGAAGAGAATTCTTTAGAAAATACCGGAAGTCAATTTGGTTGTATGGAATGTAGCCCATTTGATAATTTTGTACCATATGAAACAGGACACACATATACTGTACAAAATTTAAGAGCTATAGACTTTTTTAGTGAAGCAGATGGGACGATAACCTCATTGACTGGAAAAACTACTCTTAGAGCATGGAATTTATTAGGACCTTGTAGAAAATATAAAGGTGGTGATAAAAATGTAATGATTGTAAGTATATTTGATGAAACTAGTCCGATGACCTGTAATGAAAATAGTTGGGGTGGAGTATTCCCACTAGACTTTAAAAATGTTTATAACGGTAACGGAATAGGAGATTATACACTTAACAACTTAGAACAATTTGCACCTGGAGCTACAATGCCTCTTGCGAGTCAAAAACGAAGAGGTTATCACTCAAAAGGTGTGTACGTAACTGACCCATCTACTTGTCCAAACCCTATGAACGGTCCTGGGTGTAGTGGAAATGCTGGTTATCATGGTCCATATGGTTGTGACGGAAGTGCTGCTGATAATTACCCCACTAACTGTGAAATAGTTGCGGGAGTACATCAAAATGACTGGTCAGCGGGAGGACACCCTCAACCAACAATAGATTACAAATACTCACAAGATTTATTTATGAGGACTCTTCCGTTTTATGATAGTTTTATGGGCTTTTTATATCCAGTAGTAAAAAATATTAGTAATGCAAGAGCTGACTTTGCCTTACATGCTTACGGTGCGGTGATGGGAAATATTGTATTTCCGCAAGACTTAATTGAAAACCCAACCGTCCAAACCAACGGAGGTACATTCTCAGCTATTACGAAGTCTAACCCATATAGTACAGTAAATCCTCTTCTTTATGATAGACCAGCAGTACCTTTTTCCCCTACTAGTTCACCAGCTTGGGCGGGTGGACAATCATTATACCCAGTTACATTTTTAGCACCAAATATTGTTACTCAAGGACCACAACCAGTAAGTACTGGATTACCGGGACTAACTAATTATAATTGGGGTGTTAATCTTGCGGTTGGATGTGCAACTAACGCTCCTTCCGCTGTTGGTTGTTCTAATTGTAATTTATGTTGTAGTTCTGGTGATATATTTTCTGGTGGGACATTTAATGCTGACTTAACGGAGTTTATAAAAGGTGGTGCGTTTAAGATTATCACTACAACAACTGGTTGTACTGAATGTCAATGTCTACCAGCGGTATTTAGAAATAATAAAGGACCAGTAGTAGTAATTGAGGATGATGGTTGTCCATGTCCTGATGGTACCCTTGACCCTATTTGTTGTATAAACCCAAGTGGTTGTCCATGTCCAGATGGAACATATAGTCCATCTTGTTGTGGTGGAGACCCAGGAGGGCCAGGTGAAAGTATATGTGGACCAATTTCTTACGGAGGTACAAATAGTGGTGGTTCTAGTCAACAATCAGGTAATGGAAGTATGAGAAATTACCCAAGTTCCCCAACCGAAAGAAGACAAGGAGCACCGGTAAGTAGTGAATCATTAAGAACTAACTTAAATATAAATCAAGAAGTTAATTTTACAGCTACTTTACATCAGTTCGCATATATGGAAAATGGTGAACAAAGAATTGATTATGATGTCGAATTTAATAGTACCTCTACAATAAATGGTAGTTTAATTAAAGAAAATGATGGTGTATTTTACTGGAAAGTAGATAATGGTGTTGAATCTTACGATAGAAACGGAAATCCAGCAACAAGACCTTGCTCAACACTAGAGTGGGCCGCATTAAACCAAAGGTATTCAGCAAGAGGAGCATATCCTTTTGTGTTTTTAAATTCTTATAGAGACTCTTCCCCTACGAATTGGAGTCACAATAAGGAAGAGTATTGTATTACCTTAGGTGTACACAGTAATGGACAAGTAATGATGATAAATAAGAGAATAAGAATTAGTGGGGATAATATGTATGGTTGGCAGTTAAAAATGTTAACATAATAATTAATTATAGTTTACATTCAGGAATTGGAATTTAAAATAATTATATAATATAAAAACAAATTAAAATGGGATATATAAGTAGTGCAACAACGACAGCTTTAGATTTACATATGACATCATATGGTAGAAAGTACCTTTTAGAGGGGAGTTTGTCGGATGCCATAATAAAATTCGCGTTGGGTGACCCAGACGCAGATTATAGAAATTCTGTGAGACTACCATCGGGATATGTACCGGATGTTACGGGTTCACATTTAAATTGTATATTCGAAGTTAATGATGGGTATGAAATAAAAGATAAAATAGTATATATAGAAGATAATAGTTCTTTAAATTCTGTACCTACAGACACAACTACTGTTATTGGATTTAGAAATAAAACAGGAGATTATGATTGGAGTAGTCGTGCTTCAGTAAACGTATACCTCCATGATTATCTAGGGTTAATGGTAGGTATGGCACAATCTCAAGCAGGGAACCACAAGTTCGGTACTTTTTCTGCAACATCTCAAACCAACTACTTTACGCAAATAAAAAATACCTCAAATCAATCATACTCTCAAAATATGCCAGGGTTATACGCTGATTTAGAAAAACAAGGTAGGAGTTTAATAACTAATATATTTGACCAAGCAATGGTAAAAACAGGTGGTAGATATACCCCCGCTAATGTATCTTTAAGGTTTGTAGCTCAAAGAGATAGAATGATGTTTGAAAAACTATCAGGTGCAGCATGGATAGATTCTAAAAATGAACCAGTGGTTTCTAAAACGGGTGCTGAACGAGGTGTAAGAAAGAAAAAACAAGTTGCCTCCCCATTTACTTTTATTAATAATACCTACACCGACACACAAGGAAGGTCATATATGGGAGCATCTAATTTTGGATTTGGATTTGGTAGGTATGAATATGGGTATAATGTGTCAAATGTAGTAGACCCAAGTGCAACCTATTATCCTAGTTACGGTTTTAATAACAATTTTGGTGGTCTATACTCTCAGTATGTGGTAGAAAACCCATCATTTAATAAACAAATAGAAACAACTAATTTAAATTCTATTATCCCAGCCGCAAAAATAAATTTAAATAATAATATTAATACTAACGCTTATTATATACTACAAACCAACCAACTTAAAACATTAAATAAGACTGATAACTTTAGGGCAAACCCAAACTCCAATAGAGTGGGGTCAACAATAACAGAGTCAAGTTTTGCATTAGAAACCTTCTTAAGTTTTGCAGCGGGTACATCAGAATACCAAGTAACAAATAGTACTAGAGGGTATGATAGAGGTTTTGAAAAAGTACAACCAAATACTAACTATGAACCATATACTATGGTAACTAGATTAATTAGTGAAACGATAGATTTCTTTAGTGCCTTAAAAGAGGACAATACGGTAGGTAAATTTATTATAAAAAGTGGTAGTTCTCTAACCGATACAGTATACCAAATACCGTTGTCGTTCCTAGTGGACAATACAGGGAACCCAAGTTGTAAATCAGCAGCTCTTGACATTAACTTTATATTTAGTGTACCTGCACTATTGGAAAATGTACAATATGATGCAGCTACACCTACTACCCCAGCAAGATATAGGATGTATGCGGAGAATAAAACTACACCTAGATTCTTTGGTGGTGATTACACAATGATGGGTGGAGCATACACCATAAATCCAACAGATGACGCTACACCTAGTGGGTCGTCTATATTTAGAAAAACAACATTAAATTAAAAATATTATGGCAAATAACACATCACAAGCTTTAACAGATATGAGGAGTAATTTTCCGGATAACTTCTTTAGTACCGTTCCGAATGGTAAGATAAAATACCAAAGAGGAATTGTATTTAATGATATATCTACAAGTAACACAGCAAAAACGGAACGAATTAATGATAATACCCCAGGTGAAGTTAATACTAATATAGCTTTTTCTAAATTTATTTCAGTGACTAACCCAACTTACGATACCTCTAGTGGAGGTAAAGTAATGTTATGTTATAGTCCAGACGCAATAAATTACCAAAGAGATAATAATGGGGAAATAACAGATGCAAGAGTAAATAGAAGATTCTTTTTTCCTGGTGTGGCTTATTTAAAAGTAAGTCCAGATGGAAGTTCTTTAACTAGTGCAGGTGGAGCGAGAGCTATTACCCCACCACCGACAACAACAGTAGTTAGTGCTAGAAACTTAAATGCTTCGTTAGGTGGTGGAACTTCATCCGGTGGAGGGTCTTCATCAGGTGGGGGATACTAATAAAAAAATATATTAAAAACAATAACATGGAATTTAAATCAGTAACATCAAAAAACGTATATTCAGAAATAATACCATTTGGTACCTTGAACCCTAATTTTAACGGGTACAATCAAATCAATGGGTCAAGTTTAAAAATGACTGTCGCACAAAGAAATCCTAATAATGGAAGACCCTTTTCTAACCTATATTCTTCTTTTGGTTTACCAGCAGCAAATTTTCAAGTTACTGGTTGGGACATTGATTGGGGAAATAACGCTATACAAAATATAGATGACGCCGAGGAGGTAGTGGTGGTAGAAATACCTAAAAATACATATGGGGAACTAATAGATGGTAGAAGTATAAGGTTAGACCTACCAATTGTAAGTGGGGTAACTACTTTAACATGTTATAGTTCTTATTTTCAAACATATAATGCCTCAAGTGACCCAAGTCCGGAAGCTGAAGTATTTGGACACACCTCAGCTTTAAGCTTAGGGTTAACACCTAACGTAGAAACACCTAGTACTAACGTTTCATTTTTATTTTCCGACCAAATAGCACCACCAGTAAATGGAGGGTCTTGGTCTGATGGTTATACAACATCAACACCACCAGTTGGTTATCCAGACGCAACAACAGAATTTTCTTTTGACAGTACTAAAAAAGTAGCAGCAGCTACAGACACGGGAAATGGAATGGATAGACCTATCGGTATTTGTTATTTAGATAAAGGATTTATTGTTATAACAAATAAAGAGGTAAAAGATATGATAGCTTGGACAGGAGCAACAAGTTTAACCGGAGGGACCTTTGGTACCACAGCGATAAGTGCCGCAACTCAAGTATATTGGACAACTGGTAGTGATTTAACTTTTTATAGTTTTGAAAAACAATGGGTACTAGATGTGTTATGTCAGGCAGACCCAGGAGAATTTTACATCACCTCCAACAAAACAGCAGCAGACCTAAACCCAACAGTGACAGCAGGAGGAAACTACGATTTACAAAGTGTAAGTAAACCTGTTTACATTACCGAGATTGGGTTGTATGATTCATTAGGACATATGGTTGCCATAGCGAAACCAGATAAACCGATTGAAAAATACTATAATAACCCAGCATACTTCAATCTTAAATTTAGATTCTAAAAATTAATGGATTTTACAAAACCTAAAGTACTAGGATTAGACATATCAACTAAAACAATTGGGTGGGCACTTTTTGACTGGCAGAGCGAAGAGTTATTAGAATTAACTCACTTTACACCTAAAATAAAACCACAACCAGAGGATAAGATAGAATTATTGTTAAAAAAATCAGATGCTTTTGCCGAAAAATTGGAAGAAATAAAAAACTTAGGTGTGTTAAAAGTAATTGTAGAGGAACCCCTGTTAACCTCTAATAATATTTACACCGTTGGTACATTACTAAGGTATAATTCTATGATTGTAAAAACAGTTCACGATATTTTAGAAGTTGTACCTAACTTTATTTCTACTTATGACTCTAGAAAATTTGCACACCCTACCTTATTTAAAGAAAATAAAAACGGTAAAAAAGTTTTGTTTGGTGGGTATCCAAAAGGGTGTGATAAGAAACAAATTGTTTGGGACCAAGTAAAACCACAAGAACCACAAATTAAATGGTTGTACACTAGAAATGATACACTTAAAAAAGAATGTTATGATATGGCAGATGCTTATACTTGTGTAAAAGGATATATGAAGAAAGAAGGTATCTGGGGGTAGTTTACATTACAAAAAATTTCATTTATACTTAACTGTGAATGATTTCGACCTTACCATAGAAGTTTTAGAATCCATATTAGGAGAACACAAGAACCACTACCCTAGTAAAGGGCAGATTTCTTTTGATTGTCCTGTATGCTCTTATGACATTAAAGGGTTAGATAAGGGTGACGATAAGGGTAATTTAGAAGTTAATTACTATATGGGTGTATTTAAATGTTGGGCATGTTCCGAAACACATTACACCAAAGGAAGCATATGGAAACTAATAAGTAAACACGGTAACAAAAATCAACAACAATTATTTGAACTTTCTTATCCGGAAGACCCACCTGAACTTAAACACAAAACGAAACAAAAGTTAAGACTACCACAGGATTTTACCTACCTTACCGAAGCCAACACTAATGACCTTATTGTAAAACAAGCTTTTAATTATCTTAAAAAAAGGAATATAACTTTGGATATGATAAAAAAATATAAGATAGGTTATAGCGGTAGTGGTGAACATAAGTTTAGAATAATTGTACCTTCATATGATTATAATGGTAAAATGAATTATTTTGTGGCTAGAAGTTTTGTTAGTACAAAATTAAAATATAAAAATCCAGAGGTACAAAAAGACACTATAATTTTTAATGAACCTAACATAGATTGGGAAAAAGAAATTTACTTGGTAGAGGGTGTATTTGATATGTTTTTTTTAGATAATGCAATCCCAATTCTAGGTAAAGTAATTTCTGATAAGTTGTGGGAAACTCTATATGAAAAATCTCAGAACAACATTATCATATGTTTAGATGGTGACGCTTGGAATGATGGTGTTAAGTTATTTGATAAGTTAAATGGTGGTAAATTAAGAGGAAGAATAAAAATAGTAAAGATGCCTAAAAATAAAGATGTGGCTGATTTAGGTGGTAAAATAAATAAAGACACAATAGTGTCATTAGAAAAATAATTAAAATGGATGTAAGTGTAGAACTAAGTGTTTTTAATAACATAAAATATTATGATGAACCCCACACCTATTACATAGGAGACCAAAGAATGGTCTCTGCGACAAAACTAATAGGAAAGTATAAACAAGAATTTGATAGTGAACACTGGTCAAAAAAGAAAGCTAAAGAAAGAAAAATAACTCAAGAAGAAATATTAAAAGAATGGAAGGATAAATCAGAATATGCTTGTGAAAAGGGAACTCTGTTTCATGAATATGCCGAAAACTATCTTAATAATAAAATATTTCCTTACCCCAAAGAAAGAGTAAAAAGAATATTAACTGGTAATGGGTTTAAACAAGAAGATATATTACAAAAAGATTTTGATAAACTTGTGGGGTTATTTGATAAATTTTATGATGAGTCTTACGGAAAGTTAATTCCTATGAAATCAGAAATTATTGTGGGTGATGAGGAACTTGGTATTTGTGGTATGGTTGACCAGTTGTTTTGGAATAATAAAACTAATGAGTTACAGATTTGGGATTGGAAAACAAATAAAGAAATTAAAAGAAATAATAGATGGCAAAAATTTAAAGACCCAATCTCTCACTTGGATGTTTGTGAATTTAACACTTACTCATTACAATTATCGTTATATAGATTTTTAATAGAAAAGAACACCAACATAAAATTAGGTGACTCCTACATAGTTTGGTTTAATGAAAAAAACGATGACTATGAACCAATTAAATGTAGAGACTATAGAGAAGAAGTCCAACTAATGATAGAAGAATTTAAAAAAGATGATTAATAGTATATTACATTTTTCTGATTTACACTTAAAACTTTACAAAGGACATGAACAATATAGAAATGTTTTGCGTAAATGTTTTAAACGGTGGGAGGAGATAAAACCAGACAGGATAGTTTTTACCGGTGATTTAGTACACTCCAAAAACCAAATAACTCCAGAATTAATAGAAATGGTTAGGTGGGTCCTTAATGAATGTAGTAAGATAAGTAAAACATTAGTTTTAATTGGTAATCATGATTTTTTAGAAAATAATTTAGACCGAATGGATAGCATAAGCCCAATACTATCTGCTATGAAAAATGATAACATAGTTTACTTAAAAGATAGGGGGACACTAAAGGATGAGAATATCACTTGGTGTATCTATTCACTATTAGAACACAATAAAAGACCTAACTTCACTAATGATGGTAATACACATCACATAGGTTTATTTCACGGACCCATACAAGGAACATCTACAGATATGGGTTTTGCTTTTGAAGATGGGTATAGTGTAGATGAGTTTGATGGGTGTGACATTGTATTAGCAGGAGACATACACAAAAGACAAATTATTGACATACCTAACGGAAAAAAAGCCTATATGGTTGGGTCACTAATACAACAAAATTTTGGTGAGACTATAAAGAATCATGGATTTGGACTGTATGATGTTAAAAAAGATAAATATTCTTTCGAAGATATTGAAAATTTAACACCATACATTAACTTTAAAATAGAAGACATAACAGACATTGAAAATGCAAAAGAAAAAATCACCAACTACTAAGGTACCTAAAGACCTATCTTACAATACTAAAAAAAGAGAATTTTTTGGGTTAGAACTTCCTAAAGATTTAAAAAATGAAGTAGAGCAATTTTGTAACTTAAATGAAATAGAAGATTGTGATGAATTTTTATTGGGTTGTCTAAAAGGAGGTTTTGCTATTGAAAAATGGGGAAGAACACCAGTAAGTGCTGGTAAAGAGATAATAGAAAAAGAGGTAATAAGAGAAGTTGAAAAGGAGATAGAAAAAATAGTAGAAGTACCTGTAGAAGTTGAAGTTGAAAAAATAGTAGAAGTGCCAGTTGAAAAAATAATTGAGGTAGAAAAGATTATAACAGACAATACAAAGATTGAGGAGTACTCCCAACAGGCAAACGAACTAAAAATAGAAAACGAAAGACTAAACCAAACAGTTGGTATTCTTAACACCACTGTAGAAAATTTAGAAACACATAATGAGGAAAGTTCCTCATTTAAGAAAGAAGTAACAGAATTAAAAAATAAAATAAAAGAATATGAGGGAATCTTAGACCACTTTAGGAGATTTAGTAGTCCTAAGACAACTCATCTAAGGTCATCAAGATTAGATGACATTTACGATAAAGAATAAAAATGGAACTTATAATTTGGATTATAGCAGCTTACGGTATGTCCCAAATACTAGTATTTGGTAGCATATTTAATAAATGGAGAAATTGGACAATAAAAAACTCAAAATTTTTTGGGGACTTAATACAATGTATGATGTGTACATCTACTTGGGTAGGATTTTTCTTTTCCATAACATTTTTTTCCCCAACACTAGAATTTATTACCATACCTTACACAAATATATTTTTTGATGGTATGTTAGCTAGTGGAGGCGTATGGGCTATGAATGCAATTGTTGAATGGTATGAAGAAAATAAACCAAAAAAAGAAGATGAAGACATTCTTACTTAAAGGTAAGATTGAGGTTGGGTGTGATGAAGCGGGAAGAGGCCCATGGTCTGGACCATTATTTGCCGCAGCTGTAATATTAAAACCAGGGTTTTCACATAAATTAATACGAGATAGTAAAAAACTTACCCCTAGTCAAAGAAAAATAGCTAGAGGCATAATAGAAAAAAATGCTATAGCTTGGACAGTTAGTTCAGTAAGTCCAAAAGTGATAGATAAGATAAATGTACAAAAAGCAACTATGTTAGCTGTACATAGATGTCTAAAAAAATTAAAAACTAATTTTAATCTTATCTTAATGGATGGTAACGTCTTTAAAAAATATAAAGATATACCACATAAATGTGTGGTAAAAGGGGATTCTAAGATATACTCAATTGCTGCAGCTTCAATATTAGCAAAAACAGCAAGAGATGATTACATGATTAAATTATCTAAAAAATATCCAGTATATAAATGGGACGAAAATAAAGGATATGGTACAGCTGAGCACACTAGAGCTATCTTAAGTCATGGAAATACACCACACCATAGAAAATCTTTCTTAAAAAATTTATATAGGAAGATGAAGAATAAGAAGAAAGAGTTAGAAGAGCATAATAAATTCTCCCCAACAGTAAAAACCGTTCTTGTGGATATCGATGAAACTATATGTTTTTATAAAAATGATTTAAGGATATATGAAAAAGCTATTCCTTCACGTCAAAACATAAAAAAAATTAATAAGTTACATAAAGATGGGTGGGAGGTAATCTATTGGACATCTAGGGGTTCATCTCAACCTAATAACCCACATAGAATGGAATATATAAGAAAATTAACGTATGATTCATTAAAAAGATGGGGATGTTTATTTACGGACCTACAAATTGGTGATAAAAAACCAGGATTTGATTTAGTTATCGATGACAAAGCAAAAAGAATAGATGAAATATAATAACCCACATATAAAAGTAACTTGGGAAGATACCCCAGAAAGTTTTACGCAAGAAAAACTCAAAAGAGTCAAGAACTATTTTAGAAAAAAGTATAACTCTGAAAGAGTAAATTTGGTGACAAAAATAAAAGGGTTCGACACACATAACGACATTAATGTTACTACTGACAATATTTTAGATGCCGCATACCAAAGAACTTTAATAAAAGAGTTCTTAGAAGAACAAGGGGTAGTTGTAGACTGGGATAAGATTATTAGGTTAGACAATAAGGTAGAAGAAAAAATAGAGTCTACTGATTTGGGTAGGAACAAGAAGTGGAAAATTAAGTGGATTGAGTTTAATAACTTTTTATCTTTCGGAGAAAACAATAAAATTGATTTTACTACCTATAACGGAATTACAGGAATAGACTCCCAACCATCTAACTTTGGTGGTAAAACTACTTTAACTGTGGATTTACTTTTATTTTTATTTTTTAATACAACTACAAAGTCAGGTAAAGCTGTCGATGTATTTAATAAGTTTACAGACAAAAATAGAGTTTTGGTGTTGGGTGAAGTGGAAATTGACGGAGAAGATTATATTATAGAAAGAGGGATAGTA
>Ga0209337_1000315_pt1 | contig 37979 bp, 63 predicted proteins | sample LinPmetageLP53_FD_184044 | JGI IMG/M metagenome (GOLD analysis project Ga0209337, IMG submission 184044) | Marine viral communities from the Pacific Ocean - LP-53 (SPAdes) (version 2) | ecosystem: Environmental > Aquatic > Marine > Oceanic | place: Pacific Ocean | collected 2010-02-08
GGATCATCGGATTATTTAGAAGTGTATATACGTTCCGGCGCTAATGGAACGCTTGTCGCTAACTATTCATCGTTCAACGGAACATCAAATAAAAACTGTCGAGCCATATTTGTGAGGATGACATGATCACTTCAAACGGATTAGAAAAATTAGGCTTTACGCCGAACGTTGACTTCGTGATTCAAGACGATGGCGACGGCGTGTTCATTAAAGAATGGAATAGCGCATCGCCACAACCAAGCGAATCAGAAATTGAAACTGCTCATGCTGAGTGGCAAGCCGAATACGATTCTCAGGCATACACGAGAGCAAGAAAATATCCGTCTTGGCAAGAACAAATGGACATGATGTTCCACGATCAAACAGAAGGCTCACGCACTTGGCTTAATGCTATTGAAGCCGTCAAGGAGGCATACCCTAAATGAGCGAAATAAAAACGGCCAAGGTCAGCCCGCGTGTCACAACTTTACAACTCGGCGACTCCGGCGACACGATAACGATCCCTAGCGGGGCAACGATAGCGAACTCAGGAACAGCAACTGGGTTTGGAAGCGATAACACTCCCGCCTTTTCTGCTTACCTTTCGTCAGATCAAACAGGTGTTTCTGATAATGTATTTACCAAAGTTACTTTCCAAACTGAATTTTTTGACACTGACTCAGCCTACAACACTTCTACTGGTCGGTTTACGGTTCCATCTGGTGAAGGTGGGAAGTATTGGGTGTCGTTTCGTGTCTACATCTATGCGGCATCTGGGTCTGGCAATACGATTGCAACTCAAGGAAAGTTAATAAAAAACGGATCAACGACTGTTGCTAATGCTGAAGTTGGAGGACAAGGCGGCCATCCTAATGCTATGCCCGTTCAATTCTCGGCAATCGTAACTTTGTCAGCGGCAGATTATATCGAGGTTCAAGGTTACATGAACACAAGCGATAGTGCGGCTGTTGGGTTTGGCGGGGACGCTTTTTACCGATCCTATTTCGGCGCTTACAAAATGATAGGGCTTTAAGATGATTACAGCAAGAGGATTGCAAAAACTAGGATTTAAAACACTCGTTGACTTTGTGCTTCAGGATAACGGCGACGGCGTTGTTTTTATTGCCGAATGGAAAAGCGGTCAACCACAACCATCAGTGAGCGCAATCGAAACTGCTGAAGCAGAATGGCAAGCAGAGCAAGACGCGACACAATACCAACGTGATAGACAGGTTGAGTATCCGTCAATTGACGAATTGATCGTTGCTCTATGGGAAGGCGTAGTCGAAGAACGTATGGCATCTGTCACTGCGCTGGAAGCCGATCGTCAAGCGGTTAAAACAAAGTACCCGAAACCATGATCAAAGCCTTCGCGCTAACAGCCGCCTTGATGGGCGGTTTTTTTTCGTCTATTTAATATGGCTTTAATTAATATTGATAATGTCGGTGAGCTGGGAATCATTAAAGATATACCTTCATACCAACTTCCACAAAATGCGTGGTCCGATGGAAACAATGTTAGAACACAAAATTTTGCAATTAAAAAAATTGGCGGTTATGACGAGATTATTGCTTCTTGCCCAATAACTCCTTATTTTGTTTACGGCTTAGAAAGCGGGGCTAACTACTTCTGGGTTGCTGCTGGACTTACGAGCGTCTACGTTCACAACGGATCTTCTTGGACAAATATTACAAGAACAAGCGGGGGTTATTCAGCTACCGCAGCTAAAAATTGGACAGCCTGTGTTGTGGGTGGCGTTTTAATTCTTGATAACGGGGTAGATGATCCACAGGAGTGGCCTCTTACCTCTGGTGCTGCCTCTGCCTCCACAAAGCTTCAAGATCTTTCTAACTGGCCCGCCTCTACAGAGTGTGAGGTGATGCGTACATTCAAAACTTTTTTGATTGCGTTGGATGTCACTAAATCGTCAGTAAATTATTCCCGACTGGTTAAATGGAGTCACGAATCTGCAATTCAAACCGTTCCAACTTCGTGGAACGAAGCAGATGGAACTAAATCGGCTGGTGAATACGAATTGGCGCAATCGCCAGGACGGGTTCTTGACGGACTTGCCGTTGGAGACAACTTCTTTATCTTAAAAGATGATAGTTGTTATCTAATGTCTTATGTCGGAACGCCGTTTATATTCGCATTCGATATTGTTTCCTCGACTATTGGTGGCCTTTCTAAAAACTGTGCGGCTGAGTATGAAGGTGGGGTTTTCTTTATGGGAAATTCTGACCTGTATACGACAGACGGTAATAACTTGAAGCCGTTACTGCCAAACCGATTAAGAAGATATCTGACAGATAATTTGTCTGGCGCTAACTTTACTCGCTCTGTTGTAGTTCCTGACTACACACGAAAGGAAATGTTGACTTGTTTTCCAACCACTTCGTCTACCTACTGTAACAAAGCGATCATTTGGAATTGGGAAACAAATACTTTCTCGCTGCGAGATTTACCAAACATTTCTCACGCTGCTTATGGCGTAAAAGCGATTGCATCAGATTACGATAGTAATTTACTCAATGTTGTTTTTGTCGATCCTACTGCTGGAAAGATTTATCGAGACAATTACGGTAACACGAAAGATGGAACCAATATGACATCTTTTATTTCTAGAGAAGGTTGGATGATGAATAGTCAGGGCGCACCTGACACTCATGCGATAAAACAGCTGCGAGCGATCTACCCAAAATTAACTTGCACAGGAAGTTTAAATTTCTATGTATCAGCAACAATGGATGCTGATGATGCGATTTCATGGGGTTCCGCAATAGCTTTTAATCCGGATACACAGTCGAAGATTTCTTGTCGCGCTACGGGTCGGTATCTTGGCGTAAAGATTGAAAGTACAGGAGATGTTGATTGGAAGCTTGACGGCCTTCAGTTAGACATCATTAATAAGGGGAGTAGAGGAGGTCAAAGCTACTAATGTCAATGAATGAAGACAAAACTCAACGTTCCATAGTTAGGTACGTTCCCAATCCCCCTCCACGCGGCGATGTCGACCCGCAGCAGCTGGCTCAGTATGTTTATCAGGAGCTAAAAAGAGTATCTAACGTAATTGATAACGTGAGCAAAACCCGAAAAGAAGTTCTTTACGAGTACCCAGAAAAGCCCCGAGAGGGAGATGTCATTTATGCTGATGGCGTTAATTTAGATCCTACTGGACATGGGTTTTCGGGCTTGTTTGTCTATAACTCGATAGGTCAGTGGTCTTGATACGGCCAATGCAAACGGGAGACATTAACTCGGTTATTCGACTAGCAAAGGAAATGCACGGTGAAGGCGCTTACAAAGACATTTCTTTTGATGACGAGCAATTTATCGCCACAGTGGCGCAATGTATGAAAGGCGGTTTTGCGTGGGTTGGTGAGGTTGAAGGTGAGGTTGTTTCTGGTTTTTTAGCAAACATAACTCCCTACATATTTTCTAAAGAAAAAATTGCTTGCGATTACGGGGTTTTTACAAACAAGGAACATCGCAAAACACGACTAGCTTTCCGAATGCTTGAGGAATATATCAAGTGGGCTAAGAAAGAAAATGCCCGAGAAATAATGATCGGTGCAAGCGAAGGTTTTGAGCATACTTATGCAGAGCGGTTAGGGAAATTTTTACAAAAACGACTTGGCTTTCAAGCAGCGGGTCACTGGTACAAGTTGAGGAATTAATATGTGTAGAGGCGGTGGAAACGTAACTCGAACAGAACCTTGGGAAGAACAGAAACCATATCTTACGAAAGGATTTGAAAAAGCTGGTGAGCTATTTGAGGGTGGAATGCCCTCCTACTATAGCGGCGATACCGTTGCTGACTTCTCAGGTGCTGGAACGGCAGCTCAATCTGGAATTCAAAATTATGTAACTGGTCCCAGAGCGCTAAGTCAGCAAACAGCCGCAGAAAGTTCGCTAAAGAATATGTTATCGGGCGATGTAAACGCGGCTAAGTTTGATCCAGTTATGGACGCAATGACGCGCTCGGTAATGGGTAAATTAACGTCGGATATGTTGCCACAGGTTCAAGAAAACATTACCACTTATATACCAGGGGGTGGCAGTCGGGGTGATATCGTAACGGCGAATACGACAACTTCTGCAATTCAAAAACTTGCAGACGAAGTTTCAAAAAACCGTTATTCAGCTTATCAGGATGCTCAACAGCTGCAAGCGCAAGGTGGACAACTTTATCCATCGATTATGGGTGCGCCTATACAAGCTTACGGAAGTCTTGGAGATGTAGGCGAGCAGCAAAGGCAGCTTTCGCAAGCCAAAATTGATTCTGGGATGGATCAGTACGAGTACGACTCAATGGCGGGTAGATATAACCTACAAGATTACATGGCAAATATTTCTGGCGAATATGGCGGTACGACTCGCGCTCCGTCATTAATGCAGAGTCTAATCGGGGGGATAATTTAATGAGTTGGGCACAAGCCGCAATGATAATGGCAAATTACGCAAAGTCGCAAAATGATAAAAACAGTCGGCCAGTAAAAACGGGGCAACCATTTGACCCGTTAAATTATAACTTTCAGCTGTATCCTGATCAGGGCAGTCTTTTGTCTCTAAAGCCAATTGAATATCAAGCTGGTCCCAACGGGGAATATATCCCCATCTCTCAGTTGACTCCTTTAGACGCCGGAAAACAAGAACCCGCATCGAACGCAATGGATATGGATTATCAAGGGAATCGAACCGGAGGCGACAACCCACAGCAAAAAAACGCTGGTCCGGTTGATGGCTCGTCAGATGCCATTGAGATTTTGACGGGAGGAGGACAGAGCCAATATAACACTCCGCAACGATTACCAAAAACGGTAGACGAAATGGCGCACGAAATAGAGTTAGAAAAGATGCAAAGTGCAGCTGCGATGCAAAGGCAAGCTTTATCATCGGGCGCAAGCTTTTTAGGTGGGTTTTTAAGACCGCCCTCGGCGGTAACAGTTGGCGGCTACCGTCCTAATCCAAACGCACCGATGTTTCGTCGAAGAATGAGAGGGCTGATGAGTTGAAATACGGATTAATCGCTGATCCGGCTAACTTTAGGATATCTCCTGAAGCTTATATTGACCGGCAAGAACGTGCGCCAGTTCAAGAGACTCGCGCTCAAACGTTTCGAGAAAAAGGACTCGGAGGTCTGGACCCAAATCTAAAGGTATATGCCGACCAAGCAAATGCGATTTATCAAAAGAATATGCAGCTTTATTCTCCGTTTGGGACTAAGGCAAGTGGTTTTTTAAGTGCGGACAAAATGCAAGCTGATGAATATCAAGCGGCATACGATGACGCGGTGACTAAAGCATTACAAAAACAAACTCTTTCTGGTATGAAGGATGTTACAAGCTATCAGGATGCGTTATCTGTTTTTGGCGACGTAAACGTTGAAGATTGGAACACATATATTCAGCCGGAACTTGCGCGTATGAATATTACAGCGCCAAGCGGTGGAGATAATAAGCCAAATGTTTACAAATTTGTACCTACCGAAGGTGGTGAATCAAGGCGTGGTTATTCCAAGATAGAAGGTGGTGTGCCGGTTTACTATTTTGAAAACGGAGAACCAGTGCCACGCCAAGGGTATCGGGTCGCATCTTTGACGGAAGCTCCAAAATCAGGCAGCAGCAGTAGTGTTACAAATGTGCCAACTGACTTTGAAAATCTAGAATATTTAAGAGGATTAAAAAAGCAGCTTGACAGTACACCTAAAGACAGTGATGAATACTTAGCTCTAAAAGATCAGTACGATCAAACTCTGCAAGCGTATACAAACACGCTGTGGGTAGGCGCTCAAAGCTCGCGGGAAGATTGGGTTTCATCAATTTCAAACTATGGGTACAACGTCAGTTTGATGGATCGAATGTTTGAACAACTATCCAATCCTTCGGTTGCTACTGGATTTGTCGCAGGGACGGCTAATCTGTTTGAAAATGTAGCTGACCAAGCCCAGCAAGCAGTGGCTACCGGAAAAGCTTATATCGGCAAAAAGATTCCCGAGAATGAAGTTTCCGCAGAACAGCTACGCAACCACACATATACATTTGGTACTTTAGAAAATCCGGCAAACGTATCGGGTGCATTTAAAGCTAACATAACTGATCTTGCTTACGCATTAGCAAGACTGGCTGAAAAAGGTGGCGGGCGATTATCTGATTCGGATGTGCAAAAACAGATTGACCGCATTGCACCAGGGGGTTCTTACAGTAAATCTAACATCGCAACAGCTTTACTTGAAATTGACAAATCTTTGCACCGGAGAATCATACAAAAACAAAAGGGGTTGTTGGCAGGTGGGTTTCCTGTCGGAGATTGGCAGGGCGCAAGACCAGTTTTACAGAAGAAATCTACAACCCATGAAGGTAAGCAATACAATTACCTTGGCTATGAGTTACCAGAGAAAGATGAAAACGGAGACAAAAAATTTCATGTAGTGATGCACTGGCAAAAGGGTGAATAATGAATCAAGAAGAAATTTCTGCTTTTCCAACAATTATTACTGAAAGTTCATCAAGCTCACCATCAACCTCATCTCCTTTCCCATCTGTAATCTCAGATTCTAATAACGTTGAACCCTTCGCAGAGGCAGTTCGTAACGCATCAGGGACGGTCGTTGCTGAGGAAAGTGCCCCCGTAACTGATATCGAAAAAGACAAGCCTTGGTATAAAGATATTTATGGGAGTGTTGAAAAAACATTTTTGGCGGGCTTTAATGAGCAAGTAGCAGATATGCTGCAAACGCCAATCTCAGCGGGGCTAGAGCTTTACCAAATGGGATTTGGCGGCAACGTTAATCCAAATCTGCCCAACTATGATCCTGATGACCATGTCGTAGGCGCTCGGGCAGTGAAAGACTTGTTCGAGGCAGTTGGCGTTAACGTCACACCGCCAGAAGGATCGTTAGGGGCAAGAGTCGGTGAAGAAGTCGCATTAGGGATGACAGGTTATGGCATTGTGGGTCAAGCTGCAAAAGGAACTAAATATACTTTTGGCGTTTTGGAACCCGTTTTAACAACAGTCAGACAAGCGCCAATGAAAGCATTGTTAGCGGATCTTGGTATTTCAGTTCCCGCCGGAATCGGTGGTTTTGTTGGAAATATAGGTGTAGATACCCCGTTTGGCGAGGTGGGCGGTGGTCCAACTGGTGAATCGATAGGTGTTTTAGCCGGTGCTTTTGCGCCAGTCGCACTAGCCAGTAAAGCCTCTCAGGCAATCGCAACGCCTGTAAGAAGCCTCTATAAAGGAGCTAAAAACGCAAAAACTGCTTTAGGGATGGGTCAGGCCGGTAAGGAGAATAGGGCAAGGGAGATGTTGCTCGACAATATGTCTACCGACTCAAGACTGCAATTGAGGTCGGGCAATATGGATGCCCCCGAAACTGGCACTTACACCACCGCTGAAATACTTAATGATCCTGATCTTTTAGCCGCCCAAGCAGTGGTTGCGGGTCGATCGCCGGACGCTCAAGCAAGACTTAACCAAACCAATGCAGAAACAACGCGCCAATTAAGTGATGATCTTGCGGGTCTAAATCCAGGGGAAGTTGGACCGACAAATTTCATAAAACAAAAAATAGCGAGCGCATCTGCGTCGGTACAAGCAAGATTAGAGTCAGCAGCTGCCAAAGCTCAAGCTCGGATCGATAAGCTCAATGTAAATAGCTCTATTGATGTTGTCTCAAAAATTGCACGAGAAGAGTTTGAAACGGTTTACAGTGCAGCGCGAACCGGTGAGAAAGAGGTTTGGGCAAAGGTTGGGGATGGCAACTTTGAAACCGACTCGATTATTACGCGGGCGCAAGACATAATTGATGAAACGCCCAGATTGTCTGGAGAGGGCGGTACTCCTGATGTTCCACCGTCAATTCGCGAAATTGCTGGACAAGATGAAGTTGTAGATCCATCGACCGGAGATGTCGTTGTTGAGGCAGTGCCAAGCATCTTAAATACGACCGAAAAATCTAGCGAAGTTCAAGCACTGGTATCAAGGCTTGGTGAAGACTTCAGAGAAGCGAGAGCAGCCGGAAAACTTAATCGTGCGAGACAAATAGGTCAGCTTCGAGACTCTATCTTACAGACCATCATGCCAACAACCGGCGCGTCAGACGCTTTAACGGCTGCGCGAGCCTACTCAAGACGGCTTAATGAAGTTTTCTATCATGGACCACTTGGTCAACTGTTAGGAAAAAACGCAAAGGGCGGTCTTACGGTCAATCCAGAGCTGACGCTAGAACGATTATTAGGTCAGGGCACAAAAGGAAAGATTGGTGCTTCAAGCTTGCGAGAGGCTGCGAATGAGTATGGCGGTATTGAGAAAGTCGATAACCTTATCCAAGAGCATCTAAAGGCAAAGTTTGCAAGTGCAGTTTTGCGCGGCGGGCAGTTTAATCCAGCAAGTGCTAATACATTTGTTGCAAACAATAATGCGCTGGATTTATACCCAGAGCTTCGCAATCAGATGTTAGATGCCGCAAGCGCTCAGCGCCTCGCGCAGTCTATCAGCAAGCCAAGATTGGCTTTGATTAAAAGGATAGAAAACCAATCTTTAGCGTATAAGTTTTTGGAAGAGCGAGAGCCACAAGCGGCGATCGATTCAATCTTAAAATCGAAAAACCCGACAAAAGATATTACAAGCCTCGTTTCGCTGGCTAAAAAAGATCCGACCGGTAACACCATGAAGGGCATCCAATCTGCGCTTTACGAAATATTGGTTGATCGATTTGGCACTAATGAACTTGGTGAATTTATTTTGACGCCAAATAAAATGAATCAGTTTTTGACAAACAAAACTAATAAATTTTTGTTGAAATCCGTGTTTGGGGATGACTCGATAAAATTGTTATCTGAAGTTACCAGGGGCGCGTCTTTCAAACAAAGATCCAGAACGGCGTCTGGGCAGATGCGAATGGGAAGTCAGGATACATTACAAAAGATCCAATCAGCTGGCGGTACGTTTGGTGCCCTTATGGGTGGTAATCTGTCTAAGATGGGAAGCAGCTATACCGGCAAAGGCTTAATGATGGCGGGGATCGGTCGTAGATTCGTCCAGAATTTTGTTAAAAGAATTGCTGAAGGTAATAAAGAAGACGTTATGGTTATTCTGGAACGGGCGCTATATGACCCTGCATTCGCTAAAGAGTTGATCAAACCGATTCGTTCCGCTGACACCGCTAAAGGTGAAATGGCGCTGCGTAAATTCGCTGCGGTAAACGAGGCATTGGGAGAGTTCCCCGAATCGTCCTTTGTGCTATCTGAAGAGCTTATGCCATGAAAAAGACAATTAAAAAAATACTAATAGCCGCCCTAGTGGGCGGTTTTTTTATGTCTGCACATTCGCAACAATCAATGCCCGACGATATGTATGAGTTTGCAGCTCCAATGACATTCATGTGTGTCGATTCATTCTCGCGGATGATGGAGATTCTTGAAAAGAATCATCAAGAAATACCGATAGTGATTTCGCATTTATCACCATCGATGAGCATGATCTTGTTTGTCAATCATGACTCGACCACAAGCACTGTTGTCGTGACCAAACGAACAAAAGAAAAAGAACAAGCTTGCATTGTTTTTGGCGGCGCGTCGAATGGAACGTCTTTTAGTCTTAACCCGAATCCGGTGTTTCCAGTTGAAACAGGTTTCAAAGGTTGACCGACATATCTGAAAAAGAAATCGGACGGTTGATCGAGAAGGTTGAATCAACTGAAAGAATGATGCATGAGATGACAACGAGAATGACCAGTCTTGAAGCGCAGTTGCACACGCAACGCGGGTTGGGGATCGGATTGTTAATTGCAATCACAACAATCACGGCGTCGGGTGCTTCGCTGATCACTCGTTGGCTCAACGGCTGATGACAGACCAAGCGCCAGTTCAAATTTCCGATAAGACGAGCGTCGGTTTACCTCTTCGCAATCTGATTGGTTTGGCGTCCGCAGTAGCCGTTGGAACCTGGGCTTGGTTCGGCACTATGGAACGACTCAATCAACACGACATGAGACTTACGCTGATGAAGGCGGTTGTCGATGCAAACTCGGAATGGTCACAACAATTGCAACGCGGAGAGATCAGCACGGCGTCATCTCAGGAAATGTTTTTGTTGCTTGAACACACCGCGCAACAACTGGATGCGTTGGAAAAATCAATTACTGAAGGCAATGCCGTTTCAACAAATAAACAGCAAGAACTTACGCTTAATTTTTTATCTAATCGGGTCGATTCTCTCGAAGGAAAACTTGAAGTATTGAGAGACAAATACGCGGAGATGAAGGCTAATGGAAATGGAGTTCACTGATGGAAACACTTTTTGTTTTGCTCCTTTATATCAATGGCGAAATTAAAGAACACATGGCGTTTTGGGAAGACCCAGTAACAAGCGAATGGGTTGAGATGGGGATGTCTGGATGTCTCGCAATGAAAAGAACTTTAAAGAGGCAGGGTTGGCATGACACCAAAGGGGGTCGATACGCCTGTGAAAAACGAGTCGTAGAAACAAGAATTAATTGGGAAGAAAAAAAGGTAATTGCCAAAATAATTCAATAAAACTTAATTGGGAAAAAAATGCCTCAAGGAAAAGGAACTTACGGAAACCAAGTGGGTAGACCGTCAAGCAAGAAAAAAAATAAATCATTCAAACCATGCGATCAGTGTCAGAACCCGTCGATATGTCAACAGATGGGTGGGTGCTTAATTGAGAAAATGAGGAATAAATAATGTGGGACAACTTAAAACAGACTTGGAACCGGCTGGACACAAAAGTAAAAATAATCATTATCGTGATCGCGGGCTTCGCTTTTATGTCCGCAATCTGGGGATCGCCCTCGCCATCAGTACCTGTCTAATCTCTTGCACAACTCTGAAGGAAGCGGCAATAGTGTCAACGGGAGCCGCAACCGGTGCCGTTGTTGGGACTGTGATCAGTGGGGGTGTAGCTGCACCGATACTGGGAGCCACGACGGGTGCCTTTGTAGTCGATGCAGCGACGGGACTCATAACAAGCAGTGGAAAGACTCAGACTATTATCAAGGCACCTGACAACGTGTTTACGTTAGTTCATAAGATTACAGAATTAGCCGGTTGGTCCTTAATTCTTATTTTTGTCTTACCAATGGTCTTTGGCTGGATTTTCCCGAGTCCGTTCGAGACTAAAAAAAGGAAGCGTCGTTAGGAGCTTATTGCTTGCACTAAGCTTTTGCATTCCCATCGCAGCAGCAGACATCTATGGCTCAAGAGCCAGTTTCCTATTGATGGACTCTGTCGGCATGAGCCTGTCTTATTTGTCCGATAATGTTGATGATAACTGGCGTCGGCGTATGGAAAATGCGCTTCTTGCCAATGGCGATACCCACATCTATGTTTACACTCAAAACGAGGGTGACGATCTTGGTAACGTGTCTCCAAAGCCTGATTGGGAAGCGCGACTTGATCGCTTAAACAACATCGGGCTTCGACCCATGCTTTGGTTGATGGCAGATGACTCGCCGTCACTTGCCGGAAGACCGCTTTCGGTCCATATGGCACACAACGCCGAAATGGTACGCCGCTTTGATGACAAGGTGGATGCTTACATTATTGGCCTTGAGTCTGACGAATACTGGGACGCGGCTTCCGTCACGGCGATGGTTAATCACCTTAAACCGCTGACCGACAAGCCTGTTGGTGTCCACCTGACCCCAGGAATCAAGCCCGCTCACTATGCGGCTGCTGAAGTGATTTTTTTGCAGACCGGCTTTGATCTTAATGAGGCTGAGTTTCGCCAAAGAGTTGCCGAGGCACTGGCCTTGGGACTTCCCGTAATCGTTGCGGAATACGACTTGCAATCTGATTCAAACCTCAGTCGAAGATATGGAGACATCGCTTGCGAAATGGGAGCCATCGGTACAGGAAACGGACGTTCAGTGACGAAATGCGGACAGCGAGAGCAAGCCTCGAAGAAGAAGCCTTGGTATCAGGAATACGAAACGGAGCTGGTTATTGCTGGTATCGCGACGGTAAGCGCTTACGCTGTATACCGTTGGGATATTCCGCTGACGATCAGCGCAACCGAGAGCAACTATCAGATTGGTTTGACCGAGACTTTTGAGTCCTCATCGGTCGGCATTGCCTATCGCGATGACGGAGCGGTGATTGCAAGTTACCAGTTTTCTTTTTGAAGGTACGGTATAATTACCAAAGCCAACTAATAAAGGACTTCTTATGGCGCGGGTACTGGTAATCGGGGACACGCATTGTCCCGTAATGCATAAAGGCTATGTTTCATTTTTACAGGAAATGGCAGATTGTTGGTCGGTCGATCAGATTGTTCATATTGGCGACATGGTTGATTGGGCTTCAATCAGCTACCACCCTAAAGCGCCAAGTTTAAAAAATTCAGAAGCCGAATACTGTAAAGCCGCAAAACAGGTGCAGACCATTTACAGCGCTTTTCCTCAAGCCACTTGGCTGATTGGAAATCACGATGCGCTGACCGAGCGTCAGCTCTTTGATGCCGGATTGCCTTTTGATGTTTTAAAAGACTATCAAGAAATGTGGGGGGTGCCGACTTGGAAAATCATTCCAAGATTCGGTCAGCTGATTATCGACGGGGTCATTTATATGCATGGCGATCGAGGTAAAGGCGGTCGCTTTCCCGCGCTGGCTAACGCCGAAGCGGAGTTTCAAAGCGTTGTCCAAGGTCATGCACATTCCGCTGCTGGCGTGGGCTACGGCGCAAACAGCAACCTTCGTTACTTTGGCCTACAGGTCGGATGCGGCGTGGACTATACCGCAGCAGCAATGGCCTACGGTCATAAATATCCGAGAAAACCCATCCTCGGCTGCGGCATTGTATTAGATGGGACAACAGCCATATTTGAGCCGATGGATCTTGGAAACAAATACGGCGTCTTAAAGTAGGGCGATCCCTATGCAGCTATACAAACCAGACAGATTTGAAGAAAACCCCGAACTTAGGACAACTTGTTGTCCGATCTCATTAGGAAGAACTATGCACACATCTTATCGAATTCCCGACTTTCAAAATCAGATCTTATCTGGAAAAAATAAGCGGGATCGAATTAAGGTGTTAGCTGAGTTTGCCATTCAAAATGGTATTTGTTCCGACAATCCGGAAGTGTGGCATTTGATCCAGCGAGATTTCATTGAACCCGCCGCCGACAAGCAATGATTTTTGCTCAAGTGACTTGGATTGATACCGTCGATTCTTCCGGCTGGGATAAACCGGAAGATGTCGAGGTTATGACGGTCGAACAATGGGGTTTTATCGTGAGCGAGGATAACCTTCAATTAAAGCTCGCTGACACTTGGTCAGACGGAGACTTTTTTGGCGTGACGGCTATTCCCAAGGGATGTATCCGGAAAATTCAACACGTTGTCGCCGTGAATGATCCTTCGCAGCTCCCCGTCCCACCAGAGTAGGGCCTCTTGTTTTTCGGCATCGTACTGATACTGGTTGTAGACCTTGCTGATCGCATCCTGTGCGTGGTTCAACAGTAACGCGCCGACATAAGGCATCGTCCTCGCAAATTCTTTTTCAACGCGAGTCCGTAAGGTGCGACGGCAGTCGTACAGCCTCAGATCCTCAATCCCAAGCGTATCCACTGCGCGTTTAAATTCTTCACTCATTCTCTTTTCGTCAAACGATTGACCCTTGAACGTTCTGCTTTCAAAGATTAATCCTTCCTTTTTAGATACCACCTCTCTCAGGCTCGGCGTCATAAACACGCGAAAGTCGCGTTTACTCTTTTTACGGGTCTTGATCCGTGCCAGGGGCACCGTCCACCAGCCGTCTTTAATCTCATCTGAATGCATCCCAACAATCTCAGGCCGCCGACAGCCGCTCAATAACACCATCTTCGCCGCATCGCCATAAGGCCCTTCAAGCTCATGCCACACCGCTCTGATCTCACGATCGCTGAGTGTTCGTGTTCGTGTGGGCTTTTCGTTATGCACGGGATCATCACTAGTCTGGGGATGTAAATGCAAGGCGACCGAATACTTTAAAAATCCGGTCATCACGCACCAGTTGAACAGTCTGGAAAGCGCCCGTTTGGTGTTGCCCGCTGCGGAGGGTGTTTTGGCTGCGTGGATACACGCAATGATCTCGGTCAAATCAAAATAAGTTACTTCTTCGATAGGCAAATGCCATATCTTGGACGGCTCAATATGACATTTCAAAACAGACCGATAACCTTGGAAGGTTTTTTTCGCGACGGTAAATTCAACATCAGCCAAAAACGCATCCGCTGCTCTTGCCACTGTGACAACCGAGGCGCGGGCCAGCTCCTCCTTTCGATCTTGCTCTTTGGCTTGTTCAGCTAAAAGCCAAGGATCGATCCCTGTGGCGACATCGCCCCTGACTTTAAAATACCTCTTTTGAATCTGCGCTTGCGTCATGTCCGGAAAGCGTCCGATGCGAAGTTTACGAGAGCGACCGTTAAACTGATACTTAAAGACGATCGACATCGTTCCACTGACACTGACGCGGGCGTATAATCCCCTGTCGATCTTGATTTCATAACGGTCTTGTTTGGGCTTGATGTCTTTTAAGTTTTTCATAGCGGGGGCCAGTTTGGGGCTAGTTTTATTTTTACCTTGTTTTTTATAAATTGACATTGTATGGAATCAGGTGACACCAAGTTGTCAAAATTTAATGCGAAGGTTCATGTTGTTTTACAATTACAATACAGTCAATATTACGCAATTAAACCCTTTAAAACAAGTTGTCAGCCGGTGTAGCTCAGTTGGTAGAGCAGCGCATTCGTAATGGGGTTGCACCCCTATATGAATCAACCACTTACAACAGTGGGGCAAAACTGGGGCTGGTTATAGGACAAAAAAAATCCCGCCACAAAGGGCGGGCAATGAGAAGGAGGATTACCGATTTTCGCCTCGGTCAGGCGTTTGTAAGTTCTCTACCCATCGTTCAAGGTCCCGCAGCCGCCATGCTGATTTCCCTCCGACCCTGACCATCTGTGGAAAATCAGGCTCAGTTTTTATAAACCGAAGTGCGCTGGAGCGAGAGATACCGATGACCTCTTTAACGTTCACAGGAAAGACGAGGAGGGGCCTAGAAGGGTAAGTCGGTATCATCTTGGTCTTTCTTATCAAAGTCTGATGACGAGTCGGAGAATGCCCCTGATCGCACTTTCTGAACAGCATTTAAATAGCATGATGTGCCGCTGTTCGATCCCTTGGACCACGGCTGGATTACTATCTTTGCCCGACAAATATCACCACGATGAATCTCAGCTGGAGAAATCGATTTTTTGTCGTTATCAAGGCAATGAACATCGAATCCGGACTTCGCCTTGCAAATCACTTTTCCACGGTCAAAGTCGCCCTTACCGTTTTTCAAGGGGTAGTGTGTTCCTTCATGCACTTCATCAATCGCTGCCTTCAGCTGTTTGTGACCTTCAGATCCTTCATCGAACTTCATGGTCAAACTAAATTTACCCGTGCTGGTCCCGTCGAAAACTTCGTGCGAAGTTAGGTAAGGGAAAGCAGCTTCAAATTCTTCAGTCACATATTCAACTTTTTGCATTTTTACGAATCTCCTTTATTTGGGTTTTAAGTTCCTGTGCGATTTCCCGCTGGAAGTGATCAAGTTCATTCATCGACCGGCAGAAACGTCGCCACTTGTCGGTAAACCTAAAGTTAATTATTTCGAGTTTGTCGCCTTCTATTTTTGGCAATCTAAAGATATAAATAAATGTCACCTTCTCGCCTTGGCATTGTTCGTAGGCGTTAGCATATAAAGCGACTTGAGCAACCATTTCTTCTGTAAAAACTTTTGAAGTTTTAAAATCCCCGACACAAATTACGCCGTTGAGCTTAAACACAACATCTAACGTCCCCGTGTATTCGTTCTTGGTTTTTGGATCACGGAAATAAATAACTTCCTCGGACCCCAAGTAAGTCGGTTCGGCTTCTTGCTCCCAATCCAAGAAAGATTGGTAAGCAGCGTGTGCGCCCCGATGAAAGGGTGCCTCCGGTGGTTCGTCATCATCACGCATCCGAGATTCGATCAGCTTTTCTAACGCGGTGTGGACCAGGGTCCCGATTTCTTTAGCTTCGGATGAGATAGCCCAATGGCTATTTGAAATGCTCTTAATGATTTTTTCTAAAGTCAGTTCATTTAACTGGGTATCTCCTGACATAATCTTTTTTAAGATCTCTTCTGCACGTTTACCAGCACAGCGGCCAGCCCAATTAGCGGCAATCCCAAACGAGGGACTCGCGAATCTTTGAGCAATCTTCGTACCGCCTGATAACTGTTTTCCGTCCAGCCAGTAACGGTGCTTATCATCGAGATCGATTTCAATTTCTCCCTCCTTAAGTTTAATTTTGTGAAGCAAAGTAAGCCCTCCGGACCTCTCTCGGGTCGATATGCCGTCTTCTCGCTACATCACTGACCGCTTGGATTCGCAATTTGTTTTCTTTTTGCCGCATGACCTCGAACATCGCGTCAGATATTTCGTCCATCTTTATCGTTTCGCGACTAAGCTCAAAGAAACGCTCGTCAACTTCACGGGCAATTTGGTCCTTAACATTCATGTAATAACGCCTCCAGTTGGGCGATGAAATCGCTTGCGTCCATTCTTGACAGATCTGAAGTGGGCTGGGGGATCTCGGTTTTTGTTCCATTTATGACAACCTCTTTTGTTCCTAACAAATTCACTTTTGCGTACTCTTTAATTTCTCCAACGGTGTGTCCGGTTTTACGGGCAATCTCACGAAACAAAACGTGCATTTGATCGTTTTGTGGATTAGATCGGCGTTTCGGCCTAATCCATGCTTCCCACTTGCCAAGTTTTAAACCGTGAGCAATCTCGACATTGATCCGGTCAACTGTTGACGGCGTGATATCGATCCTTAACTGACCGTGATAACGCTCTCGCATCTCAAATGCTCCAAATAAGCTAATGTCGCCATACAATGCTGGAAGCGAACAAAATCGTTCTCAAGCTTTCGTGTCCTGCGGTCAGCTTCATCGTGGCAAGAAGAGCAAGCTGGCGCTCCCCAAAACGTCGGCTTTCTACCCATTCCAGCCCCAAGCCTTTGGCTACGAAAATGGGCAAAGACAACTGTGTCTGGGTTTCCATTACAGACATCGGGAAGCGCCAACCAGCATCTTTGATCTCTTGCTGATTGAGTGACTCGCTTAATTAGCTTTTGGCTTACTGGGACTCGTAAAGCGACCATTCGGTTGACATCCTGTTAGTGACTAGGCAAGCGCGTTTTCCACCGTTTCTAAGGACCACGCCAGCTTCTTCAAGTTCAGGCATTCTTTTGCTTGCGAAATAGCGTTCCTGTTTGCAAAAAACGTCCAGTTCGCGGGCCGTCATCGGCTTGGATGCTTGCAGAAGGGCTTGGACAATCATCAGCTGCTGCTTAGAGTGTGCTTTCGAGTTATAGAGGATTTCAGCTGCCAATCTCGATGTAATTGGATCTGTTTTTCGATACATTTCTCGTTTCCATGTAAACCGGAAAGATTTAATGTAACCTAAAACGTGTCTTTTAACAAGTGCCCCTGAATAAGATTTCCGGATCAGCCCAATAATTCTTGACTTATTAAAAAAAATTCTGTAATTTCTGGAAAGTTACTAAACAGTTGCCATCTTCCAAGAAGAAAATGTCAATTTAAAAGCTACAGAGGCAGAACAATAAGATGAGCAATTTAATCAAAAACGCCCTCGGCGAAGAGATTCCCGAATTCATGGTGGCGAACCGCAACCACACAGCCAAAGGCGCGTGGCAAAGAAATCACCAACTCGCGCCGCTTGGCAAAAGTTTTGACAACGCCACCGCCATTTGTCGTGCGACAGACGTTGATATTCGCACCGGTTGGGCGGGTCACTTGACAATCCGCGAAATTAAAGATCGATGGTCGCGCCACGGTTCGGTCATTCCGGCGAATCACATGGACAACCACAGGAATGGCACTTCTTGCGCCTTCTTCGAAGCAGTTCGTTGGGGTGCTTCTTGGATTAGCCGACACAAAAAAGGTTGGACGCCACTTGCCTATCTGGGATTTGAGTGGTTAGGAATCAATCGAAAAATCCCGCCGTACCATTTCCAAGACGTTCCAATTTTCGGAGCGCCCCAAGTTTACTTTTCCAAATTGTTTCGCCCCGTCAAACATTTTCTTGAAAAGGCTCTCTTGATGAGCCACCAAATTACAGATAATGTTATTTTGACGAGGCAGAAACTATGCAACAAATTTTAGATAAGATAGGCAAAGCTCAGCAACAAGACCAAATAGCGGTAATAATCTGGGGCGGCCATCTTTTTGACACAATTTTAGAAGTCACGGAATCTTTCGCCGATATTCTTGATATGAGTCGAGAACAGTTGGTTGGCGCTCAAGTCGATGATATTACGCCGAAAAATTATACAGATGACTCTGCCTGGGCAGGGGATCAGTTAAAAAATACTGATGGTCCTTTTTGTTTTTACAAATGCTATGAAGATATGAATGGGAACCATGTGCCAGTTAAGTTAACTGCGCTGATGGTTGTTGGACAGACTGAAGAAAAATTTATTACCGTGGTCGAAGTGATCGACCAGCTGCCTTTTCCAAAACATGGTCAGCAACCGTATCAGAAACGCGCTTCAAATATTGTGCCGTTTACCGGTTCAATTGTTAAACAGAAAGAACATCAAGAAAGTCAGTAACTTTCTGACCGTTGCCATTGCTGTAAACGCTGGCAACAATTTGACCAAACTGAGCGTCGGATAATTTAATCCGGCGCTTGGCGGCCTCTACTTTAATTTCGGTTATCACTTTCGCCAAACGTTGCTTATTGATCTCCGCACCTTGCTGCTCGTATCGCAACTTTGCAGGGTGAATTCCGAGCGCTTTGGCTGACGCTTCTATTTGTTGATCCGGCATTTTTTGCGTCAACGAGAACCAACGATACACTTGTTGGCGTGACACCCCAAGCTCCCGCGCAAAAGCGGCGGGGGTTAGCCCCTGATCTTTACAAAGATCTTTTATTCGATTAATTGCATCCTCATGCATCTTGCTCATTTTGCGTTCCATAGTTAATTAATTTGGTTATTTAGAATCTGAACAAGAGTGCAGTTTATCCGGATTTCCGGTAAAAGACAACTTACTGTTGTCATCTCCGTAAAGACACGTTATAGTTTAATTAGACAACCAAAACGTGTCTCCTCCCTGCACGGTTGTCTATTGTCCCCCTTCGGGGGGGCATTTTTGGGGGTGTCAGGAACACAAAGTGGGGTGGAACACCGAATTGCCCAGACCCTTGATTCCAGAAGCTCGGAAAAGCCCTGCGCTGACCAACCGCCCGTCAACAGGCACCGTGCCAATTTTTGATTATGCACTACCCGAAAGGGTATCTGGCTTTGCCAGAGGGGCGCGACCCAAAAGGTCGTGGAGTCCGAACCGGTAAGTCCCTATGGGCACGGGGTAGGGGCGGTTTTATGGAGAAAATTATGGGAGTAGCTGGAAAAAGCTCAGATGAGCTGCTGAAGTCTCTTCCGGACTGGAAGAAGACTGACTTTATCGACTTTTGGAAAGTGGGCTGGCGAGCAGGGAGCAAGCAGCAAGCGGTCGTTGCTTGGGACCGAGCCATAAAGGATCGGGAGCGCTCACTCGAAGTGCTGGCGGCTGCAAAACGTTACAAGAAACTTTGTGAGAAAAACGACACGCCTCTGACAATGGCCGCGACATGGCTTAACCAAGCACGTTGGGAAACGGTCCCAGCGGTTAAGGAGAAAGAGGAGCGGGTTGGTCAGGCTTGCAGCTGCGGAGCTGAAGCTAGACATCCTACAGGTGAGTGTGATCCCTGTCACGCCGACAAATACAGTGAGCAGTTTTTTGAGGGGGAGTTTTATCCCTACAAAATTTTGCTTGCGAAACAATTAAAAGACATGGGGCTAACCTTTCTAGATGGAGAAACACGATCCGATTTTTCCCAGCGGTGCCGAGAGGAATTTAATCGCCGACAACGAGGTTCTGTTCTCCTCAAAAAGAGCTAAATGGGAATGGTGCAAACAACATGGGTTTGGCGATTTCATTTTGGAAATGACCAAGAGATTTGGTAAGCCGGAATCCATAACGTGTTATCGCCGACCGCAAGAAGCCTCAAAAAACTAAGGGATGAAGGCTGGAATCCGTGGGTGGTTGAAGTTTTTAACCATTTCACCAAAACACGCCGTGATCTTTGGAATATTGGCGACATCATCGCCTATAAAGATCAAGAAATCATGATAATCCAAGCGACTTCAGCTTCAAATATCTCTGCGCGGGTTAAAAAGATCGAAAACAGCGAATTTATTGACGGAATTCGGGACGCGGGCTTTTTGGTCGAGGTCTGGGGCTGGAAAAAGGTCAAAAACCGTTGGCAAGTCCGCGTGGTAGACGTTTCTTGAGTCTCAAATGGCCTACTGGTTACGAAGATGCAGTCTTAGGGGTCGCATCTCGCTTGAATGATGAATTTGTGGTGCTTGATTTTGAAAAATCTATCGAAATTACGATGGATCTTTGCGATTGCGATCGAGAAGGGGCGATCGATTACTTTTATTTCAACGTTATTGGAAGCATGAGTGGGGAAGCCTATCTTGTAAACGCTACGATCGAGGAAATTAATGAAAGTGCAGAAAAAGACTGAAGTTGAGCGGCAAATTGTGTTTCAGACAGTTAACGGGGTTGAGGTCCACCTCCCTATCAAATTAATAGCAGCAATTAAGACGCACAGGACCTCTCCCGCCGAGATCGAAACAACGGGCGGGGACGTTTACGACATTACAGACGCTGTTGCAGAGCATGTGATGGATCAGTGTTTTAATTTGAAGGAAAACATTTAGTTTTGGAACTCCTGAAACTGCTTTCGCCCAGCTCGCCAAAGCTAGAGAGAGGTTTTGGCGCTCCAGAAACAACTTGGGAAGATGTTGCGGCAGCAATGGCAAAAATAAGCCCCCTGGCAAGCTTATACGCGAGGGTAATCTACCTTCGCGACCATGCGCGGGAGGACGAACTCGCACAAGCGATCTTATTGGTTGCTGTTGAGGCTGGCTGGCCCGAAAAGAATAGCGACATTTGGCGAAAGGATCGCCTCTATCAACTGATTTATCTTGCGCTGGAAGAGGAACGCGACGATCGTTCACGTTGCGGCCAATGTTTAGGCGTTGGCCGGATTGGCACCTTCCAATGTGAGAAGTGCGGGGGAGCGGGATTACGAAAACCCACGCTCGCATCACGGGCGAGAGCGCTTAACATTTCGCCGAAAGCGTTCAAGAAAAGTTGGTCCCGACGTTACGATGATATTATTTTGCCAATCGTTTCTTATTTGGCGATGGAAGTTTTTATGATCAAATCAAAGATCGGAAAATAACAAGGGTCGCGGTTTTTATGGTATATTGTTTATAGTAGAAAAAGTTTTATCGAGTCGGCTTCGGGCCGACTTTTTTATTTTTGGGACGCCATTACTTAGACGGTCTAACGGGCGAATACACAGAATTAGAAGACCTCGACCCCGATTTCGCGAACCACCTCGGCTATGTGAGCGCGGCTGCGAGAACGATTTCCGACGCCGAATGGTCAGGGGCGCAAGATCCGGCATGGATTGAGCGAGAGAAGCTGGACAAGCGTTTGGGCAATTTTGTTATCCCAAAAAAAACCCCGCCGAAGCGGGGCTAATGGAATTAAAAAAGGCTGTGGTATTTTTCGTCCACTTCGTCCCAAAGCCCGTGAGAAAATTCTTGAATTGGAATTTTTGACAAATTTAGATAATGTTTGCGGATGTTTTCGCCCAAATGCTCTGGGCGCGAGCCTTTTTGAGTCGTAATCTGCTGAAATTTTCTCATCATTCCTAAAATCGATCTTAATTCAGTGTCCATTGGGCGATATGTCATGACTGATTGCCCCCGTCGATTGTGATCAGTTCTTTATCTCGGTCGCTTCCAACTTTGACCCATTCAACCGTAGCGAACATGGGTCTGTTTTTGGTTTCCATGCAACCACGACCACCACACGACGCCTCATCATCTATGGAACGAAAACTTTCGTCGGGCGATTCGCTCAGTAAGTTAGGAACGAAGTACCATCGTTGTTCTTCGACGCTCCAATCAGCATCACCCGCTACATAAACATCATTGCTTCCGCATTTGGAGCACCGCAGATTGTATTTGTCTTTCATTTTGGGCATCCTGATGCGTCTAATTCGTAAATTTGGTCGATAATCCAGCTGCCGTCGTTTTCGTTCGGTTCCATAAAATCAACACCGTCCAATTTTTTTGCGACGACCCACGCATCTTCGATATTTTCAGCATCGATATCGCATTCCAGAAACGTGCCCATCGTCACATAAACTCTATATTGTTTTTTCATTTAATAGTCCTCTTCTGACCAGTATTCACCGGCGTCATAAAACCCGCCGTCGCCGCCGTAGTAACCGGCTGGCGCATGGGGCGACACTTGGTCGGCTGGGCAGAACGATAAATAAACTTCGGCATCGGGAAAAGCTTTTTCAGCTTCGCCCTTGGTTTCATAATCATCAATCCAGCGTTTCTGTTCGGTGCCGCTCAGAACGCTGCCAGAGCCTTTCAGATACCACTGATACACGTTCCACACGCCGTGGCGCGGCTCAATACTCATATGTAAATTTTTGTCTTCTGACATTTTTTGTCCTCTATTGTTATGGTGTTCCCCATCGGTACACCTCGTTTTTTGTTAGGCATTCGGAACAGATTCGATCTGCCCCATCGGAAAATTGCAGCAGCCCGCAATCTTCGGGCACGATGTCTTCGTCCAGCGAAATGGTGAGGTTGCAGCGGTCGCACTCAACCGACATACACTCGGCACAGGCCCAGCCATCACCGTGGCCGATTCGGTTAACAAAGCGGCCAGAGCCGAACGCGGTTGAATTACCGCAATGTACGCACGGGTCAATCATTGGCGGCCTCCGCTTCGATTCTTTTTAGATCGCTCAAAGGCGGCGTCAATTTCCCGTTGAAGGCGTAGGCTTTGAATTGGCGGCACTCCGCGAGACAGGTGCGCCGGTACGCGCATTTATCGCACGGCGGCTCGCCGACTTGGTACATGGTGTTTCGGGTGGGGCGAAGGCTCATTCGGCGTCACCGATTTGAAGGTCGATTAAGCTGAATACGCCGTCCATGTATTCACCGTCCGTTTCTTTGACGTATCCGTAATCCGAGATCAAATCTCGGCCATTGCCCCAAATTAGCCAAAAATGTCCAATCCGTTTACCGTTTGGACGATAAACAAACAATGTGTCGGCTTCGGTCGTTTCGAGCGCGTCCAAAATTTGTTTGCGATCTTGGGATTTTTCGACCGTCGTTTCTTCGCCGTCATTAACTGAAATTAAATTTTCTTTCAGCAAAGTATCAACCAGCAGTTGAGAGATTCTTTTTTCAATGCTCATTTTTCAAGCCCTCCGAGGCTCTTGTAAGTGATTTGATCCGGTTGCAAGCTTTGGGCGTGTTCGGTCGCCGCCAGTAGGCCGGTGTCGTTTCCCTTCGCGCCGAAATACACTTCCGCGAGCGAGCCATCGTGGACGAAGACAAAGTGAACATTTACGAAGGGTGAGCGCAGAGTTTTTATTTGAACTTGGTTTTTCAATGGGTGACCCCCGTTTCGACTGAGTCCAAAATTAAGTAAACCGCGTCGAGCATTTCGCGAGCAATCGCTGGGCTTTTGCAGAGAATCGCGGCAACGGTGAGCAGATCAAAAACGGCGTTTTTTTCCTCGCGGTTGATCTCCTCGACAACGTCCAAAATTTTGGTGAGCGCATCGCCCTGACACTCCCGCGAATTGATCAACGCTAGATAGTCGTCTATGAAAGGGTTTTTTTGTTTTCCTGTTTGCATGGTTTTTCCTGTTGTGCCCGCATCGCGGGCGGTTGTTACGCTTGAAAAATAAAGTAGCGACGACGCCCGCCGCATCGGACGAGAAAGCGCCCATCCGCGAGCCGGTACAAGCGGAACGCCTCGGGAAGCTCGGCAAGCTTTCGCCCTTGCAGCTTGAAAAACTCCGCGCCATTGCTGGCGCTTTGAATTTCACGCATTCGCAATGCGTCATCGAAAAATAGAACGGGCGTGGCAATCATGCCGCCGCCCCGAGTCGCGCATCGATCCGCTTTTTACCGCCGCCGTGGGCGCGGAATCCAATCAGATAATCGCGATCATGATCGGCGCATAATCCGCAGCTCGAACAGGTCACGCGGTCGCTAGTTTGGGCTGGACAAATAACAACCTTGCGCCCTTTAGGCGTGTGGCTAACTTTCGGCGTGTCACTGGACACCACCACGGCGACAGCTAAACCCGTTGCGGCTTTTTTGTCGGCGTCCTTCAAATTGTCCGCGCTTAGATTGATAGGAAGGCCCGCAGCTTTTGCGGCTTTCAAGATGCGCACATTGGCCGCCGTGGGCCGGTAATGCGTGAACGAGATCACCCGCAGATGTTTGAACGCTCGCGCCTTCTCCAGAATCGCGGCCTTGTCGATAAGCTCGGGATTCGTCGCGCTGGGCCATTCATCTCCCGCGACCTTGTCCCGAATGAGAGAGCCACGCGGCAAGCGCTTAACCTGTCGATAAACCTCGGCGAGCTGCTGCCCACGTTCGCCCGCGTCGAGCTTCGCCCAATTGATGCGGGTATAAAATCCGCTCTTGGCGTAACAATCAAACTCAATCAGCGGACAGGACGGCGGGCAAGTAAAAGAAGGGTAACTGGTACAGGCCATTGGCCCGAGCTTGGCATTCATCGACACACGGACGAATTGAGCGATAAGCTTCTCAGCTGGGGCGCTCATATGCCATCACCGCCCGCAATAACCAAACGGGCAAAAGCTTTCACGGCGTCAGCTGCGACGGGATCCGAGTTATTGATTAAGCGCTGCAAGTCCTCAAAAGTTTTTTGACATGCGAAGCACTGCCGCCACATGGTCGGGTGATTAAACCCATCGGGCCACGGGCTGCAAAAATTTTCAAGGTAATCTAAGCCGTGGGCGGCGTCCTCTAAATCGGTCCCGCAATATAGGCAAGCTTTGGCGTCGCTCATAAAAACCACCCCAGAATTAAAACGGCGAACACGCCGCCGGTTATGGCAACGGCAGCCGGTAGCGCTTCCGCAATTTCAAACCGGATGCGCTGGCGTTTCTGTCTCGCTTGCTGGCGCTCGACTTCGCGCCGATGATTGGCGAGCAGCTCTGACCAAGTCGCGGCGAAATCATCATCCAGCGCCGCCATTCGTTCTGTTATGTGTCTATCCATAATCCCTCCCAAGGGGTTTTCGTTTTGGTTATCTAATGACAACCAACGGACAACTGAATTGAAGAATACCGGAACCTTGGGAATCTGTCACGAATTAATTAACATCGGATTCAATAAAGATCAAACCGCCGGACAGCTCGTAAAATGCGGGCGCTGTGGGCGTTTGGCTGTATAGGCAAAAAGCCTGGTGATTGCCTGGTCGCCTGGTCGCGGCGGCGTCAATCGGGGCTATTTTTCTCGGCCTTTTTTTCGACTTTTTTTTTGCTAACTTTTTTTCGGTGTTTTTGATCGGCCAAAATGCGGCCATATTTGGGCCTGTCACTTGCACAGAATCGAGCGGCGCGGGTGTCAGCTCGTGCATTGTTTCGACAATCGCCAAAAAACCGGCGGCAACTGGTGAAACACAGGGAGAGAGATAAGCGGCTGCAAGGGCGTTATTGGCTGCCGGTGTTGGCTGGTGTCGCTGGTGTTGGCGCTGGGGTGTCTGCTGTCTGTGATGGGTGTCTGCTATTGATGTCCCCTTAACGCACACACATGGCCGCCAAACTTTCCCAGCTCAGGCAGTAACGACAGGGGCAGCAACTGAACAAGCCGCCGCCCGTCGCCAGCTGGGGCGCATTGGTCCCACAATCGGCCCCAACGAAAACAACTGGCGTTAATTGCTGGGAATACAGGGCACAGCAGCGCATTCAGACAGCGCCGCCCGCGTAAAAGGGGGGCATATGGGCACGGCCGGACCCCACCCCACCCCATGCGCCATAAATAAAAAATAACAATATCCTCCACGCAAACCGGAGGGGAAAATAGAACCTCTATAAGGAATACCTAATAAACGGTAGACATCCCACGGTCACACACGGGGGTTCTCTATTACTAGGATCATCTTTATGACAACTAATATGTGTCTTGTATTGAAAAATAACGACACCCTAGAGGTTACCATTCCTAAACCATTAACGTTCCACTACGGGCGTTACAGAGCCTCTCAGAGGTACATATGATTAATACAGAGAAGCAAGCCAAATTTGTCGAATACTACGTTTTGACGGGTAATGCGACACAGGCATACAAGATGGCTGGATATTCGCCTAAAGCTGCGGATGTCAACGGGCCAAATTTAAGAAAAAAACTTGCCGTAGAGATAGAAGAGGAGACTCGGAAGAGGGTGCAGGGTCTTGCCCCTATGGCGGTGGGATTTTTGGAGGAGTTGGCGAAAAACGCCCAATCAGAACAGGTCAGGCTGAAGGCGGTGATGGATATTCTGGATCGTTCTGGTTACAAGCCTACCGACAAGGTAGAGCAGACCGTCACTTATGACGATAAGACCACGGAAGAGTTAAAGGTGGAGCTGGCTAATTTGATGGGTTTTGAGGAACCTACCCTTCAGTGAATCCACTGTACGGTAAACCAATGGTCCAAGAGCCTTTTTGGCTGCGCCGTGCCAAGGGCCAAACAAACTCTCCCGTCGTTAATCAGATGTGGCATCCAGATAAAGATACAGGCCAGATGCAAACTGTTTACTCAGGGACGCATCCGATGGGTCTTTTGCCCAATGCAAAACAGCCTTACCAGTCAAAGGCAATGTTGTACCCGACAATTCGCTGGAGATCCCCTGGGCTTGAAAAGTTACCGAACGACCGTGCTATCCAAGAGGCAATGGAAATGAAAGATTACATGGTGTTCCCAAATATGTGGGATGCAACAGAGTATTCAAAATCACTAAGCGCCAGTATCGAGCGGGAAGTTAGCCTTAATGATCAAATTTTGGGGAAAGTGTCGGAACGCCTTGGCATAAACGCATCTCGTTTGAACGACTTTGCTAATGTCGTAAGCGGCGTGGAAAGCAGCTACGGGAAAAACCTTCGTAATCCCGAATCGTCGGCCAAAGGCATCTACCAATTGACCGATGACACTTTTGTCACCGCAAAAAACAGGCTAAAAAATATAACAGGGAGCATTCCCCAAAGAATAAAAGACGCAGAATCTATTCTCGACTTATCTCCTGATGACCAAAAAGCACTCTTTTTTGCTCACTTGACGGAAGATAAAGGCAGTGACGCAGAAATTCGATCGTATTTGGAAGGGGGGTCTGGGAGAGACTTGTATGTGAAGCATCATTACAAGGGAGATCCTGACTTGAACACAAACAATAGATTGGATGACTTCTTCGGCTAGTCTTGTCCAAGCCGTAGAGCTTGCGAAGATTATAAAAAATCGGGAACGGTTCGAGCGTCTGTACGCTTACGACCCTTACCCTTATCAGCAGAGGTTTCACGAAACAGGTAGCCAAGCCAACCAGCGGTTGCTTATGGCGGCTAACCGAATCGGCAAGTCCTACTGCGGGGCTATGGAGATGGCCTACCACCTGACAGGGATATATCCGGATTGGTGGAAAGGGCGCGTCTTCTATAAACCCATTACAGCTTGGGCGGGTGGTGTTTCTAACGAAACTACGAGAGACATTGTCCAAGCAGAATTACTAGGCTCTCCTGACGATCCCGAAGCTTTCGGCACTGGCTCGATACCAAGATCTTGCATTGTTAAGAGTGAAAGAAAGCCAGGGGTTCCAAATGCAAAATCCGTTGTTCTTGTTAAACACAAATCGGGTCTTAACTCGTCTTTATTCTTCAAAGCCTATGAAATGGGCGTGGATAAATGGCAGGGTCGATCTGTGGACTGCGTTTGGCTTGACGAGGAACCTAGCAGGGAACTCTATTCACAGGCAGTTACCCGAACATTAGATAGAAGGGGCATGGTGTATATGACCTTCACGCCCGAGCATGGGATGACTGAAACGGTTGCAAGTTTTATGAACAACCTACAAGTAGGTCAATCCTTGGATAACGCCACTTGGGATGATGCGTCTGAGAAAATTACGACCTTGGGTGGGGCAAAAGGTCATCTAGATGAGCTAATTATGGCTCAGATTCTGTCTGCATACTCCCCTCACGAAAGAGAGATGCGGAAACACGGCAGACCATCTATCGGTAGTGGACTAGTTTTTCCGGTAAATGAGTCTGAATTAATTGTAGAACCTTTCCCGTTGCCAGAAGAATGGCCTCGTATTGCTGCAATAGACTTTGGTTGGGATCATCCCACAGCTGTTGTTTGGGTAGCGTGGGATAGAGAAGAGGATCGCGTTTATGTATACGACACCTATCGACAAAGCAAAGCCCCGCCACACGTTCATGCAGCAACCATCAAAACAAGAGGACCGTGGAACATCGTCTGGCCTCACGATGGTCACCGAAAAGATTCGATGGGCAACCCAGGTCTTGCGGACCAGTATCGGACTTTAGGCTGCAATCTACTTCCGTTTCATTTTGAAAATCCCCCAGCACTTGGGGAAAAGAAAGGTGGTAACTCTGTAGAAGTTGGAATAATGGCGATGTTGCACAGAATGGAAAAAGACCAGTTCAAAGTATTCGCAACACAAAGTGATTGGTGGGAAGAATTTAGGATGTATCACAGAAAAGAAGGAAAGATTGTCCCGCTTAGAGATGATCTTATGTCGGCAACACGATATGCCGTAATGTCACTCCGGTTCTCAACAGAGGGAAAAAATCCAGTTTGGGATAGGGAACTTAAATATCCGCAATTGGGAATAGTATGAACGCAGGAAGAATTTTAGAAGACGAAGACTTTTATACGGGGATGCTCGCGCAATCCCTGATGCCCGAAGGCGGCTCTGAGTATATTGCTAATGTAAGTGGCTGGCCGCGCCCTATACGGGGACTGTTATCCGCTAATAGTGGTGGAAATCCTCCTCCTCCTCCAAATATGGGGGGTCAGCAGCCGCCCCCGCCTTCTCCCGAACCAAGTACGCCGCCACCAGAGGCAACGCCAGAGACACCGGAGCCAGCTGCTCCCCGAGCGCATTACAAAGCTCGCGTTTATCCTTACGGATCTAGTGCGTTAGTTGAAATGGGTCGGGCAAGAAGTGGTCCGTATTCATTTAAAAATCTGGATACTGGGGAAACTATGGAAGGCGTTTCCGAAAGTGTTATTCGCGGTGGAAGAAATCCTTTTCAGAATTTAGTCGGTAACTTTGAAAATACAACTCCCTATCAAGATCGCTGGCAAACCCAAGCTAATGATTATTTTCTAGACGATTCTTTAGCCTCTTATATTATCCCTTTCGGTAGCGGAACGACCGCTGAAGAGTTAAGTAATGTAGGATTTATGGGCACTGGTTCTGACGATTTTATGGCAAGCAACTACGGCGTTGTTAATCCGTTTGCCGGTTTATTAAATGAACTCGCACTTGAAAATATTACCGAGCCTGGAAAATATGCTGAAATAGCTGATAACCGTCACATTTTAACAAATACCGGTTATGTGCCTAATTATGAAACTGGGTATGAAGCGGAGAAATGGGACCCTGATACTGGCACACAAGTCAGAGGAACACAGTTTTTCGATCAAGGAGAACTTGTTCCAGAAGGGTATGGATTTATTCCCGAAAAATCACTTTACCAGAGGAACACAAACCCTGGCATAAGTTTTGCTGGGTCGCCACAACTTTATGTATACCCCGATGGCAGCGCAGAACTTGTAAGTCCAGATGAACAGGTTGCTAAAGGTTTTTTAGATGTGCATTACGCTCCTAATTCTTTAGCTTCTTATCAGCAGCCAGATGCCTTCGACACTATGGCGTCAAAAAACCCAGGTGCCGTGCCAGATGATAACTGGGCAGAGCTAGACGCTGACAGCGCAAGACTGTTGAAGTATTACACGCAATATTTTCCCACTGGAACACAATCTGGTGCAGCAACATCAGAAACGGTAGCGCCAACAACCTTTGGATTGCTTCCCTGATAATGGATTTATAAATGGATGAATTAAAAGCAAGAATAGATGCAGAGATCACTCAGTCTCTTGGTTACGACGATGAGCTGTCTGATCAACGCAGACTTGCGATGGAGTATTACTACGGGCTGCCTTTTGGTAACGAGATAGAAGGTCGATCACAGATCGTTGATAGCAGTGTGGCTGATACCATCGAATGGATAAAACCTTCTCTCATGCGAGTGTTTGCGTCTGGCGACAAGATTGTACAGTTTCATCCTACAGGGCCAGAAGATGTTCCGGCAGCTGAACAAGCTTCTGACTACATTAACCATATTTTCACAAAAGATAATCCTGGGTTTGAAATTATGTATTCGTGGTTCACGGATGCATTGTTGCAAAAAAACGGGATTGTAAAGTGCTGGTGGGATGAGACTGACGAAAATGACCGCGAGACATATAGTGATTTAACTGACCTTGAGTTGGAGGCGCTTATTGCGCCGGACTCGGTCGAGGTAATTGAACACACCGCAAATACCGAAGGTTTAGAGGTCACTCACGATATCGTGATTACCCGAGTGGTGACTACTGGGCGAGTCAGAATTGAAAATGTACCTCCAGAAGAGTTTTTAATTTCTAGAGAAGCAAAATCTATTGAGGATGCTCGATTTGTTTGCCATCGATCTAAGAAAACAATTTCAGAGCTTCGTGAAATGGGCTTTGATTTTGATGAAGACGAGATTGGTGGCGACAACCATGAACTTACATCTGAAAGTTCAGCGCGATACGAGTTTGATAACACCAGTAATTTAGGACGAGAAAGTACGGAGACAGCACTAAGGGAAATCTGGGTTTACGAAAGTTACCTAAAGTCTGATCAGGACGGTGACGGTATTGCTGAACTTATCCGTGTGGTTACAGCTGGCAACCTTATCTTGGACCAAGAGCCAGTGGATCGTAAACCTTTTGCAACTTTGACTCCCATAAAGATTCCGCATAAGTTCTTTGGTTTGTCTATGGCAGATCTGACAATGGACATTCAGCTTATGAAGAGTACATTGCAACGATCACTACTTGACAATATGTATATGCAAAATCATGGTCGTTTTGCAGTGATGGAAGGTCAAGTAAATCTGGATGACCTTTTAACAAGTAGACCAGGGGGAATTGTACGAACAAAAACCCCAAATGCGGTTCAACCACTACCGACACCTCCACTTCAGCCTTATGTGTTTGAAACACTCAAATACTTAGATGGCATACGGGAAGAGCGGTCCGGAATGACCAAGTATTCTCAGGGCCTTAACGAGGGTGCGTTAACTAGCCATACGACGGCATCTGCTGTCAGTCAGACAATGACTGCGGCTCAACAACGTGTCGAATTGATTGCTCGCTGTTTTGCTGAAACGGGCGTAAAAGATCTGATGCAAATGATTTATGAATTGGTCCAAAAAAATCAGGACAAAGAACGAATCATTATGCTTCGCAACCAGTTTGTTCCTGTTCGACCAGATATGTGGCGGGAAAAAATGGACTGCACTGTCTCAGTTGGTCTGGGTCATGGCAATCGTGATCAACATTTAAGGCATCTTACGACCTTAATGCAGCTGGCTTCTCAGGCAATGAGCGGCGGGTTGTCTTTGATGAATGAGCAAAATCTTTACAACATGGCCTCAGAGTTGATCAAAAACATGGGCTTTAAGGATGTTGATTCGTTTATTACTGATCCCAAAATGGCTTCTGAAGAGCCTTCGGCAAGGGAACAAATGGCGCAAGCTGAAATGAGCTTAAAGAAAGGCGAGCTAGATATAAAAGTCGCCGAAACTCAGATCAAACAACAGAGATTACAGTTAGAAGCGCAAAAGTTGCAATCGGATAACTCAATGAAAATCGCTGAACTCCAGTTAGAAGCGGAGCAAGGCAGACCCGTAGGAATCGGATAATGGGATACAACTACAGAAAACCAAAAAAACCAAAACCTAAAAAAACTCAAAAACGGAAATAAAAATGGGTGCAAAACAAAAACATTACCTGACTGATGGCACGTTGTTTAAAGGTAAGTCGCACATGATGGGAAATGGAGTTTTGCACTCTGGCGAAAACCATACCGCGTCCAGCAAAACCCTAAAGCATTACGGGGAGCTATCCAAAAAAGCAAAGGCAAAAGCTAGGAGTCAGTGGGCTTGAACGAAGAACAACAAGCAGAAAACGCAAGCCGAATTTTAAACGACCCTATGGTTGTGGAAGCGTTTGAACTTTTGCGAAAAGAATTCCTGATTGGATGGGAAAATTCATCCACTCACGATGCGGAAACAAGGGAAACCTTGTGGTTGGGATTGAAAGTCCTTTCACGGCTTCAAAGTCATTTTGAGTCCATTATCAGTACCGGACAATTGGCAAAAGCACAAAGAGATTCAAATATCCTGTTTTAGAAAACCTACCTACAAGGATGTAGGGGGAGGGCTATATGCCCTCTTTTTTCATGGAGTTAAATTGTGGACACTCAAGCAGAACCCACAGGCACAATTGCGGAAGCGCAAAAAGCCTTTCTTTCACTTATGGACTCTGAGGACACTGTGTCTGAAGAAGCAACCGAAGTCGAGGAGGCTGAACCTTCAGAAGCGGAAATCGCGTTTGAAGCGGAAGATGAATCTAACGTTGAGAGCGAACAGCTCGAAGCTGAAGAGGAGTCTGATGGTGAACTTGTCGAAGACGAGGACGCAGAATTCTTATTCGAGATAGATGGAAAAGAATTAACTGCTGACGAAGTCCGGAAAGGCTATTTACGGCAGCAAGATTACACCAAAAAAACGCAGTCTCTTGCAGAACAACGAAAGGAGATTGAGGGTGTTACTCAAAAGTATCAAGCTCAACTCCAGCAGATTCAAGCCGAGAGACAACAGTACATTCAGCACTTAGATGCGCTTACCCAAAATCAAGAAACTAATAAGTTTGAGAATATTGATTGGGATAGGTTAAGAATGGAAGACCCCCTTGAATTCGTTACTAAGAGACAGGAGTTGCAAGAGCAGAAGGAAAAAGCTATTGAACTCGAAGATCGTCAGAAACAAGTTCAAGCTCGTATGGCGGCAGATGAAAGTGAAAAGTGGGCCAAGGTAGTCGAGGTTGAGAAAGAAAAACTCATCTCTGCGCTACCGGAATGGGGACAAGAAGATTCCCAGAGGCAACTAGCAACAGAACTCCGAACCTACGCGCAAGATCTAGGTTATGTCGAACGCGAAATTGATTCTCTTATTGATCATCGTTCTTTTTTGGTTTTACACAAGGCCATGATGTATGACCGATTACAGGGCGCTAATCCAAAGGCTAAAAAGCTAAAAGGCAAGCCGAGGGTGATCAGAGCGGGTAAAGGGAGTTCCAGCACTCAAGAGCAAAGAACTGTACTCAAAAACAAACGTAACCAACTTAAAAACACTGGTCACATTCGTGATGCAGCAAAAGTTTTTGAGGATTTTATTTAAGGAGTTAAATAATGGCTGTTCCTTCAGGTACTAGATCAGTACATGGCGCAGTTGGTGTGCGCGAGGACCTGGCAAATGTCATTTATGATATTTCGCCTACTACTACTCCATTTCTGACAGGGTGCGGACGCGAATCTGCTGATAACGTCCTGTTTGAGTGGCAATCTGATGTTCTCGCGGCTCCGACTGCAAACCGTCACATTGAAGGTGACGATAGCACAGCAGGTTCTATTACTGAAACTGTTCGACTGCAAAACTACACGCAGATCTCGAAAGAGACTGTGTCGGTTAGTGGCACGGCAGATTCGGTAGACTTTGCTGGCAAATCACGCAATGAGATGGCCTATCATATGGCCCGTTCTGCTCAGACTCTCAAGCGCGATATGGAGAAGATGTTGATGGACAACGTTGCGAAGAGTGCTGGTTCTGCCAGTGCTGCTCGTCAGACTGCTGGTCTTGGGTCTTGGGTTGCCAGCAACTATCACACTCTTGGAACCGGTAGTACAGCTGGAGCTGCAAGTGCTGGTACTGGTACGAACGCGGCGACTGCTGCAACGACAAAAAACGCTATTACGGAAGCCGGTATAAAAACGGTTATTCGAGAGTGTTTTGACAATGGTGGTGAACCTGACACGATTATGGTTGGTGCCTTTAACAAACAGGCAATCTCTGACCTTACTCAGTCAGTTTCATCGCTTTCAACCGCCGCTGACAAAGTAGCGCCAGCACACGTTGTTGCTGCTATTGATGTTTATGTGAGTGATTTTGGAACGCTCAAAGTGATCCCGAATCGATTTCAGCGGGCAGAAGATGCTTGGTTCTTGGATATGAACTACTGGAACATTGCTTATTTGCGTGACTTCCGCACGGAAGATCTTGCAAAAACGGGCGATAGCCAGAAAAAGCATATGCTGGTTGAGTACGGTCTGATGTCAAAAAACGAGAAAGCTTCCGGCTTCCTCGCGGACCTTACCACTTCTTAATCTAAGAAGTAATTTAAGAGAGGGGGCCTTTTGGCCCCCTTTTCTTTTTATACCCCTCACGGGGCTTTTTTTATGGCTAAGAAAAAACAAAAAAAAGAAAAAGATATTTTCAAGTTTCTTGAAAAACAATTTGAAGAAATGGAACAGGAAAGGCTTGAGAAAAAGCAGTGGGCAAATCCTGGGCCATCAAATATAGGCGGCAAAAAGAGGTACTGGACGAATGGCGGATAGGAAACCACTTGAGCGTATATCGGACGTATCGACCGATTGGATAGATGAGCCAGACGGCACGGTAACAATCGAGACATATCAAGATGCTGAACAAATCTTGGAAGACAACAAGCGCCGTTATAACGCGCATGGAGATTCCCGCACATTTGGAAAGATTAATTCAGACGGTTTTCACAAAGCTGCCTCAATTCCAGTAACGGTATGGGATCAATGGGTAAAAGAAGATCCCGAGATTGCGACAAATCCCAAATTACTTTTCAAGAAACTTAATGATCCTGAGTTTCGTTATTTTAAAACAACCCCTGTAAGGCTTTAATCATGTATAGACGCGACGATTCTGGTGCATATAACAAATGGAATGTACAAGGCGCTGTCACAGTAGGCGCTTCTGCTTCCGCAACTAATGTGTCCAACGCAAAAATAATTGGCGTTCACACTGATGGTGAAATTTATTTCAATTTTGCCACTGGTTCGACTCCATCTGTTAGTTCTGCTAACGACTTAAAACTTTCTTCTGGGCTTACTTTTTTAAATGTGCCGCGAAGTATGTCGGTCACTGACCCCGCTGTGTATTTACACGCTCAAAGAGTTGGCTCTTCAGATATAACAATGAGGGTTGTATTTCTCTAATGGCAATAAATTCTTATGCCAATCTAAAGACTGCTTTAGCAAACTGGCTCGATCGAAGCGATTTAACAAGCCGCCTTGATGAATTTATTGAGCTTGCGGAAGCTCGTATTGCTGATGATCTACGCATACGGGCAATGGAGACAACTGTTACACAGGCGCTCACTGGAGGCACTCGCAGTTACGCATTGCCAACAGGATATTTACAAGCGCGAAATTTCCAAATTAATACAGATCCCATTACTGCTCTTGAGTACATAACTCCAGAAATGATGGATCGTATTTGGGCGGGAAGCACAAGTGGTAGGCCAAGCACCTATACGATTTTGGGTGATAACTATATCTTGGGTCCATCACCAGATTCAGCAGACACGCTTGAGATTACTTACTACAAAGAATTTACCGCGCTTAGTGGCTCTGCAACAACTAATTGGTTAATTTTAAATCGACCAAACATTTATTTGTACGCTTGCTTGTTAGAAGCTAGTCCTTTTTTAGGTAGCCCAGAAGAAGCACAGGTTTGGGCCACTTTTTACCAAGAGGCAATAGATCGAATACAAAACGCTGACTCAAGAGATAGATTTTCTGGATCAGCTCTGACAGTTAAAACAACGGCAGGGAACCCGTAATGCTAAGTAATTTTATTATTTCAAAAGGAAGTTTTGTCGTAAAGACAAACCCAACTGGATCTGGCGCTTTACCCGCTGGTACAACATCGCAGCGCGATAGCTCGCCACAGTCTGGTTACATTCGTTACAACAGCACAGATGGATCGTTTGAGGGATACGACGGATCAGCCTGGGGCGCAATTGGAGGTGGAGGCGCATCAGGCGGGAACGGGGAAGCTGCAATCTTTGAGAATGATGTCACTCTCGATGAAAACTACACCATGACCGTAAACATGAACGGTGTTTCTGCCGGACCAATCACGATTGCTTCTGGAACCACAATTACCGTTGGCGCAACTAATACGTGGGTGATCGTATGAGCACAGTAAACGTAAACGCAATCGACAAAGAGTCTGGCTCAACGCTTACGTTGGGCGGATCGGGAACCGCGGTCACCTTACATGCATCTGCTACATCATCTGGATTTGCAAGCGGATTCAATTCAATACAAGTTTTTACTTCATCTGGAACGTGGACACGACCAAGCGGAATTACGAAGGTCAAAATTCATGTCATCGGTGGAGGTGCGGGAGGCGGTGGTGGACGCACTTCGTACAACTACTCAGGTGGTGGCGGGGGAGCGGGTGGAAACCTAATTAAAGTTTTGGATGTCAGTTCCATTTCTTCGGCAACAATTACTGTGGGTGCGGGATCAGCGGGAGGACTTGTCAACGCTGACGCTTCCAATGGCGGAACATCAACGTGGGCAGACGGCACAAACACGCTAACTGCTAATGGCGGTGTCGGAGGATTACAAGGCGGTAACAATATCGGAAGTTTTGGAGGCACAGCAACAGGCGGTGACATTAACGCTCAAGGTGGTGCGGGTTCAACGTGGGTAAAAAACCCAAGCGCGTCCGCAACTGGATGGCAAGCGGGTATTGGTGGGTTGAGCGGGTCTGGATTCGGAGGAACTGGCGCGACAAACCACGACACTGCGACTGGCGGTCGAAACAACGCTACGGGCTATGGGCATGGAGGGTCTGGTGGGCCAGTTCAAACAGGCGTGAACGCTTCTGGCGGCAACGGTGCGGGTGGCTTAATTTGGGTAGAGGAATTCAAATGAAATACGCAATAGTAAATTCAGGAATCGTTGACAACATCATCGAATGGGATGGCGTTTCGGAATACAGCGTGGACGGCGTTCTTGTCGAAGCAGATGCCAACGCATATATCGGCGGTGTTTACGCTGACGGCGCATTTGTAGCACGACCACCAGAACCAGAACCAGAACTAACACCAGAACAAATTCAAGCAGAAGCCGACAAAGCATCCGCTATATCTAAACTTGAGGCACTGGGATTGACCGATGCTGAAATCAAAGCACTGTCAGGAGGTCTGTAATGTCAAGTTTACTTAAAGCAAATTCGATCTCTGCCGCGACTGGAACCACGGTCACGATCCCATCAGGAACGACTCTCGACATTGCATCGGGTGCAACGATTGACGCAACGGGAGCGACCGCAACTGGGTTTGGAGTTTCCAACGTAATTACAGCAGTCCACCGAACATCAAACCAGTCAATAACAAAAAACGCAATAACAAAACTTCAATTTAACGGCGAAGATGTTGACCCAGAAGGTTGGTTTGACTCATCAACCAACTATCGTTTTCAACCTGACGAATCAGGAACCTATTTAGTGTTGGCTGAAGGTAGGGTAACCGGAACGTCAAGCGAGGACGTTTTAAATTTGTACCTTTATAAAAATGGCGCTGAAGTTTACAACAGTGAAAGCGAAATAGTTTCACCCGGAAGTAATTATCCTCGAATAACGATGAGCGCTTACGCAACCCTTAACGGATCGTCTGATTATTTGGAAGTGTATATACGCTCGGGACATAACGGAACGCTTGTCGCTAACTATTCATCGTTCAACGGAACATCAAATAAAAACTGTCGAGCCATATTTGTGAGGATGACATGATCACTTCAAACGGATTAGAAAAATTAGGCTTTACGCCGAACGTTGA
>Ga0209337_1000316_pt1 | contig 37899 bp, 52 predicted proteins | sample LinPmetageLP53_FD_184044 | JGI IMG/M metagenome (GOLD analysis project Ga0209337, IMG submission 184044) | Marine viral communities from the Pacific Ocean - LP-53 (SPAdes) (version 2) | ecosystem: Environmental > Aquatic > Marine > Oceanic | place: Pacific Ocean | collected 2010-02-08
TATCGATATTTAAATCTACCAAAGTTTCATTAATTATCTGCATATCAGGGTATTGGTTTTTATGCGAGTTTTCAGCTTTTTCAACTAATTTCTCTAACAAATCCATAGTTGCATATTTAACTTCTTTCATTCTTCCACCACCAGTTCCCAATCTTTATCAAAGTAGGCTGAACTATCCGCCCATTTGTAATCAGTATCATTATGTAAAGGTGCTTCGACATCAATAGACTTACCATTCTTTAAATATATATGAAGCGTTGCCCACTTACCTACCTCAACTCTTTTAACATCTTCTACTTTAAAACCTTCTGACTCTGCTACATCTTCTATGTTCCAATGAAGTGTAGTAGTGTAGTTGGCTTCAATATTTATTATTTGATCTTCCATATCACCACCATACCTTCATTACAGCTCCACGTTCTGAGGCAACGCGAAACAGGGTTTCTAAATCACAAATTTCTTTAAAAGTAAATTCGCCATTCCAACTATCTTGATAAATAATAGTATCATCTTCAAGAACTCTATCTTCTTCGTCAGCATCTTCTAAACGAAGCGTGATTAAATGACCTAACGCGTCTGCCTGTTCTTTTAGTTCAACAGCACTAACGTGCTCATCTTCATCTAAATGCCAAATACCTCCAGGATGCTCCATAAGCTCAGAGACAAGTTGTTCATAGAATTTACCTCTAAAGGAGCCATCATCACCATTACCGCTCATCAAGCCACCACATAAATTAACATTTTTTATACGATCATCATCCCCATGAGTAAACGCTTTGTCACGGTCATTGCCGTGAACTATATAACAATCTAAACCCATAACTATTGCTCCACCGTTTTATCTGATATGTAATCGGTAACTATTTTCATAGCGTCTCGTTTAGTAATATCAAAAGTTTCTACTAATAGTCGAGGGGCGTGGAACATATTAAAGTTACCACGCTTTTGCATACTATCTAAAAAATTATTAAATTCATTATTAGTCATAACTACCTCCCTATGTATTTGATGTCGTCTCTAGGGATTACCTGATACGCTCCTTTATTATACGCAGGGGCAATAGTGTATTGACTACTAATGCGTCTACGCTCCTCTGGTGATAACGGTTTATCATCTTTTTTATTCATAACTTTCTCCTTTCTTGTTATTAGTTATACCTATATTTTAAATACCAATATTAGCAAAGTAAAGCACTATTAAGCACCACGACAACAGCAAGACATATAAATCAGTCGGTATCATTTTTTGTATCGTGTTTAATTTCTTTTATACGCTGTTCTAATATCGATTCTTCTTCTTGTTCGCCGAGTATCAAATCTTCTACAGCATCATAAACATTGTTTATAAAATCGTTATATAGATCGATACGTTTCTTTCCACTATAATCAATAATTGCGTGATCGAATATAGTTTTAGCTAAAGCATTCAAATTAGTTTCAAAAATTAATCCATCGCTCTTTGTTATTTCTATTTTCATTATTTTTCTCCTAATAAATAGATGCACGAGACAGTTTCCCGTGCATCTATAAGGTTTCAAACCTTAGAAAAGTAGCCTTCGTCTACTAGTCTTTTAGCATAAAATCTGAAGATTCTAAGCTTGTCCTGACGAGTAGTCAAATTACCTTTCTTAACAGCTAACTCAACTAAATCCTGAGCCGTAAACTTAGAAGAATCGAGTTCTTCTTTTTTAGCTTCCTTAGCAGTATTAATCAAAGCAGTCATTTGTGCAGTAGTGCACTCAACTTTCTTGCCTGTGTACTTATATATAGTACGAGCAGAGCCTTTGCTAGCTTGTGTTGGTTGAGGGATCATTGAAGCTTTCCCGTTAGCTTTTGCTACTTTTGTAGTAGCGGGTCTCTTTGCAGAGACTTTTGTAGTAGATGTTTGCATTTGCATATCTTTCTCCTTTCTAGTTAAAATTATCTACCCTGCGGTAGAACATAGTATTAATAATACGTACCAATAATACGAAAGTAAAGCAGTGTAACGATTAGTTTCAGCCTTGGTCAACGTAATTACGATCAGCACCATACAACAGATCATTAGCATCATCACTTAGTACAGAAATACGTTTTTTATTGACTAACTCTTTAGCTTCTCTAACCGTATCGGTTAAGTCGTAAGTTCGTCTACGTGTTTTCATACTTTCTTCAACGTTTATCAATAAGTTTTCTAATACTCTAGAGTACCTTATTAATAAATCTTGTTGACGAGTAATATGTGCTTCTAAATCTTTTACATACTGCTCTGGGTCTAACTTTTTCTCCATATACGTACTCCTGATACTTCTCCTTCAAGCCTATACCTGATTACAAAATGCCACTGCGGTTCTTGTTTTTTACCAAAAGTCCGAGTAGCCTGAGACAAACGATTTTTCATACGTTGTGCATTATCACCTTCCTTTAACTGCAAGAACATAGAGTCTCCAACCCCCATTTTTCCAAATGGGTAGGTAGAGCCACTTCTTGTGTCTTCAGGTAGAGGGATATTACTTTCTATTTTAATATCTATTTCTTCCATTAGTTTATTTTTCCTTTATCTTGTTCAAAAGAGACTAGATTACTCTCTTCTAAATGGTTTTTCCAAAAAGTAAGAATCTGAAGGGGACCAACGTCGCCCTCCAGTTCCTCACAACCTTGTGCGATCATAGTGTCAGCAACTACCTGAGCCAAGTCTTCTTGACCTGACTCGTGTAGTGCAACCCAGATCATACTTAAGACAGCACTGTCTAATTTGTATTGTTTAGGGTTGTCTGACATTAAGACACCTCAGCGTATTTAACAGCTAAGTCTAAAGCTCTTGCTTTTCTATTAGCTGCTGCACCGAACCAAGCACTGTGTAGGGTATTTCCTGGTGTAGCAGACTCACGTAAGTGATCTTCTACGTAGGTAACTGCATTTAATGCACCCCACCACGTACCTTTAGCTGACGTTAACATAGCTCCTGGACTCTGTTCCAGAGCATCTACCACTAAGGAAGGGAACTTATTAAATTTCTCAATAAGTGGAGCCTGTTCGCCGATAAGTTTACCTTCAGCTTTCAATAACTGTTCCTTACGGTATTCAGCTATCATATCTGGTTGATAAATTTCACCAACAAAGTCTAACACGTTAGAGTGTTTAGCTTTCTTCTTACTAAGGAAGGAAGCAGCTTCTCTAAACTCTGTCATCTTCTCTGCTGATAGACCTAACGCCTCTTCTGCGGCTTCGATAACGTCAACACCGAACTCTCTAACGTGTGGCATACGGAAAGAAGCTGTACCGCCCTGTCCTAAAGCCATCGTAAGAGTGTTATTACACACAACTCTAATTGGTGTAAGTTTAATAGTCATCGATCTACCCACTATATGTGGTTGGTTAATTAAAAGATAACCTTTAATAAGGTCATCACCCGCGAGTTCGAAGTCTTCTGCGATTTTTGCTAAACCCCAAATTTCTCCACCGTTTTTTAAACTACCTGCGGTTTCCATAGTCATGTGACCAGCTTCCGTAAAGCGTTTAAAAAAGTCAAATACGTCATGATTTTGAATAGGAATATAATCCCTACCGCAATGCGACAATATTTGGTTATCGGAATCACGAACAATGTGAAAAGTATTTTCCGCTTGGATAATACCTACATCGTCGTGCCACTCTGGGCTGTCTAAAGTATAGCTTGGACGTTTACTAACTGTCCAGTCTAGACTCGCAGCCTTCTGCATTTCTAACGGGGTGAGGTTAGAGTCTACTTTAACACCTAAACCGTGCCAAGGTATCTCATTAGCCCACGCCATTGTTTCTACTTGATGTGCCATATATTTTTCTCCTTTCTAGTGTGCATAATTGCACTGTTATAATGACCGTAGTTGTTAGCTACCCGTATATTAAATAGTACAGCCTTAGGAAAGTAAAGCACTACTTAGAGCTTCCCAATCGTAAGGAATAGTTAACGTTAGTAGAGCCTTCGATTTATAACCTCCTTTTACTAGGTCTTTTATTCCCGATAGACTATCTATGTGGTAGAGTTTGATCTCATCGTTTTTTCTAGCCATTACAAATACTTGACCACCGTGTGCTGCTCGTTTAGCTAACCAAGAAATTTGCATAGGTCGTAGAGTAAGTTGATTACCTGAATGTATTTCTTTTAATTCTACCCAAAACTCTTTGCCTTTAGCACAACCGTTAACATCAGGAACACCTGCCCCTGTCATTCCCGTTTCAATTCTTTGTAAATGTATAAAAGGTAGATTAGTTCTCATCAAAAGCCATAAATTCTTCTCTTTAGCCATTTTTTAAGAGCAAAACGTTTCTAAGCTAAAATAAGACGATCTGGGCGTATTTAGATAATTCTTAACTAAAACCCTCGGAGTCCTCTGAAAAACGCCGTAAATAACCTCTGTGGGATCCGATTTTTTAAAAAACCTTAATTTTAACACTTATCTGTCCCAACCTGTGTGTGGTGCTGTTTTTTCGTTATTTGCAGCTAATTTAATATCACGATCGTTTAACCATTCATTAAACGCCCTTTGTGTTTGGTCAACATCCGAGTAGAGCTGTTTAAATTCTGACCATTTGTTACGTGCAATTTGTACTCCGTAATAATAATCACCCTCACCTAATTTACAACGGGTAATAATTTGCCACATACGTTGTTTTGTAATGCCATATTTATCACCAAGTTCTTCTAACGTATCCTCTGACTTTTTCCACTGCACATACATTAACCTATACTTGATAGAGTTTTCTTTTGCTTTTCGTTCAGAGATACCTTTCATTTCTGCTCCTTTTTCTTTATTCGTTTTTTAAGTAACTTTTCTTTATCTTCTAGTTCTTGTTGTATACGCTTAACCATTTCTTGATGTTCTTTCATATTCATTTTATTTCCTTAGTTTCTCCCCATGAAGGTCCTAGCTCCATGTCTACTTCTAGCGGTACTGCAAGTTTTACACAATCACGCATTATTTCTGAAACCCTGTCCGCCTGTGCCCTGTTTTCGATAGAGATATCTACTTCATCATGTACTTGTAGATGTGGAACTATCCCTTCTTCCCATAAGCCAAGCATAGCTAACTTTGTCATATCTGCTGCAGAACCTTGAATTAGACGATTTAACGCTTTGTAGGTATATGATCGTTTTAAGTTAGCACCATATTTCTGTTTAGCTTCTTCTAATGGAACAGGTAGAGTTCTTTCGTATCTATCTTCCCATAAATCGAAACGACAACGTCTACCTGCAAATGTTTTTATATAACCCCTGTCCATAGCTACTCGAGCACATTGGTCTTGTAGAGCACGGATAAAAGGAACTTTCTCGTGGTATTGTAAGAATAGAGCTTGAGCTTCTAAATCATCTAATCCTAGCTCCTTAATAAGCTTTTCTTTACCCATGCCGTAACTAAGTCCTAAGTTAATTGTTTTAGCTTGTTTACGTGGTATATTAGCCATATCAGCAACTATCTGATGAAAGTCTGCGGCTTCGTCTCTATATAGAGTTACCGCATCTTTTGCCCCTGTTAGATTCATTTGGTCAGCGTAATGTACCGTAAGTCTAGGCTCTTGTTGTGAATAATCAAATACCCCCCACTCACAGCCGTCTTCGGGAATAAATAAAGAACGAATCAAATTACCTATCTCAGGGTCACGTGCAGGAACTTGTTGTAGATTAGGGTTGCTATAACTAAATCGACCACTAACCGTGCCGCCACGATCATTACGCATAGCATGAGCTTCTGCATGTATTCTACCGTTAAAAGAATGATCCGTTATCATCTTATCGATAAAGGTAGTTCTAGCTTTGTTGAGCTTCCTAGCTCTTACAATAAGTTGAGGTAGTTCGTGTTCATGTCCTTCTAACCAGTCTCTTTGGAAACTAGCCATACCTTTTGCGGTACGTGGATACCATAGTTTATTCTTATCGAAAATATTTTGTAGAGAAGCATTAGCCCATAGATTGACATCGCTACCATATTTACGTTTAATCTCTACTTGTATCTTTTGTTCTTCGGTAGAGAGTTGTTTACTAACGTCTTCAGCTTTTTGTTCATCAACTCTAACGCCTCGCCAACGCATCTCTAATAACAATGGTATCAACCTACATTCCATATCTAATATAGATTCTAAGTTTTGCTCAACTATTTCTAATTTTAATTTATTCCAAAGTTTAAGAGTTAGTGCCGCATCTTGCTCACCGTAGTGACCAACGTATTTAGAATGTAGTTTATACATCTCTGATTTAGGATTTATACCAAAAGCTAGAGCTGCATCACGTAATAAAGATTCATCTTTTTGTTCATCACAAAAAGAACTACCTAAATTATCTAATGAATACGAAAATCTATTCTCATCAATTAAGGGAGCCGCAACGATAGTATCTAGTATTTTACCCTTGACCTCTACGCCTTCTCTCCTTAACCAACCTACATCATAGAGTGAGTTATGGAATATAACTTCACGTTTATTAGACGATAACAACTTACGTAACCAACGTAATACCACTTCTTCATCTAAATTACCACCACCTTCGTGACGGATAGGAAAGTAACCACTCCAATTTTCTGCTGCGACTCCAATACCCACCACATGACCACGACCCGTAGCCCATCCTGGACCACAAGTCATGAGATGTGGATCGTATGTTTCTAAATCTATTGCGATAGTTTCTGTCTCAGAAAACTGAGGAAAAACTTCAGGAATAGACCAAGTGCTTTCTGGAGCGAACAACGGTATTTGCATTACTTTTTCTTTTTACCTATACGAGTGACTTTAGTTGTATACGCTTTGGGTTTTTTAATCGGTGCTTTACCGCCTTTCCAAGCTTCGTTTACGTCTGGAGTAGATTTATCATCAGCTACAAACTTACCTTTCTTTTTAGCTCGTTTAGGCTTAACTGCTTTAACAGGTTTGACTTTTTCTTCAAACTTCTCTAAAACAACTTCAGCATCTTTCTTAGCTTTATCTAAGAGTTTTTTCTCATCAACAGTCTTAGACTCGTAAGACGTTACATATGAAACTAAATTTTTAAACCAACCCATTACTCTTCTCCGCTAATTATTGTCTCAACTAATTCTTCAGATTCAGTTAAAGAATCTTGATGAAGAATATCGTTTTCGACTAATAGTAGATATCTACGTAAATCCCTTATATCATCTAATAGACCAGCTTCTCCTTGAAAAGCCTTACCTGCTTCAAATATATCCCAACCATGTTTCTCTGATTGATGTTCGATTCTATCGAACTTACGTGCTAACATCATAAAAGCACCAACACCCCCACGACGTTTCCATGAATCGCCATAAGACGTCTCTGCTTTCTTTAAAGCATGTAGATCGTTTTGTGCGACTGTTTTCATATTTTCCCATTTATCCATGAGTTTCTCCTTTGTCCGTATTGTTTAAAGTATACGACACGTCTCTTTTTCGGACCCAATCGAAACATGCCGTCATCCAATCATATGCTTTAATTTTATTAATCTCGGCATAAGAATCCTCGTAACGTCTATGTTTATGAAACATATAAGCATTAACCATAGGTATTGCTATGTCTCGTATAGACGAATTTTTAAAAGTTTTTATTGGTCCTGTATATTCTTTAGTTGAAAACTTTTCTCCTGTAGTTATAACGTCGTTAAACGCCTCAAAAAATAAATTTAGCTCCCAATGGAAAGTTTTAGAATGAGTTATTAAAGGTATAAGTTCTTTTTGTTCGATATGTTCGTATTCGTTTTTAGTAGAACGCCAACTATGAATATCAATAACGCCTAATTGTTTACAACGTTCCCAAACGTCGTTTTCGTAAACGTGAAAACTATCACTAATTTGAGTATACACACCAACTTCTACACCAATTAACGTAGCCATATATTCTTGTAACATAGACATATGTACTGCGTTAGCACCGTAAGCTCCCCAAATCATATCATTAGAACGATTACATACAGTCATATTTAATTTATTATCTCTGATTTTAAAATATATATTCGTGTTACAAGGCACGTCTTTACCGTCTTTATCTAAATCTTTTCTTACGTCCCACATCTGTAAAACGGCTCGTCTATCGTCTGGATTACGTTTTAACATAGCGATAATAATATCTAATTGATCTTTATCAAAATAATCTCTCCAACGCCAACCGTAGGCTCCCCATAGAGTTTTATTGTCATCAGAAAAGTTTCGCATAGAGTCTACAAAAAAGGTTAAAGGTCTTAAGTCGTTACGTCCATGCAACATCCATAACCCTTCTATAAAATGAAAGAACGGATTAGCATCACGTTTTTGAGAAAACAATACTCGTTCAGTAGGTTTCCGATAAACCGTAGTTACAGGTTCATTAGCTTCTAGTGTTGTACCGTTTCTACTATCTTGTTGCCTGTAGTTATCTTTATCTAAAAAGAAATCTACCCCTAGTTTAAAAGCATCGTTTACATTTCTTGCTGTTATTACTTTCATAAAGTCTCCTGATATCCCAATACTACTTCGGTTATTAGATAAGCTATCTCTTGCTCACTCAACATAGGTAGTTTCTTTTTTACAAAAGCTATTGCCATGTTTTCTGAAGCAGACACTTTTAAGAAAAAAGATACTTCTAAGAACTGCGTATAGAATATATCAACAGAATCTCCCCACTTTTCTAGAAGCTCTATAGCTTCATTACTACTAAATGTCATACTTACTTACTCCTTTTATCAAATCTTCTACTTTAGGAAGATCATTTTGTTTATATATAGAACGTGTTCTACCTTCGTTTTTAACAATCCTAGAGTACTTATCGAACTCACAAAGACCACCTTCTATCTCTCTTAACTCATATTTCAAATCATTACGTTTAGTAACGAATGAATTTCTATCTATGGCTATTGCTAATAACTGTTCCATTTCATCGCCCCAAGAGTGACTACGTTTACAAAACTTTAAATCCCTACCTGTTAATCTATTAAGTCCTCGCATTGCTCCAGGACCAGCATTAGCCCACGTGAGAATATCATTTGCTTCGTCTAATAAATAAGTATGCCTAAGATCAGTAACCACTTCATATGCCATAAATGGACCCATATAAGGGTAGTCACGTAAAGTTTCCCAACAACTTTGTAAAGAACACTCTCCATCAGCTGTGTTCTTTTCTAACTTATCTACTAAATAATTTCGATCACTCCACATATGTGAAACACACTCGGCTACTCCTGTAACTTTATTCATACGATTAGGTGTTTTTATAATGTATGAACCCGTGATCCATTTAGGTTGTTTAGTTATTTCTTCTATAGCTTTCTCTCTATCCCAATTAACTAATAGATCATTATCTATTAATGTTCTACCCGTTTCTATAAGATTAAACCAACGAAAGATAACCGTAGCCATTAAGACTTCTGGTTTGTTTTTTAACGGTTCCCTTATATGTTCTCTAAACCAACGAGTAGTTCTATCATCCTCCCTATACACTTGACAGAATTTAAACTGTTGTAGTATAGGGTCAGAAGTCCAAGGCGAAGGAGTTTCTGATTCTTCTTTTCTAAGCCGAATCATTTCACGTTCCTCTTGCCAATAGAAATATCTATCAAGTTCTTCTGGGATAAATTGAATCATTATTTTTTACGTAATCTCCAAGCACAGTTATTAGAATGTTCAGGATACACCGTTGCTGCTGCCATTCTTAAAAACTGTTTACCAAAACGTTCTGTTAACATAATCATTTGTTGGTCTGTCCACTCTAAACCCACGTCTCGAGAGCCATCAAACCTAGCTTTCTTTAAGTTAGGCATTTGAATAAACGTACCCGTTACTGCTTCAATATGAAAATTTCTTTCTAGTTCTTCTTTAAGTTCTTGAAAACCCCACTCATATACATGATCTTCGGGTAACTTATCATTAGAACCGTCGTGGTTAGGAGTAGACACATACGCTATAGAATCAGGTCGCATAACACGAGCAACATCATCTAACCATGCGGGAATAAACTCTCTACCCATATGTTCAATAACTTCGGTTGACCAGAAAAAGTCTATACTTTCATCAGGTAAATCAAAGATAGGGTTTACCGTTAGGTCTTGTATTCTTATTTCTCCATTAAAGTTTTTAAACCAAGTAGATTCTTCTAGTTTTCCACCTGCGTTAGACCAAAACTTATTCTCTAATTGACAAGCAGGGTCTATATCGTAGCCGTAATAAGAACTAATAATATCAGATTTCTTAACGACATAAGCCTTATATAAACAACGTAAAGCCCAACACTCACCACAGCCTACTTCTAAAGTATCTAATGGTCTACCTAACAGTTTAGCTTCTTCTATACAAAGCGAAGCGATTTTATCGAATCGACTCATATGAGCTAACTCATCGGGTCTCCAGTTACCCAATACACCTGCCGAAGCTAGATCCATTCGAGTATTTTTACTGTCATTTTCATTAACAGTTAATTTCTTTCTAATTGATGACATATATTTTCTCCTTTCTTTTAAAAATTATTATTAGTACTTTATACTTTACTTTTATATGCAAAGTAAAGAACTTTTACAACTGATAACAGCGTGTTGTTTTAGGTTCTATTAAATACAAGTTTTCTTTTGCCCTTGTTATACCTACATAAAAAACTCTATTCTCATCATCAGGATTTTGCTGATAGTTTTTATAAACTCTAGCAGTAATATCTGTTAGCAATACTACGTTTGTTGATTCACCACCTTTAGCAGCATGGATCGTAGATAAACGAATTCTAGGTTGTTTAGTTATTTTTTCTCCACGTCTAAGCATAGCTCGAATGTAACTTACTTCTTTTGGAGTTAATAAATTTAACGAATTATACCAAGCTCCGTCAGGTAATTCAGGATAGTAATCTTTTAAGTCTTGATATTGTAATAATAAATCTGATTCTAATAAATCTAATTTTTTAGGTTTGTTTATCTTAATATACTTTAAAATATTGACACACTCGTTGACCGATATCGATAAGCCTTTTACCATACGTTCCCAATGAACTACCGCTCTAACCTTGTTTTCAGTGATACTGGGTCTGCCTTTTACTTCAAAGAACCAACCCTCGTTTCTACAATACTCATCGACATCTTCTAGTAAATAATTAGTCCTAGCTAACACTAACCACTCACCTTCTTCCATGTTTATTAGCTCTATAGTCGGTTCCCAACGAACAAGTCCTGTTTCCTTTTTAGGATTCCATTCTTTATGTATTCTAGACCGTACTTGATCAATACACTTTTTAGCAACGTCATGAATAGCCGAAGGCACACGGTACGACTGTTTTAGAATCATAGCGTTTTTAGAGTTTTTAATTAAATAATCAACATCAGCACCCGCCCATTTATAAATAGCCTGATCATCATCTCCTGCGACATAGATACGATCAGCTCTTTCCGTAAGTTTACGTACCACCGCCCATTGCAAAGGGGATAAGTCTTGAGCTTCATCTACAAACATAACATCTAGTTTGGGTATATCACCTTGTGTCAAAAACATTTCTAACATATCAGTGTAATCAACTAATAATCTATCTTCTTTAAATAACTTTAATCCTCTAGCAAAACGTTCTAATTCAAACCAACCAACCGCATCTTCTACCTCATGCCATTGTTCTTTTAACGATATGTTTTTCATACGAGCTAGGTTTTCGATAAACGCTAGTCTATCATCATGAGTCATACCAAATAAATGACCTTCTTCAGAGGTAGTTCGACCCGTCAGTCTTATGTTTAATTTTTCATTTAAATCTAAAATATCAGAATAACCCACTACGCTTTCCCTAGTTAATCCTAGTTGTCTAAACGCTAATGAATGTAGTGTTCTAAAAAATGGTAAATCTTTATTAGCTATTCTAAATTTAGCCATAGCTCTTTCTTTACCCTCGGTAACTGCTTTTTTAGTAAACGTAAAAAATCCAATACGTTCAGGCTTTGTACCTTTTGCTAATTCATCTTCTATTAAACCTAATAAAGTACTGGTCTTTCCCGTTCCAGGAGGACCAAGTATTACTTGGGTGTGAGCGGGTAATGTCATTTTTTGTGATAAACTTCTACAAAAGATTCACAACAAGGGCATGACAAATTAGTAACTATATCGTATTCTTCATTTTCTTCATCTATATCATGATCTCCACCCCAAATTAATTCTTCGTTACAATGCCAACACTTCATATTCCCGTCCTAAAAGTTAAATTAATTCGTTCACTACCGCCGACTACATCAGGTACTGCGTGGGTAGCTTTCATCTGTGAGTGACCGTCAAAGATAAACACGTCTCCGTTTTCCATTAAATAATCAGTTGTACCTTTTTTACTTATATGTTTTGTATTAACTATGCTGGTTGCGGTATGTTCTTTAATAGACTTAGTATATTCTTTCCATTGGAATATTCTAGGCGAACCAAAAGACATCGAAACAACTAAATCGTCTAATGCAGGTACCGTATCAGAATGGTGTGGTATGCCCCTTCCATCCACACCATAATAACCACATAGACAAAAATTAAAATTAATTTCTTTGTTAAGTTCTCTTTTTATAAATGTTTCTAAATTACCTTTTATATACATCATCGGTTGAGTCCACGGTACGGGTTTATAAACTCTACCTGCGTATTCAAAATCAGCGGTACCAAAAGCTTTAGTTGGTCTACCCTTAATTTTTTTACCATTAAATACTCTATTTACGGGTTTATCCCAATCAGTTATTAACGGATTAAAACCTACAAATTTATTTTTATAAAACTTGATCATAATAAATTGTCATTAAAATCAGGCAGATCGTGTTCTTCATTCTGAGCTATAAACTCATTAATAAACCAAACGTTTACACCTTTGCCTTTAATATTAAAGAAATACGGCTCACCATGTAATTGTTTTAATTTAGACGTAAGTTTATTTCGTTGGTATTCTTTAAAGTTATTTCTATGTAAATAATCCATTAAGTCTAGTAATCTAAAATAAGTTCTACCTTTATCTGTCCAAGGCTTATGTAACAATAACTCGTCTCGCTCTCTAGCAGGTCTTTCTGTACAGAACGATTCTAATAACTCCATAAAGTGACCTTCTGTCGAACTTTCTTTAGGTACTTCTACTATAGTAATAGTATCTAATAGCTGTTGTATAATTTGATTCCAAACGTTTTCTTTTACCTTCGGTGGTATTTTATTTAGAGCATCCATACATTTACGTTGGAATCTGTTTTGATTTAATAAGTCATCAGTTTCTAGCTCTAGCCTACCGCCTTCGACATCTAAGAACCAAATAGGTGGATCACTGTCCTGTTTTGTAAGGTTACTAAATAAAGGTGTCCCACCATTAGCCCCAATCCCATGTTTTCTAGTTCTACATAAAGGACTGTTACAATGACTAGCGATGGGTTGGTCATTACACCTATAAAAATAATCTTTTCTTTGTACTTGTTTAGCAATCGTTAATACTTCTTGTGCTCCCAACGGCGGGTGCATATACTGCATATTTACTTCTTCTAATCTTTTTTCCCAATCGTCAGAGTATTTCTTTCTTAAAAACACACCAAGATTAAACAAGCCTGAGTTTCTAGTTCCTTTCGGAAAACCCTGTACAACTAAATGCTGTAAACAAGGGGGTGACTGGTCTAGCCAATCTATAGATTCGGTTAGAGGACTTGCCTCTAAGGTTTCTAAAGCACTAGGCTTTAACTTTAATTCTTCAGCATAGTCTAAAAATTCTTCTGGACTAAGTGCTTGTCCTTCTTTACCATACGCATACCTAGTCGAGTTCTCTCCTCCGAAGTAAGGCATATTTAAAGTGCTTCCTCTATCTCCACGTTCTAACAGTAGCTTGGTTTGTTTAGGGAATATCTCCGCTTGTCCAAAACCAATAGAAGCTGCCAACTGTCTCAATTTTCTTTGCATTAGGGACGCTAATACAGGCTCGTCTAAAAACAAATATATGTGTGCTCCGCCACTTTTACTACGACAGACGACAAGGGGCAACTCGTGTTTAGCTATTTTCTTAGCTAAACCTTTTAAGTCTAGCTGATACTCATCAACATCTATCGCTCCCCAGACGCAACAATTGTTTTCGTCTATAGAAACAATACCAACACTTTGCTGACCCGACAAATGGTCTTGCCATAACTTTAAGAGATCAGTATCTGATAACTCTTTAGATATGGTAACGTTTTTACCATTTGCCTTGCCATCCTCTCGTAAGTCATTACTAGCGGTGAAAGTTCCATATGCTTGGCGTAGCCCTGCATAGCGTGTAGCAAATCGCTCTGCTAACGACATAAAATTTCTCCGTTATATTAAAATGCTTCGTTAGCCGCATTCGCAACATCTTGCTGCTGTTCTTCTTTAACTTGTACATCACCAGACCTAGCCGCAGACATAAAGTCTTTAGCCATCATAGCTACAGATAACTCCGTAGCACCTTCTTGACTGATCGTGTAGCCGTTCCAACTACCTTTATCGTTAGATTGAGTAGTAGTAGCTAAAGAGTATGTATAAGCGAACATAGGAGCTTCTACTGAAAGACCCTTAGAGTTCTGTACTCTAGCCATTCTAAGCATCGTTAACCATTTTCTAGCTACCCCTAATTGAGTAGAAGTAAAAGCAATAACAGCTTGTTGAGCAACGTCTCCGTTTACTACTAACACAAAGAATTGTGCAGTCTCTACGATTTCATTACCTTCTTTAGTAAAATACCTTCTAGACTCTCCGTCTCTAGTACAAGAGTTAAGAATAGAGATATCGTGATTAGCGTTGACTAAACCACCGCCTTTCTCTCTAGGTACCCATTCAATAAACTTCTTAGTATAAGCACAAGGAACGATGCTAATACCTTTAGCTCCGTCGTATGCTTCACCAGTAACCGTATTATAAAGATCGCCTTGTCCAGCACCCTCTACATACTTACCGTGTTGTTTATTTAGTTGTGGTGACATAGGTTGTAGAACTCTAATAAAGGGGATTGCGAAATCCTCCGTAGTAGTTTCTTCTAACCCTGTACCGCCTGACAATAGATTATCGTCAAATGTGCTGATAGACGTCTCCTTCTTTTCAGCTATTTCTGTTTTTTCATTAGTCATGATATTAGTCCTTTTTAATGATTGCTTTTGTACCTATATAGATACCAAAAGGCTCGGTTGGAATATCGTTCCCCGCTGTAAACTGCTCTTTTACAAAAGCTTTTAGTGTACTTGGGTGAACGCTCTGGCGTACCTCGGGAGCAAGTCCTCTGGATTTTAAAGCATCAACAGTTTCATCAACTATCATGCTTTCTTCACGACCAAACTTAAGTAGAACTTCGTTCTTTATTAAGTCCTCGTGACCATTAGATATTAACCATTGATACGCTTTTTCTTGGTTTGCTTTAGATATGTGAGCACTATAGAACTCATTGACAGAGATTTTCTCTCCAGTCTTAAGTACTATTTGAGTAAGTCCTGCTTCCGCCATAGCGTCAGGTAACTCTTGCTCAGATGTCAAACGAAGTTGTTCTTTCTTAGCTTTTATTTCAACTTCTAACACTTCTAACTCTATAGCGAGTTCTAATTGTTTATTAGCTAAAGTAGCAACCGTAGAAAGTTCATTATCTGAGACATCATTGGTCCATTCCTGAACGTTTTCGTCTCCGACTAAGTCTTCAAAGGTGGGTTTATTCATCTAATTCTCCTTTCTGGTGTAAGTCGATATCTACAGGATAATATACCCCTTCCTGTCGATCCCATTTAAGGATACTATATCGTCCTCGGTTATAATATGCAGCGATAGAACACGCTACTCCAATTGCGGCGGGGTCACCTATTAAAAGTAAGTAGTCTTCTTCCTTGTAGTCTTGTAAAACTTTTTTCATTCTACGTACCGAAGGAGAAGCACTCAACATAATCTGTGTGTTAGAAGGTAACAAGACTTCAAAATCTCCATACTGCCGAGCAGAGGCGATGTTTCGTCCTGGGACTTCTTGTATAACATATACTGTCATTTTTCTCCTTTCTTATTTCTAGTTTTTAAATAGTATATATCAATACCGACAAAGTAAAGCTATTATGGATATGTAGTTTTAAAAATAAAAAAACTTTTATAAAAAACTTTTTAAGAATTACTAATATCGTTAATAATCTAATATATTCTTTAAAGAAGTACGGTCCGATAAGGAATTACCAATATTAGTTTTAAGAAAAAATTATTAGAAACTCAAGAATTCTATTAGAGGGCATGAGTAATTTCTTTTGTTTGGGCTATAACTTACTTAATTTGTAAGATATAATCGGTATTAGAAATTAGAAAGTAATAATGAAATATAAGTTTAAAACAGAGCCTTACGAGCATCAGCTTGAAGCGTTAAAAAGATCATGGAATAAGCAAGAGTACGCTTATTTTATGGAAATGGGTACAGGTAAATCTAAAGTACTTATTGATAATATATCTATCCTTTATGATAAAGGTGGTATAAATGCGGCTATTATAATCGCACCTAAAGGGGTTTATAGGAACTGGTCTGAAAAAGAAATACCTGCTCATATGCCCGATCATATATTAAAACGCATCGGTGTTTGGAATCCTGCACCTACTAAAACACAGAAAAAAGAACTAACTGATTTATTTGAAGTTACTGATGATTTAAAAATACTAATTATAAATGTAGAAGCTTTCAGTACTAAAAAAGGTGTAGCTTTTGTAGAAAAATTTATTAGATTACATAATGTTTTAATAGCTGTTGACGAGTCTACAACTATTAAGAATCCTAAAGCACAACGTACTAAGAACTTATTAAAATTAGCTATTAATACTAAATACCGTAGGATTTTAACAGGCTTTCCAGTTACTCAATCACCCCTAGACTTATATAGTCAAAGTGCTTTTCTATCAGAAGATTTGTTAGGGCATAACTCATTTTATTCTTTTCAAAACAGATATGCACAATTAATAAACAGGAATATGGGAGCTAGAACTTTTAGACAAGTGGTAGGTTATCAACATTTAGAAGAATTAACTACAAAAGTAAATGAGTTTTCTTATAGGGTGCTTAAGAAAGAGTGTCTAGATTTACCTGATAAAATTTATCAACGGAGACTTGTTGAATTAACTCCTGAACAAAAGAAAGTTTATAAAGAGCTTAAAGACTATGCTATGGCAGAGTTAGATTCACATGAAACAGTAAGCGTTACTTCTGTACTTACTCAAATATTACGACTACATCAAGTGGTTTGTGGTTTTGTTAGAAACGATCAAGGTAATGAAGTAGAAGTTAAAAGCAATCGTTTAGATGAGTTAATTGATATTTTAGCAGAAGTACAAGGTAAAACTATTATTTGGGCTAACTATCAATACGATATAAAAAGAATATTAAAAACGATTCAAGAACTAGCGGGAACAGAAAGCGTAGCTACTTATTACGGGGAAACTCCTGATGAGGAACGACAAGAAATAATTAGACGTTTTCAAAATCCTGATTCACCATTGAAATATTTAATAAGTAATACTCAAACAGGGGGTTATGGTATAACGCTTACCGAAGCGAGTAATGTTATTTATTATAGTAACAATTATGATTTAGAAAAACGTTTACAGTCTGAAGATCGTGCTCATCGTATTGGTCAAACAAATAAAGTAACTTATATTGATTTAGTTGCTAAAGGTACCGTTGACGAAAAAATCGTAAAAGCGTTACGTAATAAACTAAACCTCGCTCAGGAAGTATTAGGTGACGAAAAATGGAAAGATTGGATTAGTTAAAAAATTGTTCGTAATACGCGTCAGCAGATAAACCTAAATCTTTATCAGACATATTTCTATTTCTTTCATTTGTATTTGAAATAATTTTTTTTGCAAATTCTAAATCTTTATCAGACAGTTCTCTACCTCTCATATATCCAGGATTTAGGATATTAAGCATTTCATCCGCTGTATTTCTAACCTCCATCATTCCTAAATCTTTATCAGACACACCTCTACCTGTTGCTCTTCTACCTAATTGAGTTAAAGGGTCATCATCTTGTAAGCTATTCATTATCATAGCTCTTAAAGTATCCGAATCGGATATTTCTTTACCTTCAGCCGCGTACAACGGTCCACCCATATTCATATAACCCATATTGTTTCGTACATCTTGAGGAAGTTTACTTAATCCTGGATTATCATTAGGGACAGCTTTTAATCCACCACCCATGTTCATATACATTGGTCCGCCATTCATTTTATAGTCAACAGAACCACCCATATTCATATACATTGGTCCGCCTTCTGCAGCCATCATAGGTTCTTGATCAACACTAGCCATTAACATAGCTTTTGCAGTATCTAAAATATTTAAAGCACTATCGATATCACCTTGAGTTCTACCAACTACTGCTTCAGCTAACGCTCCTGCATCTTCTTCTATCGAAGGAGCTGATTCGCCACCGCCCATAGGGGGTCCAGGAGGGGGTCCACCCATTCCAGGAGGAGGTCCACCTGCCATTCCACCCATTCCAGGAGGGGGTCCACCCATAGGCATTCCAGGAGGAGGTCCACCCATAGGGGGTGCACCCATAGGAGGTCCACCCATAGGCATTCCAGCAGGCGGTGCATTAGCCGTACCACCTGCTGTTCTTATATTCATTAAATCTTCTATACCTGCCATATCTATCTCCTTGGTCGAAATCCCGCTTGGAATATCTGTGTTGTTAGTGTATCACCTTGTTCACTCATTGGCAACCCTGATATACCACTATCGAATGAATTATTATTAGAAACCATACCGCCGTTAGCGAATCGTTTTTCTATACCCATGTTAGTTTGATCATTACCAAAGTTATAATCAAAACTAGCGGTAACGTCATCACCTAGATTTCTTTTAAAACCTACTTCTTTATTTAATAAACCTGCAATACCTTTTTCAAGATTACCCGCTTCGTTACTTAAATACTCAGCAACATCAGCTTCGTATTGATCAGTAGCGTTAGTTGTTGCGTTGTTTGCAAACCTTCTAGCGTTTGTCGCGTCTATTGATTGAAATACTGTGTTATAAAAATTATTCATTATTTAGGGATATTTTGTTGAATACCTACTTTATTTAATATTTGATTTACTGAATTACCTGTATATTGTAAAGTTTTAATTTTAGAATATTCTTTTGTATTTGGATTATAATTTCTATAATCGTTTGTTGCATCAAACAAATTTAAACTACCAATAGCTATCATATATCGTACATAATTTTGTGTAGTTAATCTTCTTTTTCTACTTTTAATTGCGGTATTTAATTTATCAGGACTTAACAACAATTCACCTAAATAACGAGCACTATTAAGAGCTGCCATAGTTCGTACTGCCGTTACTCGTCTGCCTGTTTGTGTTAATGGTGGAAAAATTAATCTTTCTAAAAAAGAAGTCTGTGGTGCTAAAGACTCTTTGTTAATACTTTCTACCGCTATTTCCCTACTACTATAACGTTTATATATTAAATCTAATTCTTCTAAATTTTTTACATATTGTTTACCTTGAGGACCTATTAAAGGTGCCATAACGTCTTCAAAACTTAAACCCGTTTCTTTTGGTCCAAAACCTGAATACAAAATTTTATCTAAATTTTTAGGTACATAAATATTTCTACCGTCAGCTCCTCTTTCTACAACATTACTTAATAACCATGCTTTAGCAACTGAAGCAGTTTTTGCTTGTAATATAGGATTATTTTCTAAATAAGGTTTTAAAAAAGTTAAACGTTGTACAAAATTTCCTTGTTGTTTTGCTCCAGACGACTCATTTAAAATGCCTTGAACAATATTTCCAAAACCACTATTAAAATTATTTTGTATTTCATTAATTGCTACTTGGGTATTTTCTACGTCAGATATTATTTTTTCAAATTGTTTAAAATTGTTCAAGTTACCGTATGTTTCTTTTGGAAAAAATGCTTGTAGCGTGCCTTTATTATCGTTAATAAATTGTTTAGCCCGTCTAACTCTTTCTATTGATTTAGGTGCTTCTCCGTTTACAGGTTTATTTATAAAATCTGCAAACACACTTATAGCAGAGCCTTGAATTTCACCTAATTCAGGAGCATTACTTTCTGTTAAAACTTTAACTAAATTTTCTACTTTTGTATTTTTAACATTACCTGCCTTATTATTAAATAAATTAATTACAAATTCTTCAGAATTTTGAGTCTTCTCTATATCAATTAAAATACTTGCATCATAGATTGCATTTCTTTGATCGATTGCGGCTTGTTGTATATCAATACCGTATTCGTTTTGTTGCATCCACTCACCTAGTTTTTTAGAGCTAGTGACAGGTATTCCTGATTCAAAACTAGCTCCCTCTATTAAAGTTTGATACATTTGATGTTCTAACCCACGTTCTAATTTTCTTGCAGCCTCGGCACTTAAAGGATTATCTGTTTGTGAAGAAGCATATTTATTTAATATTTCTCTAGCACCGTTTAATTCTTCTAAAGTATATTCAGGTCTTATAAATTTACCCCCTGTACCTTTTTGGTTTTCTACTTTTGGTCCTAATCCTTGTAGTTTTCTTAAAGTATTTGCTCCGTCACTACCTAATATTTGATATAAATCTTCTTTAGCAGATAGTGCATCAAAATCTGTTAAAATACCTTTAGATTGTTTAGCAAGGTTAGCCCACTCAGTTACAGGTCCTTTAGTTTTACCCGCTCCTGATCTTAATTTTTCGTAACGTGGATCTTTAACAGTGTTAAGAAAATTATCTCTAAAAGGTTCTGTATATCCTGATCTAATTTCTCTTAGTCTTGTTTGTTCTTTATTAAATAATTCAGTGCTTATTACAGGGTCTGGAACATTTTTAAATAAACTTGAACCACCTTCTGCAATGTCCGTTGCTCCCATGCTTTTTAACACACTGTCTAAAGCATTAGCAGTAACTTTTTCTATAGCATCTAATTGATCATAAGCATCATCTTTAAATAAATTTTCTAAAGTATTACTAGTCAGGTCGGGATCGATCTCAGCTCCAATATTTTTATTTAGATTATTTAAAAATCTTCGCATTAGTTCCTGATCGCCTTTTAATATTTGTTGATATATTTTTTTAAGTTTAGGATCATTTGAATTTCTTAATAATAAAATTTCATACTCTGCAGCTATTTTATCTAAACTAGCGGAACCTAATGTTAAACTGGGGGTAGTTTCTCCTCTATCGTATTGAGCTTTTGAATAATTACTTAAAATAAATCTTCCTCCTGGAATTAAACTACTAACCGCTTCATCTAATTCTTTAGTAGTTATTTCTTGAGCTGCTGTTCCAATAGCATCCACATTACTACGAATAAGTTTTCCTATAGGAGTGGTTATTTCAAAATTTTTGTCAGAAACTCGACCAAAAGGGGTGTCTATTTTTACAGGCATGCCATCAGCAGGTTTACCTGAAGCACTTCTTTTAGCTCGTATAATAGATTCTTCTAAATCTACAAAAACACTATCTGGAATAACTCTATTGCTAAAAAAATCTTTTAGTAAAGGCAATCCTCTAGAAATAGCGTCTAAGGTACCAACACCCGCTGTAGAAAGAAGTCCTGTTATACCTGATTCTGCTGCCATTTCGGCTTGTGTTCTGTCGTGTGCTCCTATATGGCTACCATATTGTAAACGTAAATAATCACCGAAAGCAGCACCAAACCCAAAACTTGCCGCTGTCGTAGTCCATTCTTTAAGTTTCCCAATACCCGCTACTTCAGTAGAATTTTTAAATACATCTTTTCCACCTCCTCTAGCACCAAAAGTTCTTACCGCTAATAATTCCCCTATAATTGGTATAGATTCTGTCTGTAAAAAATCAGGAACATCACGCATAGGGGTGAATTGAGGTAAATCAAAAAGTACGTATTTATTATCATTAGCCCCTTCTTGTTTTATAGCTATACCTTTATTAGGATCAGTAGGGAACGCCCATTCAGCATTACCTTTTTGTCCTGTTTTTTCATAAATAGTGTTTAATGCAAATTTTAAATCTCTAGGGGTTTTATTACGCGGCATGTAATAACTCATATTTAATAAAGAATTTCTATCCCGACCTTTAGCACCAATAATGTTTCTATTAGGGTCTTTATATTCTTCGTAACCAGAAAAACCCGCTTGTTGTAACTCAGCTATATCAGGATTTCTTTCAAACCCTAAAAATTCTTTAAAATCTTGAAAAGGACTACCACCTGTTTCTGCAACGTCTATTTTAGGGTCTACAGGAGGTCGATTGTATAATCTGTAACGTTCTCCTAAATTTGAAAAATAAGAATTAAAACTTTCTACAGTCGAGTTTTCACTATATTTCCCAGGATTTGTTTTTAGATCATCTAATATTTCTGGGAAATATTTTCCATAAGTTAAAACAGTTAAATCACCCTCACTAAAATAATCACCTAAAATTTTACTTTCATTTTGTTCAAAATGTTGTGAAGATAATTCACTTTTTCGTTTTTCAAATTCTTCTTCTGATAATTCTAATGCCATAACTTTTTTTTATTGTTGGTTAAATAAACCGTTGAGATTAGCTGACCCACCAATACCAATTACTTGATTTATACTATTGGGATCCAAGTCTGAATTATCTAATGCTTCAAAAAATTTCCGCATAGAAGCATTTACATAGTTACCTTCTGTATCTTTTCCTGTAAACCTAGTTAAAAAAGGTACTTTAGTAAACTTTAGTTTTGGATAATCAGAAATAGAAACGTTTTGATCAAATAATACAGGTTCTCCGTTAAGAGCAGTTTCAAAATAATTACGAGTAATTCCCTGTATTTTAGGACTACTTAAACTATTAGCATACACACTTTGAAGTTTTCTTCCTCCAACCCCAAACGTAACGTCAACATTGTTTTCTACTTCTTGTGTTATTCGACCAACAAAATTAACTAAATATTTCATTTGATTAATAGGACCTGTAGCCTTTCCATAACCCACCATCTCTAAAAAGAACGCTAAATCTTTATCTGATAATGTTCTTCCTGATTGACCTGCAGCAGCCGCAGCTGTATACGCTAGTTTTAACATACTGGCATTGTATTCTACAGTAGCTAAAGCACCTGATTCTCTTTTAAAAGTAAATCCTGTTTTCTTTTGAAAAATTCCTAAAGCTTTATTTAATTCATCATCTACATCTTCTCCGCTTATTTGTCTTAGCAATAAACCCTCTATAGCTTGAGCGTTTTCTCCAGTTCCTTTTTCAAAAAGACCACCTTCTTCATCAGTACTAAACGGACTATCGAACCCTGCCAAACTAGCTACCGCTCTTAAACTTGAACTAGCGTTATTAAAACCGTTATTTAGTGCTAAAGTTACTTGACCTCCAGCACCTATACCACCAAGATTATCTCCAGTTGCTTGATCTTTCAGTATTGGAATTAATGTACCAATAGTGCCGTAAACGTCTAATAAAGAGTTTTCTCTTAGTTCTTGTGCTTTTAACCAATCATTTAAATTATTCTCATCCGCAGAAGAACCTCTTGGTATTTTTGTTACTTTATCTAAAAACTCTAAAGGAACCCAATTAGCTGACCCATTGCCTGCGTAGTTTTGGGCTGAATCTGATTCTGTAGAATAATAACCATCATCAATATTAACAGTATAACCGAAACGATCTAAATCAGGTTTACCTTCTAAAAAACCTTTCCTAACTGCTTTGGTTAAATCACCTGATTTTTCATACTCTACTAAATCAACAAACGTCATGTTTTTAGGAGTCATTTCTTTTAATAAATTTTGAGTATATGTCCGTCTTTTAATTTGTTTGTTTGTTTTATTAGTGGTTTGAGCATTATCAAAATTAGTTGCAGTGCTTATGTACGCTGCTAATTCTTTATCATTATTGGTAAATAAGGCGGGTAAGTATTGCGTAGCTAATTGTCCAATACGTTGTCCAGTAGTTTGTGTTGTTTTAGGACCGTATAATTGTTCAGTTTGATAATTAGCTAATTCAAAATCAGAAAGTTTACTTAATGCTTCTGCGTCTAAGTTGGTTTGTGGTTCTGCTTGAGTATTAAAAAATTTATTAGCTAAAAAACTTAAACCTACAGGTGCAAGGTACGCTAATGGACTTACATCTTCTCTTGCATCAGCAACCGTTGTTGTTCTAGGACTTGATGCTGTAGGAAAACGCACTGGCGAAGGAGCAAGTTTAACTTGGGTAATACCACCACCACCGTCACCCCCTCCAAAAGTTGGGAATGGGTTATATCCACCTACACCGTTAGCCAATTGGATAACCCGCCATTCCAAAATCAGTATTACCAATATTTATAAAATCACTGAAATCAGGAAATTGCCCTGCAATATCTGATCCTGCTTGTACTTGGTTTGATGTTTGTCCTTCTGCATTAGGTCCATAGATATTACTAGCAATACCGCTATTATAATTTGGTAAACGTCCTATAGCAGGAGCATACGCACTACCAAAAGAAGGAGCAGCTCCGCCTGCGTAACCATAACCACCTGCTAACGGTCCGAGGGAAGCAGTAAGTGCTCCAGCATTTTGTAACGTTTGCATTGGTAAATTGTATTGACCTACAAAGTTTTGATAACCTAAATCTAATAACGATTGATTTCTACCTCTACCTAAACCACCCATAGCCATTTGTGAACTTATATCTTGTTGTTGTAATCCTGGAAGTGTTGAACCTATTTGACCATATTGACTACCTAAAGCACCTAAGCCCTGACCTAATTGACTACCGAGTCCCGCTATTCCCTGTCCGCCTTGTAATCCCATACCGAATTGAGTTTGTCCTAATTGACCTAATTGTGCTCCTCTACCTAAAGCATTACTTACTGCTAATTGTTCTGATTGATTTAACGCTTCTCCTCTAGCTAATTTGGCTTGAGCGTTTTGTGCTTCTATACTACCTAATTGTGCTGCTCTAGCTAAAGCACTTTGTGCTTCTTGTCCTGCGAAACCTGCTTCTTGTCCTGCTAATCCTGCTTGTAATCCTGCGAAACCACTTTGTCTACCTTGTTGTGCTTCGAATGCTTGTTGTGCGGCGTTTCTAGAACCTTCATAACCACCACTACGGATACCTGCTATTGCTTCTGCGGCTCCTCTAGCGGTATTCTCTGCTAATTCATCACGTCTCATTCTAGACCTAGACCCACCAAAAGCTCCCGCACTTACGGCTTCATCTCTAAGCCCCATATCACCTTGAGCTAAACCTTCACGGACATCTTTTAACGTTTGTTGAACAACTTGATCTTCGTAAGGATTAAAAAACGAACTAACTTGAGTATTAGGATTAAACATTCCTGTAGAACCTGCTCCTGAATTTTCTGCTCTACCTAACGTTCCTCTAGCAGAAGTAAACGTAGGTGCTCCTGCTCTAGTTAACCCTTGAGCTTCGTTATAATTAGGTACTGCGGATAAAAAATCACCTCGACCTGATTGAGTAAAATTAGCTCCTCTAGTTAAACCTGCACCTTCACCTGCTAAACCACGACCCGCGGCTAAACCTGTGTTTATACTTTGTCCACCTAAATCAGCACCACTACGCATGATGCCCGAAGCGTCACCTAATAATCCCGATTGTCTATTTAAGTAAGGCATATAGCTACCAATCGCTTGGTCAGCTAAACCCATAGCCCTAGTTTCTCTAGGATCAAAACCTGCTACTCGTTCACCTGTATAAGTAAAGGGGCTTGAGTTATCTGCTCCGTAATTATTAAACTGATCTTGTAAAAACGTTTGAGCTCTAGGAAAGATATCTTTTTGTAAAAAATCTCCTATATAACCCGCGGGGGCTTGACTCGAATATTCTTGTTCTTCTCTACTAGCCATATCGTTTATTACCTTGTTTATTAAATTGTTCTAACATAGCAATACCTTTATCATGATTACCTTTTCCCATATGTTTTACTGCGGCGTTAGATAACATAAACTCACCGTTACTAGCCATAACAGGTATTACATCATCTTTAGGTCCTCCTGGACCTTCAATATCGCCACCTTCTAACATAGGTTTAAACATACGTCTGTTTAATGCTCCGCCGTCTGCTGCAAACGTACTACCTTGTATAGGTGTCATTTGTCTTAAATAATCTCTTTTAGCCCCTAACCCACCTGTCGGTAATGTTTTAGTCCTAACTAAACTGCCTTTTTGTTCTACTTCTCTAGGTTTATCGAGTAATGCTTGTAATACACTAAAACCCGCATTTGCATAAGCTTTAAACATTTCTGGATTTTCGTTAGCATAATTAATCGCAGGAGCTGCTGTTGATGAAAAACGATCCATTAACGTAGGATTTATAGTATTATCTAATCCTGCTAATGTTTCTTCTTTCATAGAATTTTTATTAATAGCTAATATAGGATTATTAGAAGTACTGTTATACATAGCTACTGGAGCTATTTTTTGATTAGAGTCTACTAGAGATATTCCATCTGCATCTAATTCTACTAAAGATGTTTCTTCATTATCGCTAGAGGGGATTAAACTCAATATACCCTCTTTTTGAGAGGGCATTAAACTTGTACCGAAACCACCCATTTTACTTAAAAGTTCTTGTAAATTTAATTCGTTACCTTCAGTAAAATCTAAAAAATCATCTAGTTCTTGTAAATTTTGAAAAGGTTCAGGTCTTTTCCCCCCTTGACTTAAAAGTTCTTGTAAATTTAATTCACCCCCTTTAGCGGCTTTTAACGCTCCGCCAATCGCAAGTCCTGCAACACCCCGTTCATTTAAAGTACTCGGGTCTATTCCTGAACTCATTAATAGTTTAAGTATATCGTTAGTACTCGGGTCTATTCCAGAAGGACTATAAGGATCGTCGTAATTAAACTCTCCAACGGATGCTAATTCACTTCCTTCTATTGGTGCAAACTCTGTAGCAGGTCCAGGAGTTAATTGGGGGGCAGTTCCTGATCCAATCTGTGCTTTTGGTTCTACCTCTTTATGTCTATTAGCTGCGATTTTACCTGCAAGAAGAGTGCCTCCGATAGTTATTGCAGCAGCAGTAATTGCAGTACTCATTATAAAATTTCCTGTTGATTTAAAATGTTATCTATTTGTTTTATATCGAAACCTGTTAATTCTAATTTAGAAAAATCAGTAACAGTTATTTCATTTATAACTTCATCTACTGTTAAACAATCAGTTCTATGTACAGTAATAAAAGTACATTCTTCGTGTATATATAATGCTCTTTTTGTACCTGCCTCGGTTATTCCATGAAACGGTGCTTTGATACGTTCTATGCCTTTATTGCTATAAATAGACGTTTCGCCTTTCATAATAAAGAAAGGATGGTTTTTAGCATGTATTTTAGAAACGACTAATATATTTTTAGGCATAATTATTTGTCTTATATACTGACCGTCTGCAAAGTTATGCGTAACAGCCCCTTCGGTTTCACCTGTTATTTGTGAATTTAATTCTTCTTGATTAGTTTCTTTACAGTGTTTTACAACAGCTTCTTCAAATTGTTTTATTTTGCTTTGAAACTCTATTTTATTTTTCTTATAATCAAAAAACTCGCAAGCTTCTTGATAGGTTAGTTCTGGAGTTTTAATTAAAGAAAGACTCATTAAAATCTACTCCTAGTTTTAATAGTTTTAGTAGGCGTGTAAATATAGAAGTCAGAACGACTCCCTTTCTTTTTTAGATATGTTTTCTTATCTACTCCAACCATAGTTCCTCTGCGTTTATTAACGTTTTAGCGGGTTAAAGCACTTCCCGTAAGCTGCAGCAGAATACTGATAAATTGATTATATATCAAAGTGTGTATATTTTTAAAGGTTTTTCTTTGCCTTTTACTTTCATCGGTGTTAGTTCTTTTAAGCTATGTTTACATAAATTTTTAGTATTTTCCCCAATAAGTATATCTGCTCCTGCTTCTTTCGTTGCTGATTCTAATCTAGCCGCGGTATTTACTGCGTCACCGATAGCGGTATAATCAAATCTAGATGAAGAACCCATATTACCGATCACTGCTTCTCCTGTGTTTATGCCTATTCCTATGGCTATTGGGGGCAAGCCTTCCGCTTGGAGTTCTACATTAAGGTCTGACATATTTTGCCAAATATCTTGAGCACAACTCACCGCTATGTTCGGGTGATCTAATAAATCTAAAGGTGCGTTAAATATAGCCATCATCGCATCACCTATGTATTTATCTACCATACCACCGTGTTTTTGTACTGCTGCTTGTTGTGCGGTTAATGCTTTATTCATTATATAAGTCACTTCTTCAGGAGTTACTGATTCAGATAAAGCGGTAAACCCTCTAACATCGGTAAATAAAAACGTAGCTGTTTTCTTTTCGCCACCTAGTTTTAATAAATCTGGATTCTTTTGTAATTGTTTTACTTGTCTAGGGTCTAGATAATGTTCAAACTGTTTTTTAATTTGTAATCGTAATTTAAATTGTTCTCTAAATCTTAAATAAAAGGCTACTGTACCTGTTATAAATTGACTTATTAAAGACCAAGTTGCATCTATTAATAATCCTTGTTGTATGGCATAATAGCCTCCGATAGCGGTGCTAGACATAACTACACCAAAACAAAGGACTCCTGCAGTAATGCCTAAGTTGTTTAACGCAACCCAAACTAAAAGCAGGGATATAACAAACACTAAAACTTCAACGGCTATACTATAGTCGGGGATATATGGACTATTTTCTACCAATATTGATTCTGCTAATGCTGCTTGTATCTTGTGTGGCTCAAGTAACCCTGTTGGTGTAGCTAACTGTGGCATAACGCCTTTAGCAGTTACTCCAACAAAAACGAATTTATTTTTTACATTCATTTCTTTTAATGTTGTTGTAGGAGTGTCTACCCAACTAACCCACTTACGCCCTAAAGAATCTACTTTTACTGGCGGTAAACCTTTTACTCTTATTTCTTCTAACCCATTCGTATTAGTTTTTATAACGTAAGTTTTAGCCCCTGTTAGGGCTTTTAATACTTGTGTACCGTAAGCCGCTAACCACCCCTCTGGGGTCTTATATAGAAGTGGTATCCGTCTAACTAAGTTATCTATATCTACGGGAGCGGAAGCTACTCCTTCTGCTGCGTTTAATCCTGAAATATTTTGTACGGTACCTTTAGACATATAACCACCGTTACCCTCACCCATAATAACAGTACCTACTGTTTTAGGGTATATACCATTATCGTTTTCAAAAACAGCGATAACCGAAGGAGCATACGATAATGCTTCTTTAAAATAATGATCACCACCAAACCTATCTTCGTGTGGAAAAGCTAATACCCAACCAACGCCTAAAGCACCTTTACGCAATAAGTCTAAATGTATCTTAGCTAGTTCCTCTCTAGGAAACGGATAACCGCCTGCCGCATCTACATCTTCTTCAGTAATATTTAAAATAACAAAATTACCAGAAGGCTCTGGTGTAGTTACAAAAGCATCAAATGTTTTTAATTTTAATATTTCAACAGGTGCGACTTGAAACACTAAAGGTAATCCAAGTAAAAATAATATAGGTAGTATTAACTTTTTCATTAATCGCTTTGAGTAATAGTAATTACGCTATTACTTCCTCCATTAACTTTGATTATATTAGATACTCCGTCTTGTATCAAAATTACTGTATAAGCTTCACTACCGTTTAAATCAACTCTAACACTTTCATTTACAGTTCTTCTTAAACTAACAACATTTCCTGTTATTAATGTTGTTATTTGTGTGTCTGGGTCTTTACCTAATAAAGTTCCTGTTACTTGTGTACTAGTAGCTTGAGCTAATACATCTTCATCTTTGGCTATAGCTAAAGCGTCTAAAACATTTAATAAATCTTCTAAAAAATTTACATCTAAAAAATTGATATCTAATTCGGTAAACTCAAGCTCATCCTCAGCTAAATAGTCTTCAGCTAAATAGTCAATATCTAAATCATTAAAATCTAATATGTTTTCTCTTTTGGTTTGTATGTTTTCTTCTTGTATTTTTTCTTTTTCTTTAGGGGGCGTAACGATTAACATATTATCAATAACGTCTAAAGTTAAATCTAAGATAACGGGTTTACTGGGGGCTGATTCAAAAACCGAAACAGTTGTTGCTTGATACGGTTTATTTAATAAAACTGTTCCTGTTGCGGTAACTACTTCTATTTCTCCACTAGATAAACCTAAAGCATCTGGTAAAAGAATGATTAAACTACGACCTAATTCATCTACTGTCGCTGTAAAATCAGTTCCACGAATTGCAATATTAGCTGTAGGAGTTTTTAATTTAATGTTTTGTTTATCTATACGATTTAAATTTCCTGTAATAAACCTTGCCGTACCTAATCCGAAAGTAAGAGCCATTTTAGATTTAGAAGGGTCGGGGTCGTAGATATATTCGTCTATGGTGAGTTGTGAGTGTTCAGTTAGTTTTACAATAGAATCATCTAAAAACGTAATAGCCATTCTACCGTTTGTAGTAATTGCTTCGTCGTTACTTTGTATAGAAAAATTTAAATCAGCGGTATAGGGTTTGTCTCGTACTATTTGTGCAGAACCGTTTAGTTCAGATATATCCCCAATATCAACAAGAGGTGCTTGTGCCTTGATCGTTTTGAACGACACAGACAGTAGAAGAAGCGTTACCGCCAACTGATAAAATTTTAAGCCAGTCATTATCTAAAGTACTCAGTTGTTGAATGTTAAACGTTCTTTGTCCGCCTGTATGATCTAAATAAAAGTAACCACCCGCTGATGCATTAACACCTGTTCCTGTGTAATTAACTGTGTTATCACTACCGTCTATATCCATGTAGTTAGTTGCACCGTCAATATTAATATTAGACGTTACAGTGTTGTTAGAACCTTGAATAATCCAATCTAAATCTAAAGTTGCAGCTAAGGCTGTTGTTGCTTGATTAAGCGTAAACGTGTTTCCTGCTCCTGTAACTGCTATGTTTTGATTAGAACTATTAGCTCCGTATGTATTTGTAGGGTCTACTTGAATTGTAAAAGTATTTGTTGATCCTGTGAAGTTATATAACCCTGTAAAACTATTCGCTGTGATGTCTCCTAAAAATTTATTAGTAGCACCAATCATGTTTATGTCTAAAGTCATGCTTGTGCCGTCTAAATCAAAAGCAGTTAAATTTCCTGCAGAAGAACCTAAACCACCTATAATATTAGATACGCCTAATTGTTCAAGGTCTATATTCGCCCCTGTTCCTGATTGGTCTACATATATTTCATTATCCGCTGCAAACAATGGAAATAACGTAAACAATAGCAAAGATAGTACAAACTTCTTTATCATGACCGTCCCATCATAACTTTTTTTAATCTTTTTGTAAAACCCAAAATTTTCTTTTATAGCCCTGTTTTATAATTTCTAAAACACCACCTTCTATTGCTTTCATTAAAGCTATTGTTGATGATTCGTTTCTAGCATTACCTAATTCTATTTCTACAAGCTCTGTGCCTAACTCAACAAATTTAAAAACATCTTCCGACTTACCATAACTAAATATAGTTTTTTGACTTAATACTTCTAAAAGAACTTCTCCTGTAGCTACAGAGACCATACGTAAACTAACTGTTATGTTGTCTTCTCTGTACTGAATACTATTTCCAATCCCTAAATATCTTGCACCTGTACCGCCAGACTCTAAATTAGCTTCATAAGAAATTACAGCACCCTCGATTAAAATACCTGCAAACAATAAAGGTGCTAATTGTTTTTTCTTTTCTTCTTCATTAGCAAATTGTTCTCTAGCGGAACGTATTAATTGCCTTTCTTTAGTTAAATTATCTAAACCAACTCTTTCTACTACTCTAAAGAAATTACCGTTTCCTGCGTGTTTTAATGCTCTTATTAGTAATGCATTGGGTTGTTGGGTTATTGCGGTGCTGAATAAAGCAAATTCACTATTACTTTTACGTTGCCCTGTTTGGTCAGTAAAAGCTGTTGGATATACAGCAACCACAGGACTAACTTCAGGAACTTCTACATCACGTAAAGCAACAGACTGTAACTCCTGGATAGAAACTACATCAAGATTTTCAAATCGTTGTTCGTAAGTATCTTCAAGCTGTTGAAATAACGAACAACTAGAAAGTAAAAGTACCGATAGGTATCGTAATTTCAGTAACTGTTCCATCTTCCTCGGTTATTTTTAATGTTAATGTAACACCATCACTTGTATATTGAATCGTGTTTCCTTCTAATTGTATTGTACCAGAACTTTGAGGTGTTTCACCAAACAGGTTATCTACTAACTGTCTAGAAAGTTCAGCATAGACTCTTGATTCAAGGTTTCTCATAAACCTAGCTAATGTGCTATTTTCTTTTTCTCGTTCTATTTCATCTTGTAAAGCTTTAATTTCTTCTTTAATTGTTAATTTACGACTAAATTCTTGATTTTCAATTGTAAGATAATGACTAGAAGTACCTTCACCATTAAAACTTGGTGATTTAAATTTATGGGTTATTTGGTCAGCATCAATAAAAGCACTGTATAGACCTAAAACTAACATTGTAGTAACCATAATAACTAAGAACAAATTTTCTACTTGTTCGTCAGCTTTTGTTTTCTTTCTTTTTCTCATCTTCTTTTAGTTCTAAAACAGTATTTACTTTTTCTTTAAGCCTTATCATGTCTTGATCTAATAATCTTAATTGATCAGTAAGTCTTATTATAGTGGTTTTCATTTCAGCTACTGCTGGGTCAATAGTTTTAGTTATAGTTTGCCAAACATAATAAACAAAATAACCCAACCCTATCACCATTACCACAGGGAAACCAAACTCTGAAACTAGTTTTACTATATCCATTAATCTCTACGAGCATCTATTTTGCCGTCTTCAACAAAATTTTCTGCTCTAGCAATTCTATCTAAATCAGGTTTTAAATTTAAAGCTGAAGATACACTAGTATCTATTCTTATAATATCGTTGTTCATTATAGAAGCTCTAGTAATTAACATTTTAGTAATACCTTGAACGGTTTTAATTTCTGCAACTAAACCATTCATAAGTTGTTTCATAATTAAAAAGATAAAATACGCCATAGTTAAGGCTCCTGCAATAGGAACACCTAGCTCAGCTATTAATGTAAAGTAGGTTTCCATTTCTCTACATCAGTTATTTCAAAATCGGTATCTAAAATACCAATAACGATTACATTAAAAACTTCTGCTTGTTCTTCAGCCTCTTCAAAAGATTCTGCAACGATATTAGGACCTTCATAAATAGAAGCACCTACACGAAACTCTGTTAAAAAAATTTTCATTTATTCTTCGCCTTTAAAAGTCTTGCTTTGCCCTGAGGTGCCTGCGTAGATACCAAAGACTGCTGCCATAGCACCTACTACTATCGAAACTAACGCTGATTGTTCTAGATTTGGTTCTGGCAAAGTCATAAACCACGTTACTACTTCGTATAGCAAAACGATGTAGACGCTAACGAAAACTCGGGGGAATATTCGCCAAGCGTCTACGGTTTTAGCTAGATGTATCCATTTTTGAAATGGATTTAGAGATAAGTTATTGGGAGTTACCTCTATATCTAGCTCTAACTTTTTTTTAATTGGTTCTTCCATATCAACACTTCCACCTTTTTCTTGCTTGTCTTAATCTTGAATTAGGGTTTTTAGCTGCTTTAGGAAATTTTTTCATTTGTCCCGCTGATCTTGCACAGTAAGATTTTCTTCTTTTTGCTGCTTTACTTCCCTTCTTCACCTTACCTGTAACCGCTGTTTTTAATTTAGATCCAGGATTTTTCTTTCTATAGGCTTTTACACCTTTAGCTGTCATCCCAGCACCTGATTTAGTTTTACGGTAATTAGCACCCTTACCTTTAGTGGTGCGGCGTATAGATTTTTCTTTACGCTCAGTTGCCATTATTTCTTTTTCTTTTTCTTTATAGGTTTTTTAGCTGTTTTAGCAGAACGTTTAAAATCTGCCGCCGTAGGAGCTCCTTTAGCACCTTTTTTGCGAGGTTTTTTACCTTCCTTCTTCTTTTTATTAATATTATAATAAAGTCCTTTTTTAGCGGTTCTACCGTCTTTAGTTTTATGTGTCTTTTTTGGCATTATGCTTTCCCTTTAGCTCTTAGTTTTGCTTTTTTACTTAAATCTTTAAAATGAAATAATTTCACACTTGTTTTAGTATGTGATTTATTCGTATGTAAACTACCATTCGGCATTTTATGCGAATTACCTTTGTATTCACTACCGTCTTTTTTGTAATGTTTTACACCTTTCATCTAATCTCCCGTTAATACTCGTTTTTGTAATCTTACAGCTCTATCACCAACTTGTGTAGCCCAACGACTGTCCATCATTTCAATAGATGCTTTTTCCCACTTACCTTCTTTCATAGCTTTTAAAAATTTTTTAAACTTACTTAACCTAGTCATTCCTAAATTAAAACACATGTTAGCCATAACTAATTGTCTTTCTTCTGATAAATTTTTCCACCAAGGCATGTTTCTATCTAGTTCTATACATACTATTTCTATGTCTTTTTCAAAACATTCAAACACTCTTTTTTCAGAGATTTCGGTTCCTACAGGCATACCTGATTCTTCATCTTTACTAGTTATTAAATGACCAATACCTAGTGTTGGAAAACGTAAGTGATCTAAATAGATTTTATTTATACACCCTTCGTCTAAAGTTAAATCTTTTTTAAGTTGTTCTATATTCATATTATGTATACCAGTTTTCTGTGCCGTATCCTGTTGCTACCTCACCTATTGCTATAATAGTATTTCCTCCTGTAGAAACACTAACCGTTCCTAATTTAGCATTACCTTGAACACCTTTTTCTGTCCCTGAGTATATATCAACCCATTGACTACCATTCCAAAGTTGAAGTTGTTGGGTAGCTAAATTCCAAATTATATCTCCTGTGTTAAATTGATTAAGATTTCTTTCAGTTTCATTAACATTAACTGTTGAATTAACGTCCACTTTGTTTAAACTAAGTTCTAGTATCCTAACTAATCTATTAAAAATTTCTGGAGAAAGAGGTCCTATTGCAGTAGGGAGTTTTGTTTCTAACAATTTAGACATTATCTTTTACCGTCGGGTTGTACATCTATACGCGTAGCTCCTAATCTAAAACTCATACCAACAGCTGAAGTATCTGTATCATTAGATTGAATTCTTAAAACCGCTTGTCTTCCTCGTACCCTAGTATTTACTTTAGTAGTAACTGAGGTACACGCTGTTGTAAGTGCGGTTGTTAAACTTTCTCCAGGAAAGTTTCTTCGTTTTAAAACAATATCTAAAGTTTGTCCATCAGCTCCTGTATCAGCATCTCCATTAAATTTTATATCAGGAATTAATCTACTTATCGATTGAAAATCATCTCCCTCACCTAAATCAAAATCACTAGACTCTATAAATACATTAGTCATAGCTGCGTCATCGTTATCTACTCCTGTTTCATGGTTGTAAATATAGCCTACATCATTAATTGATTCTGTAGCTTTTGGTTCTGAAAAAATACCCTCATCTAACCAACACGTTCTAGAAAGTTCTCCAATCATCCAAACATTTTCCTCATAATTATAAGTAACGTATCGATCTGGAAAAGTACTACTCGCTGAACAATAAAACCAACCAACTTCATCGAAAGCTTTATTAACAAAACCAAATATTTGATAACTTTGTATTTGATTTAAATCACTAAAAACATATTCGGTTACACTACAAGGTAGCTCTTGAATTTGTCCTGTGTAAGTATAAAACCCTTTTTTATCCATCCAAAAAACACCTTTAGGAGTGTTAACCATAGCGTTAGGTCCTACTAAACCTACTCCTTCGTTTACTAAATTTACGCTAAAAGTAAAAGGTTGTCCTACAAAAGTCATAGAATATAAAGAAGTGTCTGTCCAAATTAAAGTTTCTTGTCTAGATCGTATAGCCCCAACAATAGCTGAACCAGCAGAAAGTCTAAACGATCCTGCAGTATTTGTTGGTAATGGTTCCCATTCTTCTACGTTTTCTTGATCACTCCAAGCAATAAACATAGGGTCTAGTGCTTCTGTTCTAGCAGTGCCTCCTGCATTTAAAGGGTTTGCACCAAAACAAATAACATGTCTATCTATATCGGAAACCATAACTTGTAATGCTAACGTAGGTGTTAAATTAGCACCCGATAAATCAGACAAAGCTACTGCTCTATTATTTGATCCATTGCTTTCATCCCAATAAAAAACACCTGCTCCACGAGCATTTATAAGTAAATCTTCACCAAAATTATCATGAGACCAAATACGTAATTGATTTGTTGCTGTTAAAGCAGAAACACTGCCAAAAGTACCTGCACCCCAATAGTCTGCACCCCAACCAGTAGAAGGAACATAAACATCTAATCCTACATTTATTTGATAAGCTGCATCTGCTCCCGAACCACCGTTGCCACTATCACTGGCATTAGCTGTAGCTGTTGCTACAAATGTAAAAGTGTTAAGTGTTGGTACTGAATTTATTTGATATTCTTTATTTAAAACTCCTGCAGTAATATTCCCACCCAAAGAAGCTGCTCCTGATATAGTTACAAAATCTCCAGTAACTGCTCCATGATCAGAGTCAGTTGCGGTTATAGTTGAAGAACCGTTAGTAGCTGCAAAAACAATTCCATTAGTGGTTGTTGCTCGTATAGGGGTAATATCACTATAAACGTCACCCTCTACTACATAGTATTTCCAAGTAGTACCTAATCCTAAATATTTAGTACCTGCTAAATCAACCCAAGCATGTAACGCTCTAGCTGTGGATTGAAAAGAATTAGAACCCGCTTTTACCCAACCACCTATTTTTTCAGGTAAACCTTTACGAAAACGTACTAAATTAGAATTAAACCAACCACCCTCATTAGCGTAGTCAGTAGCTTCTTTATTAATTCCTGGTCTAAATATTAATTTTTGTAAAGGCATCTTTTTGTTTTATATAAATTTTGTTAAAACTATAGAACCAATTATAAAAGGATAAACCCCCCAAAGTAAGCTTTCTAATCTTTTAAACTTTTCAGAACCTTCTTCAAGACGTTTTTCTATATGTTCGTAACGTATAGCACATTCACGTTCGTGAGTGCGTATTTCTGTTAGTGGGTCTTGAGAAACTTTCATATTATTATTTATCTTTTTCTAAAACTTCATCAGCTTTTTCTTGAGTTGAAGCTATAAAAGTATTTTGAAAAACAGTCAAAGCTGCTGAAATTTGATCTAATTGGAATTTAATTTCTGATTCTTTATTTCTTAAATCAGTTATTTGTTTTGCTAAATATTTTTGTTGATCAGTCATTTCTGATTCTAATATTTCTTTATCACCTATTTTTGCTTTGCTTTCTTCTGTCATTGCATCTCCTGTGTCGATGTAGTTTGTTGTTGTATATCCCAACAATTAAGGTTACTCGCTACAGTTCTTCTTTCGCCTTCGCCAAAGAATGGGTAAACCATATGTTGTAACCAAGAAGGGAATAATAGTAATTTACCCACTTCAGGCTTAATTACGAAATTTTGTGGAGGTTGTAAGCGTTCTGTGTCCATTATGCTATTTTTACCGTACTGAAACGCTATACAGCCGTCTGAGTGACCAGAGCTATTATATAGGTTATAACCTAACGTACCCGCAGTCGGTTGGTCTTGCATTTGTTGTGGTACTTTAATCCAACTTGTTGTAGAAATACCCATTATCGTTTTAGTGCCATGATCGTGTATTGGGTTGTAATCGCCTTCGTAACTATGTACTGACCAAGTTTCATCTACTTCTACTTGTTTAGCGTGTTTAAGTTGTGTCCCTGTTTGTGTACAAAAACTGTTGATATATTCCGCACCCATATTACAAATTAGATTGCTATAAGCTTGCACACGCTCGTCAGTATGATCCATTAGTAATTGTTCGCCTTGATGTATTTGTCCTACTAAAGTATTGGCTAATGATTTTTTATCTGCGGTTTCTCGATACTCGTCTAAATATTCATTTAAGTCAGCTACCATATCGTCTGGCATCCAAGCTTCCATTAAAAATAAACTAGGTACAGTATGGATAACTGCTTCT
>Ga0209337_1000317_pt1 | contig 37862 bp, 17 predicted proteins | sample LinPmetageLP53_FD_184044 | JGI IMG/M metagenome (GOLD analysis project Ga0209337, IMG submission 184044) | Marine viral communities from the Pacific Ocean - LP-53 (SPAdes) (version 2) | ecosystem: Environmental > Aquatic > Marine > Oceanic | place: Pacific Ocean | collected 2010-02-08
TTCAATAAACGCATTCGCCATTTTGTTGCCTCCACCGCCGACACCGACAAAGCCTACGTTAATCGAAGAAGGCGCAGTATTCTCGGGGAGTAAATCTTCATCAGAGTATTCCATCTGTAATCCGAAGTCCTCTACCATACCAAAGTCTTCTGCTTCTACTGATTCGTGGTAGCTGTCTTTTTCCTGCGCAAAGGCGGGAGGTGGTTCTGCGGGAGGCAGAAAATCAAATTCGTTTTTATCGTCGTTTTCGTTTTCGTCTGACATTGAGTATCTCCTATTGGTTTACTCTTGCATATCCATCTTTCTTTTCAATTACTATTTGCCTGTCAACACAATCTTTGAGCGAGTCAAGGTGAGAGATCAGCAAAACGTTCTTAAAATACACTTTAATTAGTTCCAAGATCCTAATAAAGCCCTCCATATTTTCCTCATCTAACGCTGTGCCGGGTTCGTCAAGAATGAACAAGTCCGCCTTTGGCAGTGAAGATACGCTCAAGAGCGCCAAACGAATTGCCATGGCTGCCATTGTCTTTTCTGCACCAGAGGCCATTTCAATCGGGCGCTCGTCATGTAGCGGGTGCTTAATAAATATGTCAAACTTGTTTCCGTTACTCTCAAAGAAGATTTCAAAGTCAACAATATTTGCAAGAATCTTGGCAATCTCTTGATTGATAACTGGAATCTTCTTTTTGATTACATCATAGGCAATACCATTGGCATGCATACATCGCATGAAGAGATCGTAGGCTGCAAACTCTCGTCGCAATCTAAGATGTGAGGCTCGCTCATCTCTAAGGGATTGGAGTTTCTGTTCTTCAGAGCCAATCTGTTTGTATAAGTCAAGCGTCTTCTTTTCACAGCTATCGATCTTAGTTTGTGAAAGTTGGATTTCTTTTTCATGCCCTTTCTTTTCCTTTAATAGTTTTTCTAGGTTTTCAATGACATCTCTATTCTCATTGTAATCCTCTATCTTGAAGTCAATCTCTTTTAATTCAAATTCAAGATTAGTCTTGGCGTTCTTGTTTCTTTCTCGCTTCAACTCTAAAGTTGATATTTGCTTCTCTAAAGCTTCTGCCAACGTTGAGATCGTTTCGAATTGTGCAATCTTTCTCCTCACATCGCCGGCGCCCATTTCAGAGAGGGCAGCTACAGCAGAAGACAAATCGTATTCAGTGACCTCTTGAGTGGCCACCGCAACATGCGCATCTTTAATAAATCGGCATGTGGGAAACGACTCACCGCAAGGAATGCTATTGAGTAGTTCTTGCTTCTTGTCTATCTCAGCGATTTCCTTTTGAAGTCCTTCAATCTTGGCTTGTAAGTCGTTAGCAATAACTTGCTTTTCCTTTAGCCCATCAATATCAATTGATGTAACAAACTCATAAGATTTATTATACTTCGCTCGCTTCTTATTAATTACAACTTCTTGTTCTGCCATGGTGTCAACTAACAAAGTTAAATCTCTTTCTTTATCTCGGCGGCTTTTAGTCGCCATTGTGATATCGATAAACTCTGCTGGAATTGAATTGATCTGTGCGTTTATGGATTCAAGTTCTGTGTTGGTTGAGGTTATTCCACTCGCTAACTGAGAGCACGTCAGCTGATTCTTTTCTGATTTGGTTCTTGCTTCGGATAAGGCGGCTATAACCTCTTCAATTTCAGAATCAAAGTTGCGATCATCGTTCTTCTTTAGTAGTACCTTTGTCTCAACAGAATCTTCCTTGGATAGCTTGAACTTCTTATCAAACATCTCCAAATCCAAAAACTTAGCAATAATCTCTTTACGACGGGTAGAGCCCTCATCAACAAACGAGAAAGCGCCATGTTGAGAGGCTAGAGATGACACAGAAAAATCTTCCACAGTACCGAAGTGCTTGCGAATATTTGCATCCGTCTGATTGCGCGTGGTGCCGTTCAACGAAGTTGTTTCGCCGGTCACTTCATCGTAAACTTCAAAGTTCAAATCAGTCTTGGCCTCAAGCGTTTCTTCTCCCTTAAGACGCTTGGTGTACTTCTCCGAAGCTCTGGTAATTGTATACCTCCTTGCTCCGACTTGAATTTCTAATTCTCCTCGGCCAAACTCTCTATTTTGATTGATGACATTGAGATTCTTCTTTTCGTTCTTAGACGTTGTGTTAAAGAGGGTATATAGGGCAGCATCGATAATAGAACTCTTCCCAGAAAAGTTCTTTCCAAAGATTCCAATAATACCAGCCATGCTGTGAAAATCAATTGTGTTATCTTCACCATAGTTGAATAGGTTGTCCCATTTAAAATTCTTAATTTTCCAGTTAACATTTCTAGAAATTTCTTCACTGTCTTCAACAATCTTATTGTATTTACGATTCAGTTCATAAACAGTCTCTAGAGTTTCCGAATCAACCTGAAAGTCCTTTAGATATTCATCTATCAGTTCTTCTTGAATGTTGAGATCCCGCAGGTTTTCTGTCTGCAGCGTATCTGTGATGTCTTCCACGTTGCCGCGTTCGCCGGCAGCACGATTCAAAAATGATATACTTTCGGGCTTGAACCTGTGCTTCGCAATGTCCACTGCACGGCGCATAGAGTCAAGCGGCAAGTTATTAGTACTGACAAGACGCAAGCGTGCGTTCAGCGGCACATCTATATTGCGCGGCATGCGCCCGGTTAGGGTCAGCGGGATAGTAAAGAACGGGCGAGGATTCTTGAGAACAATCGGCTCAATTTCCCAATCGTCTTTAGATTTAATATCCCAAATCAAGATTCCCTTATCGTTGGTTTCTCCGTGATTTTGTTGTACAGTAGAGCCGGCGTACCAAACGCGGCCATCCTCATCCAAAAACTGACGGCGGTGGATGTCTCCCAACATAGAGAAATCAAAGTCATTAAAGATGCTTAGCTCGTCCTCTCCATGGGTCATGGTCCAGTTCGTGTCTGTCTTACAGCGGCTGATAGAGCCGTGGTACAGAGCGATGTTGATCTTGTCCGGATCAGTTGGTTTCGTCCAGTTATCTCGATCAAACACTGACAGGACATTCAAACAAAACTGCTCTCCTACAAGGGTTTCTCCCGATTCTTTCAGTAGGTGCAGGTGTTGAAGATCTAACGCTTCTACAATTGGTGTGAGTGCGTCTTGACGACTACTATTCTTTAAGTTACCATCGTGGTTGCCCAAGATAATATACGTTGGCGCAATCGTCGCCAGATTCCTAAAAAATTCAGAACACATCTCAACGAACTCCGGTGAGATCTGTGTCTTTGTGTGGGCTATGTCCCCACAGTGGACAATATAGTCCACCTCTTGTTCTCGCAGTGTATTATACAACTGCTCAAAAATAATGTTATATTCATAGTGATATTTCAAATTTTTAATATGAGTATCGGCTATATGTGCAAACTTCACGTATCCTCCTTAAAGATATAGCCCCTATTGGCAATATAGTAGTACCAACAAAGGCTGTCAAGTTGTAAATTAAATCGCTTGTAGTAAAAACAGCGTTCCGTAATATGACACGATGAGTAATGTCACATCAACAATAAGATTAAGTACGAACATTGTTGCCCTCCTGATGTTCATAATACTATTATAGCATAGTGGTCAGAGAATGCAAGTACTTTTTAAAAGATTCTTTTATATTGCCGGCGCGGGCCTTGTTCTTTTGGATAACATCATAAGCAACAGACCACTCTGGAGGCAACCACAAACCCCGCCTTCCTTCTGGTCGTTCGTCATAAGCACCCGAAAAAAGTTTGGACCCTTGGGGGCCGTATCCCCAGAAAAGAGCTTGGGTCTTCTCAGAGGTGCCAGTCCATTTTTCAAGGCGCTCTCTTCCATCAGAAGTTTTTAGCCAAGTTCGAACAATCGCTTCCCAGTCTGCTTTCGACATCCCGACAAACGGCAAAATCTCATCATCAGAAATATTGGCGGCTGGGGTATAGCCGAACACGTCCTCGCCCGTTTGCATAGCAATCACTCTATCTGGAACGATTGGAGCCTTGGCAATACCCATCGCCATAAATCTATCTTTGGCCGCTTTGATTGATTTTGCGTCATCAGTGTCAATTGGTGGGCCGCCTTCTGCCGTCGCTGCGTCTCGGAAGTTTTTTAAATCTTTTACAGTTCCAAAGTGCTTTTCTTTAGCCGCGGCAGAATCTGCGCGCAGTTCCGACGAAATCGATTGAGCTTGGGATTGTGCTGCATAGTCGGCAGTAAATTGTGTAGTGCCGGCAGCCATCATGCCTAACGCAATAATGATGGCTTTCTTCTTTATTGATGAAAGGGCGTCAAAACCAGTGAAGGTATCGCGGACCCAATCACGAAATTGTGGCTTTTCCTTCCACATTTCAAGATATTGTTCATCGGTGACATCGCCGTCCTGTTCTGCCAAAACGCGAAACAGTTCTTCTACTATAATCTCGTCCATGCGGCGGTTATAAACCTCTTCAAAGACCAACTGCTTAAGGCGTGCCTCAGTGATTTTCACTGCGTTGAAACGCCGGGCTCGGTGCTGTCCACATCGACACCCTGCTCTGCCATGGCTTGCAGTGCTTGTTCGACCGCAGCATTTGCACCATTGGCGCCGGGGCCTGAACCTATCTGGTCGGTTCCTGTAAGGTCGCCGCCGGCTAGCCGAGTAGAAAATTCTACGGTGTATCCTGAGAGTACAGGCTGATTGCCTTGATACTGAATGAACTGGCTCAGCTGGACATATTGATTATCCGAAATTTTTATCACCGGGTATCTCATGCCGCCACCGCCGCCGGAGGAATTCCGTTCTCTTCGTTGGCCGTTCTGTTCTGATTGTTGTAAGGCGTCACGAAGACTTATGCCTTCGCTCAAGACCTCCATCTTCTCACTCATAAAATACCGAGGGTCAAATCTCTTTGTGTTCTTTCTGCGTGCCATGTCATGCTCCTTATATCGCTGATAGCAAATTCAATAGTAAATAGTTGTCTGCATCGATAAAGGATGCGTTATTCTTTCTTTCGCTGAAAACAGCCTTCGGCATTGAGCCAACGTCTTCGTATCCATCAACATCAATCTTATAAAGCTCAATGTCGTATTGTTGCAGCATCTTAATGATTCGGCGCTCCTTATTTGCGGCATCGGGATCGAGCGCAAGATATACGGGGGTGTCGTTATATACGATCTTTCGCACTAAGCTAGAATCTCGACGTAGAGTCGAACCCAAAATAGGTACAGCGTTGCCGGCAACAATCGCGTCAAAGGCGCCCTCAACTAAAACCAAATCAGAGTTCCAATCTGTGAACAGTTCGTTGAACACAACGTTTTTAGATGCTCTTGGGTTTTTGTATTTATAGGAGTCTCCATTATATGAACGGGCAATGAAATAATTTATGTCGCCGCGTGAATCAAACGATGGGATGACAATGCGGTTGCGATACTCGCCTTCAAAACAATATCCAATCTTCCACCGAAGAATGTCGTCGTCAGTCACACCACGATTGCGCAAATAGCGATAAGCGAACTTTGCTGTCGCTGGGAGCTTTTTTGCTGATAAGCTTATGAATTGTCCCGGGAATTCCACCCGTTCGTAGACCTCTTCAGTGACCGGTTCCATAAAAAGATCAGCGAATCTCTCAAGATCGACCCGGTTTGTAATTTGGTCCCATTTCTGTAGTTGTGAAATCGAACCAAAACGTCTAATAAGACGCCTAATATTACGGCCGCGATAATCACAAACCCAACATTTAAAAGCATTTTTGTCCAAGTTAACAGAGAGCTTATGTTTGTAGTGATCACACGACGGACACTTGAAAAGAAGCTCCGACCCGGAGTCCCGGTTGTATCCAATAACATCATTCAAAATCCTTTTAGCTTCGGTTCGATCCATTTATACCCTCAGCTTGAATGTATCACACTCACTCTTCAGAGTCAAGTAAATCTTGAATAATTTTATAGCCGGCACGTGCAACTATAATAGCGTCGGCACGATCAAACGATTCTGGCTTTGGATTACCGAAGCGCGTATATTCAATACTAAATGCTTTTTCAGTGTCCAGCAAATGCTGCAGCACCACTTTTTTTGCCTTCTGCCCTCTAGGAACTTTTATTCCACAAAGCTTGCGGGCTTGTGTTGCCCCAACGTACTGAGGCTTTATTTCAAACAACTCGTACACCATCCAAGATACAATGCCGTTAAACTTCTGCAGGGCGGCCATTGTTTTTGCCGACGAGCCTCCAGAATTAAAAAAGGTGAATGGTTGCTCGATGAATATGTGTTCAATAGGGAACTTCGAACTCCCGACAAACGATTCATTATCGCACTGATACATTTCGAAAAGATCCATAATCTTCTCTTTCATTTCTATCGCTTTCGCGAATACGTCTTTATGCTTTCGCAAATCAATCGAATCATAGTACAACAACTGATTGTCTGCCACTACAGCAACACCAGTAATACTAGTCGAGATGTCTAATCCTAAAATCATATGATTATTATACTATATGTCAAGCTTTATTTTAAACGAAATATCTTGATCTTCTTTTTTCAAAATTGGGTTTGCTAGCGTTGCTATACCAATTAAGTTTTTATTTTCGTCATACACCGCCACTCTGGAGATGTACACCTGTCTTTTGAACGGCGCGTTATAATCACGATAGCTGGAGCTAACTGTGTTATAGATGGTTCTATTAGAATTTTCTTCGTAGATATACGAAGCAGTTTCTTGCAACTGGCCTTCTCCGTAAGTCAGATAGGTCGGGTTGTTGGAATAGTTTGCTTCGCCTTTGCGTGCATGGGCAAACATCGTCACCACCTGAATATCATTAACACCTTGAAACGAAAAGTCAAACGAAGCCGATACATAGCCAACCGCGGTAGTGGCGCGCGTTACACTGTCTTGTGCGCCGGCGCCCCAGTAGATCCACGATGGAGAGACTCCAGAACTACCACTTCCAGCAACAAGAGGGATTGACTCTCCATTCAAAGCCCAAGAACCAGTCAGAAGTACAAAGCCTTCGCTGTATAATACAACGCCCGCGACTGCGCCCGTGTTGGAACCCGTGACCTCAATCAACTCACCATTCCGTTTGGTGTCTTGTAGTTCGCCTGCAAGAGTTCCTGTGACATACCATTTCAGCGAAATGCTGCCGGGCTTTATGTTTTGCCCATAAAAAATAGATGGGATCGATATGAGATTAATTGTCTGATTATTTTTATCGCCATACGATGACGAGACTCTATAATGCTGACTTTTGGTTCCATAAAAATCGAGCGTGTTTTTTAAAGCATAGAAGTGGCGATAGGCCGGGGCGGCAAGGAATGTCTCACCGGTATCAGCATCTACGCCGGAGAAGCGCCGGCCTGCGTTTACCATCAACTCTCTGGTGATTGAAGCTGACATCGGATAGCTTGATGTCATAACGTCGCCATAGGCAAATTCTGTCGAGTACGTCGTTGTGCTTACGGTTCTCCAGTTTGTTCCAGAACTTTGCTTTGTAACAAAGGGATAGATGAGTGGGTTTCTATCGGCATGGCGATCAATGTTTATTTCGTATAAACTAACAAAGCCAGAAGGCGTGTTCTTCACATTTGAAGCAAATGCGCCGGATTGAGCTGGCTGATTGTTATAAAAGATGTTGCCGTCGTACACGAAGAATTGACAACGCGGGTTAGTAACCATCGTGTTAACAATAACATCATTCTCGCCAAATTCCTTGAGCGACATGTCTAATAATCCAATCTAACTCTCAATGTAAGCTCGTTAGTCGGATCCTTTCTAAGCGGCTCCGACAGCTTGGCAATTGCCAATAGTTGGCCGGATTCGTGACCATACAGCCCGATAGTCGTGATATAGGCTATAGGCTGATCAGAAGCGACATTCTTGACTCGAATCGTACTCGAAGAAAGATATGTCGGGTTGCTACTGTGGTTATACTTATTGTGCGGGACCCGACAGAAGTAAATTGTAGAGTTAATTTCTGTATTGTTGTTGAAAGAGATGTTGCGAATTCGGTGTCGGACTGCATCACAGGAACCCGAGATCGAGGATCCAGTTATTGCTTGTTCATATGTTTGAAAGCCCAAGGTGGGGTGGCGGAAGAACTGAGACGCGATTGATGATGGGGCGCTGCTCGACTTGAAGGCCGAGCCGCTCAAAAGTACAATTCCTGACTCATAGAATACGACGCCGTGGGGTGTAGACCCGGTGTCATAAAGCACACCATAATCGCCACCAAGAGTCTCGGCCGAGCCGCTGCTCGTTGTAGTTTTACTGTCGCTCAAAACTCGCTGGCCTGCGGTACCGAAAGATTGGGCCCATGCGCCGTAGCCGACTGTGATGCTAAACGTTCCCATCTTAATCTGATCTTTCGTAATCAAGCGAGTGAAGTTTATGAATACTCCGTCTGTGCAGACGGTGGATCCAGTGATGAGGGGGACGGTCGTAGGGAACGAGCCACTGTTGTCCAAACTCAAATCTAGCTCAAACTTGCGAACCGTATTATTCGAACCGGTATAACCAAGCAGAACTTGAGAGAACTGGTTGTACATGTTGATCTTCTTTGCCTGCTGCACTCTGTTTGAGGAGCCAGACAAGGCCGAAGACTCGTCGTACCCAACTGCAATATCAAAGATGTGGTTGGCCGATGAGCTTAAATAAGGATAGTCATAGACACTCTGGAACATTCCATGGGAATAGTTCTTAATGTTTCCTTCGCTCAGCCATGCACCGTAAGTGCCGCTGACAATGGATCCCGTGAGGGGAATCGACTCATGAAGCAATGTTCTTGTTGTCGTGATGTCAGTATCAGTGTCAAATAATTCAAAAGCAGTAATAGTCATTTAATATCTCCGTTAACTCTATCCACGCCTAATAATTCTAATAGGAATCTGAAGGGTTCCCGGCGTGAGTACCCCCTGCACATATATAGTAGTGTCGATGTATCGTGTTGTGTGTGAGCCATCGCTAGCGACTATGGTGTGATTAAGTGTTCCATAGCGCGCATATTCCGCGTCTAGGCCAGATTTAATAATCGGCGAAATCACAAACGCATTGGCGCGTGGGCCCGAAATAACCGACCACAATCGCTCTGTATTCGGGCTGGCAGAGCGATATACTTTGTTAGCAATCGCTCCTACCGCCATGGTACTATAATTGTCTAGTCCTGTAGATATGGTTTGGGTGTTTCCCTCGACCATTCCGCCAAGTTCAATGGAATCCGAGCTACCCATGGCAGCGAATTTTGCCATTGAGCCCAAGCCCATGACTCCCTCAAAAAATCGGTTGTCGTAAAAAACATACACGCCGCTCTCAACAAGATCGTTGGCAATAAGATACGACGTCCGGTTCGCTTCACTTCCGACGGGGACTGCGTCCCAGCCGGTGGCCAAGCCAGACTCCATTAAAACATAGTTTGTGGCTGCAGTTGTTCCTTGCATATATTTGATGGCACCGGCGGTTCGCTTGGTCAAAATATCACCAATGGTGGCGGTGGTGATATCATTAGAGGCATCAGTCACATAATACATCCCATTTGAGCCAGTGACAGCGCCCCTGTTTTGTTGTTCCCGTAACGCATTGACATGAAATGTAGGCAAGTACAATAAATCGGTGGCGGTTGTCTGCATCAGGCCGTAATTGATGCCGGCATGTGTTTGTGTCGTGGCTTCAAAAATTGGAGTCTGCAATATCTCCAGATCATAATAGGCCGAACCAGACGGGTGGTTTTTATTATAAAGGCTATAGTCAATTTCATCGTCGCCAAGCGCAAAAGACTTGATTCGGAATGTGCCATTGGCCATCTTGCGGCGGCCGGTATCTGTGAGTACGGCGTCCAATATAATGTCGCCGGAGTTGTCTAAAAATGCCATTTATCTTCCTCTCTTTGTATAAATAGTTATGGTTTTGCTTATTCGCTTCTCAAATTATAAGTAATGTTAAAATCGATTTTTTTGCCAGTCTTTTTAGAAGTCAAGCGAACTTTGAAGGTTTTGTCCCATATTAAATCATCAGCTGTTCCAATGCTGACATTCGCCAATTCAGATGCGGCACTGTTTGAAAAGTCCGCTTCTTGCGTATTTATTTGCAGTTGGCTTAGGTTCGGTTGTAATTGTATCAGGTTTTTAAGTTGCTTTGTAGGATTAGTATAAACTTTTTCTTCAAGTTCTGACTCCATAATGGTATTAAATATAGCATAAGAATAACCACCATCATTTATTATTTGAGCTTCATAGACTGGTGTCAAATGCGACTGAATGTCATGCTCGTTGAGACTCTTAAATAAGTAGTAGTATTTCTTGTTCGGGGCTATTTTGTCATAATATGTCGTGGCGCCGAATGTAGCATATTTTTGTTGCGGTATGCGCATGTCAATAGTGTCATAAAGGTTGTATTGCATTTCTGTTATGCTTTTTGGCTTCGTTGTACTACGATAAACCAGTACTTGTACAGGGTTTGTGACGGAAGGGTTTGAAATTGTCATTGAATCTGTTAAGTCGTTGGCATGCAAATACTGTTGTTTGTATACTGTATCTACGTCTGTGACCGGGGTTGGGTAAGTTCTTGTTGTATACGTACCGGCTTTAATGTTGAATCCCAGCTTGTTATCAGTCCCCTCAGTTCCAAATGGTGCTACTGAAACCTCATTAACTGGGTTATCGAGAATTTTCAGACTTTTGCTATAAAGTGGGATTTCGATGATTTTAATTTGAGGCTCATAGTTCAAGTAGAAATCTGCTGCATAAGGGTATTGAGAGAACACGCTTGCTTCAGTTAGAAACGTGCCAGACAGTTGAGAAAACTTGCTAGAGTACGTGGCGGTATCATCTAGTAAAAGCCGGTTTGAGCGGTCGCCTGTGCTTGGATTGTAAAATTCTAAACCAATTTTGTCTCCTGTAGCGTTCTCGCATCCTATTTGTCGCGACAGTGTCAAATCGGAGAAATTATAGCGGATGCCGGCTGTCAAAACATATGCATACACATTATATGTATATTCTTGTCCGTACTTCACTTGGGAATCTATAAAGTTAAATGGCAGCGGGTCGTGTGGCTCGGGGTCTGCAGTAGGGCGACTATTAATAAACCAATAATTCTGCAATGCTGACTGAGTATTCGAATCGCCAGATGCAGGTCCACCGATCTTTTCAATCCTGTAGGCTACAGTTTCGGTGTGCCTTGTGATGTCAGAGTATAGTTCTGACCATTGTAAGACCTTTGTTTCGTTCGGGTTGACAGATATATACTCCATGAGGGTGCGCAGAGTTGCGATGGCCGGTTGTGTGTTCGCATATCTATATGCTTTTGAGTCTGTTTGGGCCGCCTCACGCTGAATGGTTGCAGGACCAACGAACATATATTCGTCATCAGCATCCGTATATGTATTATGTGAGTTAAGAACCATCTGTAGGTAATCGATCTCACGATAAGAGACTGGCTCGGTCTTTGCCACGCCGGTGATATTGTCGCTGTCTATGGAAGCAGAATAATAGTTTGAACTTTTGTTATATGATTTGGCAACAGGCTGCAGGTTGTCAGACTTGCCAGAGAAAATCTGATATAAGGATTTAATAAACTCCGAGTCGTATCCATTCTCAACTATTGTTTTGGTGAATGTGTCAGAAAGGTTTGTTATAAAGTTAATTTTCATGTTATATGGTAATTTTTCTTCCAAGGGTGGGGTGTAGCCTTCAGAGATACTGATTCTTTTCACTGCGGAAGAGTCAAAAAGCATATTTTTCATTTTAGTGGTGGCCCAGTTTTCAGAACTAGCCGACAGTGGATGAGTTACATAAGAAGAAGACAAGTACTTAATATTTAGATTATTGTTAAATATGGCTTTATCAGGTTGCGCTAACCAATCTGGCACCGATGGGAGACGATCTGGGTTGTTATCAAAAAATTGGTTTAGGTTAAAAGAGATATTGTCATATCTCGAAAGATAGTCTCGCATCTCGATGGGGTATAAAGCCGCGGCGGTGGGCATCATGCCCGAAGTCCATCGTTTTAAGTCGGCCATTAAATAATAGTTAGGCAACAACAATTCAGACATATCCATTTGACCGATCTGGTAACTTTCATATTCTTCCAGATAGTTTCTGTAATCGTACGATATCTGAATCGCAGTCGGATCGTACGCGGTTGTCAACAACGTAGCTGGAAGCTGCGCATATGGTTTCTCATAATTAAAATTTATAAATTCAAATTGTTCTTCTGTGTAGGCTGGTCCATATTCTTTTGGGCCGTAGGTGCCACCGTACCAGACCGTTCTCCATTCATCGTCAGTTTCCACACTAAGGCCGGTGCCAACCACGCGTATTGGCACTTTGTGGTTTGGCATAATGGCGTTTTTGTCGATAACATATTGATTGTCTGACATAAAGATTCTATCAAAGTTGGGCCCGTCGGGGGCGGTCTCTTTTGTGATTTTAAAGGCCACCTCTGTACCGTCATCAGAATCAACTTCATGCCAATACCCTCCGTTAATAGAACGGAACAAGTCAGCAGAGCCAGAAAACAATTTAGAATCGGTTATTTTGCATTGTATGCCGGGCATCGGGGTTAATATCCTCCTGTTGTCGACGTGGTGGCTGTTGTCAGCGTAGTCACACTGGCGCCGGCTGTCTCAAATTCGTTAAGATCGAATGTGGAAGTGTCCTTAAATCTTTGTGTGCGCTTAGGAGATTGTTTATATGTGATGCTCTGCTCTTTAAGATCGCCAAGGGCTCCATAAATGTTTTTGACATAGGTATCAACTAAGTTATTATATGTGTCAGTAAACGAAAGGCCGGTCGGCCTTCTGTCGAACAACTCTTTAAAAAGGACATGTGATAGGCGCGTTTCTTTTACCTGCGCTTCGGCGCCATATCCCGCAGCATAGTCTCTTATGTCGCCGCTGACAATAACTTCGTCTTTAAACCAAGGGCGGTTGACACCACCAAGCTCATATCCTACTGCAAATCCAGATGTCGGGGTGGTGAATGCTTTTTGAACTATTTTAAATGCCGTAACGCCGGCGGCGGCGTTGTTGGTGAGGTTGGCAAGGTTTGAATATACAACGCGGTCGATGAGGTCGGTGTTGTCGTCATCCGAAAAAGCATCTCCAAGATCTTCCATCGACCCTTCGTACATGTCGTATAAATCTTCATCTGACGCAAATTGAGCCACCTCCTCCCATGACATGGTAAATTCAACTATTAAGCCGTTATCGTCTGTTCTTGTTTCTGGCTTTGCGATATACCAGTATTCGTAACTAAGTGCGAACGTCATCTCTTCCCAACCCATCTTTATATTCTCCTATTGCTTTCGCCCTTTTAAAGTTTTACTTTTAGATACTTGCATGCCCGTTAAAGTTGCGCGTTGGTCGGCAGTAGAAGTTCTAGAAGGTGTTTTACCCGTATCACTAATCGTTGTTTTTCTTTTCTTTGGTGCTTCTACTTCGGCCTCAAGTACAATTGTTTTGCTGGGGCGCTTATAAGTAGAACTCGTGGAAGAGATTTCAGGCTCTTTAAAATATTTTGTGGTGCTGTTATATGATGGACTAAGATTAATCATACATAAATCAGATATCAGTTTGCCAGATTTCTTTCCTGTTTCAAGTCGCAATACAGCGGTCGATATCACACTGGAGGCCGGCACAATTGTAGAATCTGGTTGGTGAATAGGATCACTTAAATCTGGAAAGCTCTTATCTATACTTTTAAGGCTGTCGGTAGAACCCGGGGCTAAAACGACCGGTCTGTCTAAAATATTTGGATTTGCGATCAAGAACGGCTCAGTAACTTCTGAAATTAATTGATAGGCGGCTGTCTTAACTGGCGCGACTGATATGCCAATAGCGGACATAGCAGTCAGTGTAGACATTTCCGGTGCGAGGACGGGTGAAATGTTCGTGGCGCCTTGTGAAGACAGGCGTTGCAGGCCGGAAAGCGTGCGTATTTCTCTTATGCTTGTAGCCTTGTCTAAAACCCGGTCGCCAATTCTAACTTTACTGCTGCCCACTTTTCGAAGTGAGGATGTGTCAGTCTGCCCGCCGGGGGGCGATTTGATTCCTAAAGATTTTGCATTTACTGATATTGCCATTGTCTTGTTCCTATTGATTAATTAGTGGTATTATTGTTTTTAAAAGGTTCATTATGTGGTCAAAACTCCATATCGTCGGTATCTCTTGCCATGGCTTCTACCTCGCCAGTTGGGCCGACGTCTACAGCATCATAGGCTGTTGGCATGGTGTAATCTGCCTCATAACGATTAGTACTTGTAACGGGTTTTATTACACCGAAGGTATCGACGGCACCTAAGTCGTCCAGCACATCGTATACACGTCCTCCGGACTCATATATAGCCGCGTTGAGCAAATCCATGCTTCTCATCAGCGTCCGAATACCAGCTAACGTGCCGCCGGCGGGGTCTACTTGTTGACTTATCATGATTGCTGCTTTTTTGATTTTCTCCAAATCGCCTTGAAATGTGTCGTAATACAGGTCTTGGTGCATACAATATATGAATGGTACACGGAACCATGGAGAATTTTCTGGGTCGGCATCGTAATAAGTTATAATATTTTCTTTAAAGAAATCATTGAAAAGGCCGGTGGTAGCATTAAATGAACATTGTTCAAGACACAATTCGTAGTATTTTGTTATGATATCATGTGCTTCTTTAAATGTCTTGATTAATTCCACCAATACCTCAGAAGTTTTATCTTTTATCGTTATCTTGAACGTGTATTTGTCTGCATGTGAGTTTATTTGGTAGTCCAACAAATCAAAACACATAAGTCTGTAATTGTCGATTTCCGAAGACAGCGCGCTGCCAAGATTGGCAAAGGGTCGGAGAGTCATACTTGCGAGGTATCCCGCGCCGATGTCGGTGGCTTCATATTCCTCTGTCGTGGTGCCGGAGGTGGTTTCAGTATATGAGCGATTGAGGTGGAATTTCCACGTGGTGTTGAAGAGTGGGTCGCCCCAATCGCCGGCGGTGTAGTCAGTAGTAACAACAAAGGAATCAGCGGGGTACCTGTCTGGCCAGCCGTACGGGAGCTTATCCACCTCGCAGGCCGAGGTGCTCGACTTGACGATGGTATCTGACAGACTTCCGTTGCGGCTGCAATTGGAGATTTCGGCGGCGCTAGAGTCGGAGATCCCATGCTCGTCGAGGCGTGCCGCGTACCATCGTTGGAGACTGTCCCAATGGGAATTAATTGTGTCCTCGCGCATGTCGGCGGTGCCCGTGTAGGCGTCGAAGGATTTTTTATGAATGGTGGTGAGGATGGTCTCCGTGGTAGTTGTGGTGTAAGAGTCTGGCGGCGGCGGGTAATACGGGGTACCAGCAAGGGCTGTTGTGTAATCGTCGTCGGAGCCGTATTCTACTTTTCTTCGCACTTTTTTGCTGTCTGAGTAGTCTGAAATTCTTACCCATTTAGTGTACGGGTATTCTTCTACAGTCAATGTTCCTGCTGTTGCATTGTCTGGCACTGGGCCGGCCAGAAACGATATAATACGGACGTCTTCGCCGCTGAACTTGAGGCCGCTCTCTCTATTAAATCTAGCCTGTGTGACATAAAATTGGGAATATGCAATTGGCAGGCCCCATGATTCAAGTTTTCGAATGTCCAAAACTCGTGACACATCTGATGTGTATGTAAGTGATTTTTCATAATCAAAAAATGCCATGCCATATACAACATCTTTTGTTTTTGAAACTGTTGAATTATAATAGACATTCATTTTAGTAGCCATAAAGCTTGAGTTATAAACATAGTCTGTAAGATTGCTTTCCCAGTCTGATTTATACAGTGGGGTGTACTCATCGTTGATCGGCTGAGGGCGCAAGTCAACAACTTTCGCGCTGTATTTGATGCGTGGATACAGGCGCCCGGCGCTTTTTATAGCTTTGTTGACCACAAATATATTCTTTCTGAAATCTTTGTAAAGTTTTCCTACTGGTTTTGCCGGCAATTTGTGTGGCCATGTCCTTTGAAGAGTCGCCAAGCGTGGCAATAAGTAAGGATCGTTAGCTTTTGTAGTAAGAATCGTGGATATACTGTTGTATAAGTTCTTTAGATTTTTAAATCCTCTTTTTTTACTATACTGTATCTGATATCGATCAAGAACTTCCTGCATTTTGTCTACTATTTGAGCATGATTAATTTTGTCCACTTTGTATATTGCTGAGTCTATAGAGACCAGCGGTGTTTCAATATATGGCATGTCTTCAGAATCAAAATATTCAACGCTATCTTTGTTAGCAATCATTCCATCTTCAAAAACTTTTTCATAGGCAACTGCACTAGTCTCCATATCCAAAAGAGGCCTAACTGAGACTGTTCCAGCTGCAGTTGTTCCCAACTCAGGCCGCACTAAGTCTATGAACAGCGAAAAAGCATCGAGCATTGGAAAGGTCTCATAGGCCGGGTCTAGGTCGACGGGAGTTATATATTTTTCGTACATTGCGCGGGTATCCATTGCTTCCTTATAGTCAATTGTGCTACTAAAGGCGTACACCTGCATGTTGGCAATCGCATCCCAGCTTTGACGAGCGGCATCATGAAATATCCAATTTGTGTCGAGGCCTGTGTCATAAGGATCCCGCAATGGAATCACCTTACCGACAGTATACTTCCGGATTTCGTTTCCATCTTCATCATAAATTATTGTATAAGATGCTGACGAGAAATCAACCTCAAACAAAAGGAACGGAGAATATGACTCGTGGTGGGGCATCGGACTGATGGTTCCTGTGTCAACCAGCCACTTCGTATACTCATAGGCGCCGGCTGCAATAGCTAACGGGTTGGCGTCGGGGTTTCCTTTCTTGATTTCCTCGTAGTGGGCATCCCAAACAGGTTTGGCGTTCGAATTTGGAATGGAAAGTGCTATATAATATTTTAATCCAGTCATATACGGTACGTAAGCGTTGGACGCAACATTAATGTGGTCGGTAGAAGACGCAAAAGATTTTGTTTCATCGGCGGGCATATGAATAGACAAATAGATCCGTAGGCTGGCGGCGTCTCCAGCCCCCTGAACCAATATTTTATCGATGTATGGCGTTGGGAGATGCTCACCAAGCAACTTCGTTGTATCACCTTTAATTATTACTGACATATTTCTGGCTCCGTTGATGCTCCGTAGATATCAAAAAATTCTTCTGACATGGGACCTTGTTCGCAGTCGAATCCCAAATCAATATAATAAGATTGTTTATCAAACTGGTTTTTACCTCGACATGCGATATCTCTTTGTATCTGTGTATCGGTTAAAATATCAAAATAGTATTCGATACTGTCGTTTGTTAGTTCATCCACAGCGCGAGCTTGAGGGACATCTGACATGAGATAACCATTTTTAATTTGTGGAATGTTCTTGCGGAAGAACTTTCTTTTCAAAGTGTCTGGGGTGCCGGCGACTGATGAAGAAAGAACTTCAAATACTTCCACTTCATAATTGTGAATTAAAGATTGGGTGTTTAATTCCTCGATGTACAAGACCGGATCATCGCTAGCTAAAGAAATCACCTTATCGTCCATGAACGCCATTGTTTTGCTATCCATTTCTCTAAGGTCCATCGGATTATAATCATAATTATTTGGAATAACTCGTTTTATATAGGAAGCGTCAATGTTGACCTGTGGTATATTTTCGTTTGTTACTGTGTCTTTTGTCGCTGAAGAGCTGATGTCTGATTGTAGTGCTAACACACGCCATGCCGGGGCACGGTTGTTCTCCCCGCTTAAGTAAGCGTCACCAATTGCCATATCATACTTAAATGTATCTTTTGCCGGCACTGATTGGCGGGCAAGAATTTGATCTTGATTGTACCAATTTACTCCGCCTCCGTCGCTCTGGTTTAAGGTTTTTTCTGTGTCTCTAAAAAGCACCAAGCTTTCAATATATGCTGTCTCTTCGGTAATTCGGCGATCCGCATCGTTTTGATTTTCTGTGGAGCTAGAGCAAGCGTGCCGCTGATCATAGACGACGTTGTCATCATAAAAAGCATAATACTTCGGCTTAAACGTGCCTACGGACATAAGATAGTGACCATATGAGGTCAACTTGAAGTCTATAACTTGTTCTTTCTTGTTTATAAATTTTGCCATATCTTTAATTAGTGTTCTAATACTTCTTTACTGTTCCCGTTCTTTTAGACGGGCCGGAAGAAACCTCTACTGTTTCAAGTTTCATTGGTGCGGTGGTCGGGGATTTAGTCACGCCAGCGCCGGTGGTGGATGTTGACTTCGAAGGACCGGTGGCCCCATCGAGACGACCAGTTGTCGCTGTCTTTAAACCGCCAAGAACACCTATTTTGCCAGCAGAACCCAAACTATTGAGTGAGTTGAATAATCCGCTGTCGACGCCGGGCTTAGCCGATGCTTTTTCAATCACCGAAGCGGGGAACCCTGTTACCGTTGATATTCTAGATGATGTGGCGCCAGTCGTAGCTATCGGTGTGCTTGTAGTCGTAGCGGTTGGTGCGCTGGTGGTCGCTGGGTTGTCTGATGTGCTTTCAGTTTGATATTGGACGCTAGCACCAAACTTGATACTTTCAACAAACGACACATAATCATAAGGCCAGTTGTATTGTAACGGATAAGATTCATCTTCAGCCTCGGACACTTCTTTGAGAGATTTAAACTTTGTCAGTATCGAAGTCGCGGTGGTACCCTGCGAAGCTTGATCAACCTTTAACTCGTCATAAGTTTTCTGCGATCTTTGTTTGACCTTGAATACCATCCATCTAACGTTGTCTCGCATAACATCTTCTGGGGACAATAGCTCGTTTTGAGCCAACTTGTGTCCTGTGGAACTTACATCTATACTTATTTTTTTGTAATCGCGGGGAGCCATGTTCTGCCAAATATAACTCAAATCATCTCTGTCGAAAGAATATGCAAACTCAAAGAAATACATTACCATTGGAGTTAAAGAAGGATTGTTCAAGAAATCAAATTGCGGTGGCAGAATATAATCTTGCATTTTTTGTACCATTTCTCTGACTGAAGCGCCGGCATATTCTATAGAGTCTCCTGTAGCAGTTCCGTAGGCTGCGGCCGTCGCGCTGTTTACCATTGTTTGGGGTACTTCAAAAAACTCTTTTTTGGGTGTGGCCTCTGATACACTGCCCGGGTTCTGGATATAAGGTATAGCTACAATAGATTCTTTGATCGTTCTTGATGACGCTATTTCACCTAGACGTTGACTTACTGACTCATCATTGAAATTAGCCACATCTACTAGCGAGCCCATCAAGTCAACTATTTTCTCACCTAAAACATTTGCATTTTTCATGTTGTAAACTGAATTGTTGGTTCTCACATCGTAGTGATATCGCAACCAGTCTTTTGGTATGTCTTCAATTTCCATGAAAATCCCTTTTGAACCAGATGGTTCAATGACGCCAAACTGATGCCACATACCCCGGGGAACTGAGCCAGAGCCATAATTAGGTATCGCTAAAGTGCCTTGAGCTTCTGAAATCGGGTGCACTCCCAGATCGTTGAAGTTCATATGTGGGGTTTCCATTTTAGGCTGAATAACCCAACGCTTCCCTATGACCTCGTTGGTTTCTTTGACCGGGTTGCCTTGAGAGTCTTTTTCGATTTTATAGACTGGCTCAACGCCAAAGAGGGAGAGACTTGCGCTCACTTGCATTGCATTGTTATTGATATTCTCGCCATCATAGATCATATTACCCTTTCCGGGGAGGGATCCCTTAAATGTGGGAAGAAACTGGGTACCAGCATATGCTGGGGCGCCGCGGCCTAAAGAAGCGGAAGGGCCCGGATCACAGCGCCAATATACTGTTTCCACCTCGGATAAAATTCTTTCTAAATCGTAAGTCGCTGTCGGATCGGGTCTGAAAATCAAGTCTGCCCACGCTTCTCCGTGGTAATAAGGAGGGGTAAATGCCCAGTTAAACCCCTGAACAGCATCTGCGGGGTGTACTTTATGGACGGCAGCGTTGCGGGCCATTAAAGAGTCCGGTCGGCCGGCGCATGGAGGGCCGAAAGCCGTAGGACGGCTGTACATTGTAAAGTTTTCTCTTAGTGTTTTTTGCTTGACGGCCGGCAACGCTGTGGAAGAATCACGAACCTGTCTCGGATCCTGTGGCAGTGGATACGTCGTCCCACTTATAAAGTTGTTTGTAGAGCCGAATTCATAATACTTCCCACCATACTTCGAATAAGGGGAATTATCGCCGGTGGAACCTGATTCTAATGTATATACTCTTGAGCCAGTCAGCGTTCTTCTCAGCTTAACTCGGGCGCCGTAAATACTTCCGGTGCTAAACCTTAAATCATCCCTCACAAGTCCCGATTCCAGCTTTGTATAATGTGAATCTTTAAGGAAGAAGTTACCAACCTCGGCAAAGAAGTTAGAAGCCATTTTAGTGTAAAGAGAGTCGTGGGCCGGGGTACCAAGCGATGCCGAAGTATCAATCGAAGCGGATGGGTGAGGCTCAAGATCCACTATCTGTACATTGGCCATATGTTTGGCAGGGCTAATAATAGCCTCAAATGGGATTCTTGCATCCCAATAGGTACCGCCACTATAGTGGCCGGCGATGCCCGAAGCCGTAACCGGCTGTACCATCCACATGTTCTCGTCTCCACCGGAAGAGGTTTCGCCAAAGAACATCTTTTGAACTTTGACTCCGTTACTCACGACGGGATAATCAACAGCAAGGCCTGATTTAATTGTGTTATATAGGATTCCCGGCGCGAATAAGGAGGTAACGACTGGGCGAGAGTTGGCATCTTTAAGGCCCACCTTGTCTACGGCATTAACGCCGGCGCCACCAGCTTGGGATATAATATCATCACCGTAACCATCAGCGAATCGGCTCACAAGGTCTAATGTTCTTTGTGCCGGATAAAAACCCTTATAAGGGTTAAGACGGATGGTGCCCGTGCAGGAAAGTAGGATCTGTGAAGGCGTCAAAAGACTCATGTCGCTTATTTCAGCAAACGAACTCATGAAATCACTATTAGAGTAATCTTTATAGAATGAAGTATCTCTGCTATCTTTATCTGTACCCACAATCTCAAACGTGGAATGGTTCGATGGTGCGTCAACTCCATACTTTTCATAGTCTTCCATGTGCTCGCTAATTCTGAATTCAGGCACGATAGCAAACCCTTTCGATATGCGCCCAATTTCGTCTTCAAAATCGGAGTAATTGTTAAACCATGGCTCAGACGATGCAGACGAAAAGACTGGAACTGTTTTGTTGGTATTTCCTACTCGTTCGGGAATAACGCGGCCGGCTTGTGTAGCGGCTTCCCAAACTGCGCTGCCGCCGTAGGCTTGTACACGGTTCAGGAAAGGAGTATGTCGCACTGGTCGAATTGCCGCACTAATAGTGCCCGTTTGGGGAATCGGCATGCCAGTAGGGGCTACCACAGTCCTTGGGCCTCCAAGGTTATGTTTGCGCGAATAAAGACCACCCATTTTCATAGCGCGCATTTTCTTGGCCAAGGTGTACACACTGTTTGTGGAGTCCGGAGCATTCTGGTAGTATTCATTCTGAAGCTCACCCGCAGAGTTGGAGGCGGCGAATGTCCATTCCTTCATTCCACCGGCCGTGGGCTGTTGCTGGGGTACAGAACTGCGTGTAAGGAACCCAAGCGGGGCATCAAGAGGCCACACGCTTTGGCTAACAACGTTGCCATATGAATTAGTAAGGTATGCAGTCGCATTAAGTCGGTAGCGAGCCAGCGGGCTGTTTCTCCAATATAGGTTGTCGTATCCTACTCGTGTGGCTGAACTAGATAAGAACTCGTTTTTAGCAGCCGGGAACAAGGTTTCTCTATAGATGATCCAATTCAGATTGTACGAATCTGAGCTGTTGGCTAGCGCTATAGTCTGGCCGGCACTAGTTTGAGTTGTTGCTCCCAGATCTGGGACCAACTTTTGATCTAAGTCTTCATTTCCGAAGTAAAGGTGCTCTAGGTTATAAGAAGCTTGCAGAGTTTCATTGTTACCTTCGATGTCTACATTGATTAATAAAGGCTGGGTGCGATTAGACACTGGGCGTACCATATACTGCTCAACGCCTGTGCTTTCGTTGAAAACAAAACTGTATGTGTTTTCTCGGCGGTGCTTCCGCAATACGGCCGGGGCGACAGGCCCAACAAGCGGATTGCCGCGGTAACCGAACGTATTCTTACGTTTGGTCATGAGCAAGTTAAAGTAGTCGGCCTCATTAAGTGTGGTCGCTGGATTAATGGAATATTCGTTCAGTAATGTGTCATTTGCATAAGCACTGACGATGTTATCGGAAGTCGGGAATCCAAGTGTGTTGTCATCGGATGCGTCGACGGAGTCTATTACATAGATATTCAAGTCCAAGGCCGGCTGGTAAATAGAGGCAGTTCCCCCGGGTCCGAGGACAGCGCTGCTGCTGGCAAAGGGAAAATAGCTATCAAACCCTGTAGCAGAGCTGGAGTACATGCCTTCGCTTACACCATGTGTGGGGGCATAGCCCCAGTATCTCATGCCTCCGTAAAGACCTTCGTATGCAAGTGAGCTTGTAATCCAAGCATACTGTCGATCTGAACGTGGAATTTGATGTTGAACCCAGTAATTGTCATATTGTGACGATGTAAAGTATACACCTTCATCGGTTTGTCTAATTACTCTCAGTGGATTCCGGTTGTCCTTGACCATTGAGGCCGGCTGCTCGTACGAGGCGCCGGGGTTGGTTACGAGTAGCGAGTTTCTACCAAACCTTCCTGCGTGCTGAGTGAGGTTGAAGCGCAATCCAAAATCTTGGCCGTTAATATCACTCACTCGAATGCCGGGTGTTCCGGAACCGGTAGCTTCAGACACTGTGCCTGACATGTTTTGGAATGGGCGGAGTACCGACAAGTTGCGGTAATTACAAGCGTTATATACGCTGTATTCATCAGATCTAATATCTCCATAACCCTGTCCAAGAGTTTCTACACCACCCGGATTGGAGAATCTCTGTCTAATAATAGATTTGTTTGCACTCGCAGTGTCATGGAAATACGGCACAGCATAGTCGGGCGTAAATTGGAAATGGTTATCTTGCTCACGACGTACACTTAAAATTGTACGACCTTGAGTTGCGGCAGGGTTTTGAGTAACTTCTGTAGGCAGCGTAGGCGGGTTTTCGACGAAGGCGCGCGGGTTAGAATAAGCTCCAACGCTTGACACCACTTCATAGTTGTGTTGGTAATTTCCGAGAATGGTTGAGCCAGTTCTCATCAGAATGTTCTTGAATACATACGGTGTCTTTGCCGTAAAGTCTCGGTAGTATACCGCACGTTCGGAGCCAGTCATCGGATAAGGTTGTGGACCTACAAGGCGAGTAGTGTACACGCGGTCGTCGCAACCGGTCAAAATTCTATCAGTAGAGATCGATAGGCCTTGGTTCTGTCCGGCGAGTGCTGTTGGTAAGAAGGAAGCGGAACTAATTTGATCATAAAGAACGTTCGCTGCGGAAATTTGATCGGGAGCGGATGCGCCGGTGTTGATAGCATCGCCAGATGCATCGCCGAGGCGCCACCAACCAGCAAGAGAAGCTGATTGTGGGGAATTGCTCGACGTTAGCACACATGGTGAACCACTGTTATAAACTTGGGCAACTTCTAAATTGGTAAGCTTGCGGTTCCATATCGCAATTTCATCCATTGAGCCTTGATATTCGTGGCTGTTGGCAGAGTCCAGATCTCCACCAAATATAACTGGGCCATAAATATCTAGTGCAGCATGGCTGCGGAAGTTTGATTTGAGGTTTCGAGCATCTGGCAAGTTGTTATAGTGGTCTGTGCGGGATGGTGATGTGGCGCCGTCCCACGATTGACTCACGCCGTTGATATAGAAGGTAGGTAACGTAGTTGTTGTCATGGCTCCGACGGTACCTGTCAAGGAAACCGCGATGTGCTGCCAAGTGCCATTAGTAATGGCGCTCGCTGATGTCTCCCAATAAACTGTTCTGATGTTGCCACTGCCGACATTTTGGGATGACTTAAACGCGTATCTTAATGACTCGTCCATCTCGACTGTTATTTGGTGAATCGGGCCGCTACTCGCGTTGGCGGAGCCGGCTGACCAAATTGTTCGATCTGCGTTTGAGGCGCTTGGGTTGATCCATGCTGAAAAGGTCCAAGTCGGGAATGATGTTCCCGAGCCAGTCATATTGTTGTCGAACAAAAGATCGTATGCGGCCGGCAATTGTGGCGAACCAACGGTGGACGGGATTACTAAACAATTGCCTTGTACTGTGGTGGTATCGGGCCAGTGTGTGCCCTTGGTGTTATTAAGGTAGTCGCCAGTCACGTCTGTGACTGTAACCTGTTTTGTGTTAGACTCGGGCCATGGATAATCTGGGCCGGTCATGCCGATAGCGCCGGAAACGCCGTTCACTACGGCACAACTGTCGAGAAGGATCTTCCAAGCTTCTGGGCGATTTAAGTAGGTGTCAGTGCCCTTATTAATAGGCACATGGCGGGACTGATGACCACCGACAGCATAATTGGTGAAAGGGCCCTGCATTGGGACTTCCATATCTTCACCGTATACATCATTGTGAACGTTGGTAATCTCAATATTTCCGCTAACTTTATCTACAACCTGCTTGTTATAGCCAGTTTTGACTGAAGAGCTAAGAATATTGAAAGGGAAGGCATAGGATGATTTAACGTTTGAATACCCGAGACCCTCTTGGAAGTCTCTACCGTGTTGTACTCGGAAGTACTTGCGAGTTTTAGCCTTCAATTCGAGATTGTCAATCGAGTCAGGCTCTTTTACTATATCATCAGTAAAGGCGACCATGACGTTAAGTGGCACAAAGACACCATTTTCGGTGTTGACCGGTCCATCCGGGCGCAATGCATTATATGTGAATGCTATGTTCTTGGTATCTTGAAAGTTTACTCCACCTTTCAAGACTTGGCGACGGAGTACGCCAAATTTATATGGGCGCGCCAGAGTTCGCAGAACATCTACGCTGCCTTGATAAGACACTCCAGTGGCCGTGACAAAGGCCGAAGAAGTTTGTGCGTTGACTGCGTGTGCAGTTTCACGAATATTCTCTCTCTGGCGATCAATATCGGTGTTTCCGGATGAAATCTCCTCGTCAAGCAATCGATCTGCACGCAACAGCCACCATTTGGCGCCTTCATTTTGCTTATTGGAAAGCGGTGCATGTTCAACGCGCCAATTGTAAAGCATCTCGTTGATGCCCATAATTGGAAATTCGGGTTCGGGTGATACAAACTCTATAGTTGGGAATTGTGCTTTGTATTTGTTACGCTCTAACACGTGACTTTCTACAATATTATATGCATCATCAACGAACCCAGCGGATGCCGGCATCAATTGTGATATGATAATTGCTATAGCATCATCTAACCATCTATAATATTCAATGAATTTTTCTACCTTAGACGTCTCTGTAACCTTCCGGAAAAAGACCTCCCTAAGCTTCTCTAAGGCCTTATAGCGGCCGCGATATCTGTTGACTGGCTCACCAATCACATTATTAAAATCAATCACGCCGGCGAAGAATGTCAACATTTCTTCCGAAATTGCCTGATACATGCTTTTTTCAATAACATGGTAGTATTTGGGCGGTGATTGATCAATACCGTAAAGTATTTGTTCTTCCCCAACAATGCTGATCATTTCGGATGAGACTACTGACTCTGGATCAATAAACTTTAATGTGTTATATGGCTCCGTTTTGACAACGCTGGTGTTACTTGCTTTAAACCCATACCCATATCCGGTGTGCTGGTAACCTGTGATGCCGCCGACCCAACCATAGTTATCGCGCAGTTCTGACGAGCCTGAACTCATATCAGAAACATAGTAAAAATTGCCAGATGAATCTGAACCTGTGATATTATCGAAGGTCCAGTGTAAACCAAGGGTGTTTGCTCCGACTGCGTCTACTTGTTTTAAAAGCGGATCAAGCGGGGATAGTGGCTTATAAGAGCCTGAAATGCCTGCGTTATTCATGTCATACAGGTGTTGGTCTAGGTTGTTGTCGTTTAGATACGACGTCCAATACTTTAAGTTAGTAATGTTGACGTCACTACGATTAACCAATGTTCCTGTGACATTGGTGCGTTGGGCGCCCGCATACATGCGCTTAGCAGACTTAAGGAAGCTGGCGCCGGTGGACTGATCTACAGAGGCTGTGAGTTTAAACGAGTCCTGTACAGTTTCGTTGACTGCACTTACGCCGCGGAACTCTAATATATAACTGTAGGTGTCAGAGCCGGTCACCATATCGGAAATTGGATAATTTGAAGGCTTCAGCCGGACAGAAAAATGCCATTGATTGTTGCTGTAAACATCAAAATATGTGCTACTTGTTAATTCAGGGAATGGGAAGGGTGTATTGGATGATGATAAGCGGAAATAAACGTTCTTAGACCAAGCCTGATCTCTAACTGCGTGAACTTGAAAGTTGGCATTGTCTACTGCTAAAAAGGCTGTGTTGTTCGCAGAAGAAGTATTTGCCTCACACATTCCGAACAGTGACGAGCTTATGTAATTTCTGTCTACTATTTCATCGCTGGCCTCATACCACGGGAATATAATACTAGCTTCAGCAGAAAATCCATACCGGTCTTCGCGACTATCTAAGTAAGTGCCCGATATATATCCTAATGAATTTGCGTTAGAGGAATCAGCTTTCTGGAAGACTACGCCGGCTAAATTGGAGTCGTTATTTAAGTTTACATATGAGTTGTTGGCTACTGTTAATTCTAAATTGTTCTTGAGTCGGAATACCTGACCATCGGTGTATGTCTTTAGTTTAACAATTCGATCATCGATGTTAAAACATCTTAAAACATTTCTAACTGCTTTTTCAGTTCCCTTGGCTTTATAGATTCCCGCAAGACTGTTATAAAGGTTCAAGTAGATTAAGTTCTTTACTTCTGCTACATCATTTTGGAACAGTTTGTCTTGTGATCGGTTAAGGAACTTTTCCATAACTTCAGATTCTACAAAGATTTCGGGGGCATATAAGCCTAATGACTGAGGCAGGTGTTGGGCGAAGGGCAGAGCTTCGTGAGATGCACTGGTGTATGTCGTGTGTTTGAATTTGGGTATTGCTTCAATCTGCAATGCTAATTTATCAAAGTAAGTTGCGACAATGTGAGAAATCATTCTAACGTCATCATCAGGCTTTTCTGCATCTTCCAAAATCCATGAAGGCATCAGGTTGATGAAAGTACTGTTATTATTGGCGTCGTACCAAGTTCCCTTTGCTTCTAACGAAGTTTGTAAATCTCCTACTTGGGGATTTTCTGAATAGATAATTGGGTCCAAATACTCGCTATCTGCTGCACTTCCCAACACGATCATGGAGCCGGTGTTTCTGGATGTTGTTGAGTAGCCGGTCCAAGAACCGTTACTGAGACGTCCTGAGTAATCAAGAACGGTGTTATCGATGCTTGAGGTGCCTGTTATGCCTTCGTTAAATTTGTAATAGACGCCTAATGTGGTATTAGAAATGTCGGTGTTCGTACCGCCTCTGACTTGCGATCTATAGTATCGAGCAACTTCACTAGAATTTCGCGTGCTCTTCCAAAATCTAAACTCGTCCATCGATGCACTGAGTTTACCGGCGTACGCTGGTGCACTTGTGCCGGAGGGGCTCGTAATAAGGGCGCCAATTGTAGCCTGCAGTCCCTTGGGGTTAAGTGTTTTTATATTGCTGGCGTGTGTGTGGGTGTCGTTAAGAGCACCATCAACATATAACTTGCTAATGAAGTTTGTGCCATCGTTGTAGAAAGAAAGTGAGTAAAATCCGTAAGAGGTTAAGGAGGCTTTTGTAAGCGATTGACCAATAGACTCTTGATATACTCCAGATGTACCTGACATTACTGTAACTAAGAATGGTGAGCCGGCTGCGGCGCCAGTTAATTCAACTCGGAGGCGGCCATAGTGTACAGAACTAGATGCGTTATTATTCCACATGTCAAAGACAACTTCTTTCTCTGTTTTCGCTGTATCAAAGCCATCCTTCTTCAGCCAAAACTCTACAGTTACTCCATTGTTAAAGTTGCTTTCAAGGTTGGAAATTCTAGAGCCAGTAGCGTAATTGGAAGGTAAGCCACCAGTTAAATATAAGTTTTGTTCATATAAGTTGGATGATTGGAACCTACTATCTGTGGGGTTGTTGAACGCGTCGGCTAATTTTGTGTAAGAAGAGGTGTGTGGTCCGCCGGATAGCTTAATATACTCTGCAGTCGTTGGCATACCATAACCAGAATCAATTGCACCGGTGCGGGTACCCCAGCCGCCGGCAGATAGATGGACATATCCGTTAGTTTTGGGATATAAGTTATTATAGATGTACTTTTCAATACCAAGAAGGTTGTTGTAGTACTCGTTAATCTCAGCATCTGAGCCATCATACGGGTAATAGTCGTAGATGTGTTCTATAGCCGATTTGTAATATAAGTAAGCCGAACCGTATTTTACGAAGTTTGCTGGCTCAGAGAAATCTATTTGTGGAGTTAGGTGATCTTGTTTTTTTGTAACCGCACGTACGTTTCTTGCGGATTCTACTTCTGAAAAAGCGTCCTTAGTGTCTGTATCGGAAAGATAATTTCTGTTTTTGTTTGTTGAATCAAAAAGTTTTTTAATACTCATAATCTTCTACTCGGAACTTGAATACTTCTGACTGCTCGGACCATGATACCAGTGCTGGATCATAGAAAGAGAATTTAAATGCGTACTGATATCCGGGCTGTAAAAGGGACATATCAAAGTCAAAGTAGTTTCCGGATACATCATGAGAGAGCGACGTACACATATCAGAGCCTGTTCCATATGGGATTGCCTCATATGCATCTAAAATTCGAAAGACCCGGTATGAAGCGCTGGCAATCGTAAGCACCTCTGGATCGTTATTTGCAACCGTGTAAATGGTCGGATCCCAGTTTTTATTTCTGATGTATAGGTTGAATCTGGCGGTCTCGTTACCTCTATAGTTCTGTTTGAGGTTTGTAATATTCATAAAGTAGACCGGTTTTGCTACAGTTTGGGCTGCACTCAACACATTCGGCTTGATTGAACCTGTGAAATACTGAATACTGCCCGAATACCATACATCAAACAGCGGGCTAACCACAGTTGATGCTGCTGCTATACCCACGGAACAGGTGTAAACACCCTTGGATGCCCAGCCGCCGGTTTGTGGGGTGTATAATACCTGTGTTAAAGCAGTGCCACTGGGCGCCGAATTGTCTAACGTGCCCGAATATATGTTAACAAATATGGGATCGCCATTGTCGATATTCGGGATATCTCTCAGTTCTCCTCGCACATAGTTGTATAAGTACAAGGTATTCATATTTTCTGCTGCAGTGGCTAAGGAGCTACTGTAGTAGAAGTCTCCTCGATCATCGTTTCGCACACTGTTCCAGCGGGCTTCGATAACAGGGCGCTTGAAATAGTATTGTGAGCCTCTTGCAAAGAATCGTTTAGTATAATAGGATTTTGTGGCACCCGTGCGGTTGTTCTGCACGCTCTGATCGGTGCCGACTGAGGCTGTGGCGCGAGCTTCATAACTCGAAGATAACTTTACCCCCACACCATAGTTTGCAATGCCGCCGGCTCCGGCGCCCTTAACCCATCTTTCAACCAAGGGGGTTATGTTAATCTCTAAATCTTCTAGACCGGTTTCAAACGTTTGCTCATACCGATAGTCGGCCGAGCTTGACAACCAATCTCCACCACCAGAAACCGAATTCCAGCCGGCAGTGTTTGATGCGCTCATCCAATTGGCGCCGGTGTTGCCTTTTGTTTCATCTTTATATGTGTTCAGATCCAAGCCGACACCCTCTTGCCAATCTGTAAATATGGGATTCACTACCATCTTGAAATCGCGAGGTACTGTACGAGAAGTCTTAGCCCCATAGAGTCTCAAGTAAAAGCTTACACTTCCACTTCCCGGGATTGTACCGGCTGTTCTGTCTGAAGAAATAGTTGCGGTGGGAAATTTCACTAAAGCACGGGAAAGCTCCTGCGAGCCCGAGGTAGCTCTTCCGTAAATCGAAAATACTTCCATGATATCTGCCATACCCATATTGGAGCCTGTGCCCCGTATTTGCAAATTTGGCTTAAATGCGTTGACAATAGTGGTGTCTGCTGTGGCTTTATATCTTTTGATTGCCATTACTTAACCTTTCCTTTGATATCTGTGGCTGGAAACTTTAATTCTATTACTGCGTTCTTGGGCACTATAACGTAAGAGCCATCTGGTGCTGTGTTTTCATTAATATTGAAGCTAACTGCGGAATAATTGGCGCCGGCCTTATTAACAATTGCTACTTGTGACACTTCCAACACTCCCGATACCCTGTTCAGCTCTGAATAAAGTTCCGCTATGCTAAGGTGTTCACCAATATGCGCATGTGTTTGAAACTTATTACGAAGTGCTTGAGTACAAGCCTCCAATAGATCATACTTGTCAACTCCAGTCTTGGGCCTGACAATGTACTGAATACCGAAGTTGATAATGTGTGCATCAAGAATATCGATTGTATCATTAATCATTCTATGTTGATTTAGCCAAGTTTTTAAGTTCTTTTTAATAGAATTATTAGCCTTCATAAGATGGCCAAACGAATCAATTGACATAATATACATATTCAAATTGCGTTTTCGCTCATCCGGGTCGCGCTGAACGGAGCATCGTTTGACCGCACCAAACTTCTCTGGCATGCGATATGAAAGATTTTCATAGTCGGCCTGTGTCACTGCTCTATTTTGCGTAGGAAAGGTGTCAAAGATTTTTCTTTTAATTTCACCAGACGTCAGTTCTGAGACATTTCCGGTTATTGGTTCTTCGTTGCTAACCTCAAGTGACTGTCTAACTTCGGTCATCAATCCTGAATCAAGGTCTTGTGGGTTGCTAAATTCATAAACACTGTTTCCGACTTCATTTAAAGTGCCGACGGCTGCGTTTGAGTTTGTTGGGTTAGTAATTCGATATACCACGTTAAGTGTTGTATTAGATGGCACAATGCCGTAGCTTTCATTTTCGCTTAGGCGTGTGGGGTCGAATGTGGTGTCAGTGATATAGTCTTTTCCATAAATATCCATAGCTACAGCACCGGGGTCCGCAATAACATTGGTACCGGCGGCCTTGCCACTACCAAATTGGATTACTGTGTTGGTTCTGCCGCGCTCTACAACAAACTTTCTTGATACCAGATATGGCTTTAAGATTGATGGAACGTTGTCATTTTTGAAATTCATGTTAGGCACTTCTCTGAAGATCATGTCTTGAGAAAGGTAGTCCACTTCGTAATATTCATTACCTTCTGCATCGGTAATCGAGATAATTTCACTCATGTTGGGATTAGAGATACCTACTTTTTTAAACCTTTCGAAAGCTCCAATTTTAATTTGCTCGCGAGTAAAGTGGCCGGACACAACATTTCCGTATGCTTTAACAGCATAATATGTGGGGGCGCCGGTAATTGTGTTGGTTCTTGCCGCAACGATGGCATTTTGAGGTGCTGCAAAATCCACATTGGCGGTTAAAACAAAGTTTAGACCAGATGTGGTGCTAAATCGGCTACCTCTTTTGAGAATGGGTGTGTATCTAAGGTCAGGACCGATACCAGTGGCGCTAGCAGGCACCAGAACGTACATTGAAACTGTTCCGAAGGTCGAAGGGCGTCCGCGGTTTTTGTAGCCCAGAGCGCGGCCGTGACGAACAATATTATCGTATTGGTATGCGGTATCTAAAAACGCCTCGTTGACGTTGTAATCTAAGTAAAAGTTCAATTGATCAGCTACGTACGCAACAGCGTCAACCATCATTGCTCCGAACGAACCTTCGCTAAAATCTCTGAAGGAATCCGGGTACAGTCTTTCCGCTACTTGTATAAGATCGTTGCGGATCGTTTGGAACTCTCTATGTGTGTAGTCAATAGGAACTATCTTTTTCTGGTCATCTGACATAAAAAACCCTCAATTTTTAAATAGTAATTTCTAATAAATCTGCCGCGCCTATTCGAGGAATCGAATACTTCAACGCAACATTCAAAATATTAGAATCTTGATCAGCGGCGCTAAACATTATGTCCTCGATATTAACGTAAGGCATATATAGCGTTACTTGTGTTCTAATGGTGTCATCCATTTTACTATATGTATTTCCTGTAAATGCTTCGAATAAAAAAGTTTGCAGGCCGACACCATAATCTGGATCCATTACTCTTTCGCCCGGAATAGTCAGCAGCAACATTTTCAAGTTTTGTTTAACCATCGTAGGAAAATCTCTGATAACTCTAAAACCATCGGCTGAATCTCGGGTTATTGGTAGTGATGGCGCGTAACTGGACATTAAAAAGCATTTCCTTTCTTATAATTATCACACATCTTTCTTTTCACACAATTCATCGTTAGCATTAAACGGATTACTTTTAAGTCTCTTACGCTGCCACCATGGTATAAGTTGTCGTCCCGGCGCCGGGGTAAGGGCTCCGCGCAGCTTTTTAAAGGCAACTGCAGCCGGGCCGCCATCAGTTGATTTTCCAATCTGATCGGGGTCGAAATTGCGAGAATAATAATAAGCTTTGAATATCTTTTTAATTCTCGAATTAGAATTAGTGAGTAATTCTCGATCCCAATTGTCCCACTCCATAACGCCTATACCGCCTAAAAGTCCGGGGGAACGATTTTTCTTAGAAGCCCAAGCACCGTCAGTATTGTCGCCAGAGCCCGGATTGTCAGTCTCATAAGAAGCAAGCGAAACGCTTTCGACACCCAAGCTAGGATCATCATCAACAAATTTTGTTTCCTTCCACATTCCGGGCTTGTTCTTAGAATCATAGAATGGGTTACCCATAAATTTTGTTTCGCCATTTGCGACTGTTACTTCACCGATAGATGGCAGCATACCCATATCGTTGTATATAGCTGCTATGGATAGCAGGTGTGCTGAACCAAAGATATATCGTGTGAGCAATTGAAACTCGTCGCTTTCTTTTATTATGTTAATAAGACACAAAAGGTTTTTGCTATCGCCCGTTAAAGTGCGAAAGTCTTTAACTTTCAAATCTAAAGCGTCTATTTCTGCTGTCATTATAGTATGAGCAGTGCCTTCAATGTCCAAGCGCAATCGCAAGCCATATCTCACGCCCAATTCGCCCTCAATACCAACAGCTTCACCTTTATCGTTCTCAACTATCCGCATGCTGCCCGGGTAAATTTCCGACAATAATACGTCAGAATCGTTTCCAGCTATTACTGCCACTGCGGAGTCGGGGGTGTAATGAGTGCCGTCAATAGAAATATACTTTTCAAGTATCAGCGGCTTGGATGTATCGCTTGTTGCTGAGACTGTGCCATAATCGCTAACGTTCCCTATTGGAACAGTAATAATGTTGGCTATCGGCTTCAGAAGATCGTGCGCGTCTTCAGTATGATATTCGCCGGCCATATAAACCTTTGCATAATCTTCATCAATATGTACATGGTAATACCCAATATATTCTTGGCCGGCCTCGAAGCCTGAATCGTCGTTGTCTTCTTCGACGACAAGCTCAGCGCCATAAGTATAATATGGTTCGTCAGCATCTTCATTATCCTCGTAAGGAACTTCTGGCAGGTCTCCATAAACAGCTTTAAATGTACCATTTGGATTTATTGCCGAATTGAGTGTGAGTTCGCTGCCGGCAACCATGGTTTCTAAAACATAATATCCCATATCAACAATGTCCGGAGCTAAATTCAATCTACTAAAGTTCTTTTCCAGTTTGGCGGACATGTAGTCTAACTGCTGTTTTACTAATTCTTTCATAACAAGCTTCGCATCTTCTTCTGTGGCTCTGATAGCCTCCAAGTTTTTATCCATACGATAACTTTTTAGAGTCTGGAATGTGCTGGCATCGTCTGTCTTTTTAGCTATTTTCAGGTCTTCTTTATCGGGATAAAGGAAATCTTGTTGCAAATCATTAAGTCTAAAAAGTGACTCTAAAACGTCTGGTGATGGATTTGTTAGGCCGGCATCAATTTGCAAATTGTACATTTGAACACACATCTCTAAGAACGTATACCAGAATTCAGTATCTTTAAATGTGTTAAAGACTTCCCAGAAAGCTGGCTGTGCGTCTAAAAAGCCCTCTTCCATGTTTTCAACAATGTAAGAAGCGTAGGCAGAACCAAACAAATCTGGGAATTTGGGGGAGAACTTAGTAAACGTTGGCAACGATTTGATCATATGTGCACTCACATGAATTCGAATAGCTGCTATAATCAAACCGTATAAGCCGGCTTTGGCTGAACGGTCTAGAATTCTATTGTATGGAACTTCTAAGATGCAATCAGGATCGCTTTTCAGACGCTCATCTTCGGATAAGGATGGGTATATTTTATCCATTTCATCTTGAATCTGGCCAAAGTCAATAAGATCAGTAGACTGGGGTTTGCAGGGACTCAATTCGGGGAAGAACGCGTCTATAACACCCATCCACCCAAACGGCTTCAAGGGCTTAATATAAAGTGGAGGATTCACATAGTTACCACCGAACTTTGCAGGATCAAGATAAAACACGCGAGTAAGTTCGGGTGTGCCGGCTTGTTCCATATCGTACTGGTTTCGGCTCATTCCTAGCACCATATCTTTATTTGAGTAATCGGTGTCGTTATAAACTGTAAACCCGCCTTCGTTGACGCCATATTCAATGTCTTCTTCTGTTAGTCCATCAATTTGGGCGCCATAAGACCATGCAGTTTCGTCTGTATCGGCGTCAGAATCGGCAATTGTGCCCAGAATGGTGGCCAAAAAGTCTTTCATGACATCAGCTCTAAGAGACTTAACAGTGGAGGGATTAATTTCATGACCATTATCTTCTAACATCTCGGTCAACAAAAGTGTCTGTGGTGTATAGTCCGTCTTAGATTGAAATGACGACAGGAAATTCGGATAATTCTCTAAAGTTTGTGCGATGGTATCACTGATTCCAGTTAAAGTATCATCAACTGCTAAGAACTCGTAAGCATCCTCGTATTGGACGCTTTCATCCAGCGCGCCGCTTGAGCCCACCTCGCTATCCTCATCTGGCAAGTCATTGCCAGTGCCGCTGTTGCCGGTCGCGGCGGGATCTGCGACCACATCAGCCTCTGCAGCCACATTAGTTCTGGCGTTAAGGTTGTAACGATTAACGATTTTGATTCTCATGTTGTCGCTTTTTCTATTGACAACCTCACCGTCTTCCGTCTCATATAGATCGGAGAAGTAGGCCTGAATGTCATAGCCATAGCCATAGCTCGACTTGCCGCCGTTAGGGCCCGAAGCCATGCCGGCAGCGTTGTCACTGAATGAGATTTTCAAATCCGGGTCGGCTTTACGCCCTTCAGCGGTAAACTTAATGCCGGCCATGACTCCATCGCTATCAACCGACGCCTTCATTGTTATGTCATATCCCAGATTCGGCAAATTAACCATATCAAGATCTGCGCCAAACAAACCGCCCATATCCATATCTTCTAATGAGTTTGTCCACGAGTCGGCTTTTTGCCATTCGTTATTAGGACTAACAGATATTGAGCCGGCGATGGCAGACATTTCGTCTTGTAGCCAAGCGCCAACCTTTGTGGGGAATGCGCCGGCTTGGAACATAACTGTCCACGGTAGCATGGCCAAAGCGATTGGAGGTGCAAAGAAAGCAAGAGGGGCATACTCAGCGAGAGATGGATCCCAACCGCCGTTATAATCGGTGTACGACGGCTTAAATGCTGCTTTACGCATGTGTGCGGTGAGCGGATTGCCCATTGTGTCTGAGAGCATCATATTAACAAGCCCCCAGTTTCCTTGGCCGGGGCCATTGCCTAACATGTCTGTACCATAATCAACTTTTAGCTGTTGGAGAATATTACCCAAGCCAGATGTGACCGTTGCGGTTGTTGCTGCTGGTTCATATGGGAGAAGGCCATTGTCGCAACCCGGGTCTGAATAGGTTGGGGGCATCTGCTCGCCAAGATATTCTTCAAGTGCTTCGGGTGAGGAGATGGCTTGGAGAACGCTACTAAGGTCTCCTAAATCATCCAGCATTTGATCTTTCATACTGTCGAACATTGCTGAACATTGCTCGGGAGTAGCTCGACCTTCGAGAATCTCACACCTAAGCTCTTTGAATTCTTCTAGTTTTTCTGGATCTGCACAGATTGATGGGTGTGCCGGCATGTCATCGGGCATCGATTCCAGCTGGTCTCGTAATGAAGCCCTGAAGGAAGCGGGCATTAAGACGCCCATGTTCCCCATAAAGGAGCCAATAGCTTCTTTATTGGGCATTGCATCACGGTAATCTGGGTGCTCGTATTCAATATAGCTATCAATAATTGTGAGTGTGTCGCTGGTAGCTTCGCCGAGCAGTGCTTGTGTAAGTTCAGCGTTTGTGAGTGACATCGAAATACCTTGTGCGAATTGAAGGGCTGACTCTCTGTCGGCGAGGGCAGCACCACCAACTCCCAGTTCTGCTACCATTTGGGCTACTGTATCATCAACTTGTTCTTGGTCTGCGTCTGGTCCACAAATGGAGTCTCTGATGACGTTACTTAAATTATCTCGGCCGGTGAGCAGATCTGGTAACGAAGCGGCAATATCTCCGACAGTGCCCAAAGCATTGCAAATGGCACTTCCAATCAACTCGCACAACTTTACTATAAGGCGGATCATTATCTTAATAATCACCATCTGAATAGCATATTTAAGCGCTTCATATAGTAGTCTAAGCATGTCTTTGATTTTTGGATACCATGCACTAATATTGATCAACTTTGGCCAAGCGATATCGTTCACATTCTTACAAATGGGAAGCTCAATATCGTTCATCCAGTCCATCAATCCGGGTTGGAATAATGGCGGCCGTGGGCAATCCATAAGTGCAATAATAGTAGCAATCATTTGGGCGCCGGGGAATCGGTTCAGTTCATCGGCTAGCGAAAGCAGATCGTTTCCATAAACTTCCAGAATTGCTTTAAGATAGGCCTCCAAGATTGCAGAATCCCATCCGGGGCCCAAGCCGGCATCGGCATCTACGGTCAATGTACCGCCGCCGCCGCCATCATATTCGGTGGCCAGTGTTCTTCGACCTTCGACGGTAGGGGCACCAACGCTGCTAGCGGCATTGGGTGAGTTTTTGTCTGACTCTTTTTGAGCCATGGCGCCGGCCCAGTCTGTTAAGGAGGGCAGCTGCACATCGCCGGCAATACCATCAGAAAGATTTTGTGCTAGCGAGCCGGCTGGGAATACATCACCCTCTTGGATCTTCTTTTTGGCCATATCGCCGATCTCTTGTTGCTTCTCGTATGGTAGCCCAACAAATAGATCTCCCAAGTTGTTGATCGACATGGCACGAAGGCCGGCCTCTAATACTTTCCCAAGCACCTCTTCAAGAGTGAGGCCTGAAAACAAACATGTAATTGCTTCCATGAGAATGTCAAAAAGGCCACAAATTTTAAGTTCGTCAAAGCCGTTCTTCCACAGCGCATCCAACTGCTTCTCGGGTGAAAAGGACATGGCACTATCAACTACTCCCGACGCCACAGGGCCCGGTGGGAGCATCGACACTGCAACACCAGCGCATAAAGAAACAAATGGACTTTCAGAAACCTTCAATTCTTTAAATGCTTGCTCAGTCGCGAAGGCGCCGATGTTTGCTTTGTGCTCTGAGCCGGCTGAGAACAGTGAAGAGGTATATGTACCTTTAACAGTATTTTGGTTAACTACCCCTAATTTAACGTCTTCGTCTAATTTCTCGCCCAGCGTAGCTTTGCACAGTTGTTGGTGGAACTTAAACGCAATAGCATCGCCAATACTAAACACATCGTCTAAAATATCTTGACCCAGCTCTTTAGCTTCATCAGATAGTGCTTCACCGACACACCCAAGTGCATCTTGCTCAAGGCTTT
>Ga0209337_1000318_pt1 | contig 37858 bp, 47 predicted proteins | sample LinPmetageLP53_FD_184044 | JGI IMG/M metagenome (GOLD analysis project Ga0209337, IMG submission 184044) | Marine viral communities from the Pacific Ocean - LP-53 (SPAdes) (version 2) | ecosystem: Environmental > Aquatic > Marine > Oceanic | place: Pacific Ocean | collected 2010-02-08
TTCGAGTGCGGATCTGACGGCACACACGGCATCGTCCACCCTGTCGTACTTCTCTTTCTGCTCAATATCACTGTTGGCACCGACATATATCACGCCTATCCCTCCCGTTAACGAAGCTATTCTCTCTTTCACGAAGTCACGCTCGTGCTTAATCTTAGCATGGTCGTGTGCTACCCATAGCTCCTCGACCCTAGCCTTTATACTCTCTGGGTCTGTCTCGTTGCGAAGGATTATAGTGTTATCCTTGCCCACAATCACCTTCTCTGCCCTGCCTAGGTCGGACATTGTGAGTGTGCTAAGGTCATCGCCAAGGCTCTCGCTCATGAACTTCCCACCCACGCTGACGGCTATATCTCCCATCAACTCGTGCTGCTTGTAGCCAAACTGTGGAGGCATTATGTTACATATCTTCAGACCGCTCTTGACAACATTGGCCGCCAAGGTGTTCACCACCTGGTTTGAGCAGCTGCCAATAATCAGTAGTGGTTGTCCACTCTGTATCACGGGCTTTAGTATGCTCTCTATCGCCAACACGTTTGTAATCTCATGGTCTGTCAGCAGAATGTGAGCGTCCTCTAGGATGCACTCGTCCTTCTTCTGGTTGTTGACGAACATCTTGTTGGTGTATCCCTTCTCAATCTTTATACCGTCAGTCACCTCGTGGTACGTCTTCTCGGTCATGCTCTTCTCTACAGTCACAAGGCCGTTATCGCCTATCGCCCCATACACAGAAGCAATCACCCGACCTATCTCCTTGTCGTTGTTAGAACTTATCGTCGCCACATCAAGCAACCCTCGCTTGCCTAACTTCCTGGACATCTTCTTCAATCGCTTCACCACATCGTCAGTAACCTTGCCTATCTCTCTGATCACCTCAGTAGAGCTGACACTATCGTCAATGGCATCCATGCCCAACGATGCAATCGCCTCGGTCAAGACTATAGCCGTAGTCGTTCCATCGCCAGCACTGGTAGCAGTATTGTCCGCAGCCTCCTTGACCATACGTATCGCCAAGTTCTCTACAGGGTCTAATAAGTCTATGCTCTTTGCGACAGTCACCCCGTCCTTAGTAACAGTAATTCCCCTAGTGTGATTCTGACTCTCTATCAAGACAGTCTTACCCCTAGGGCCTAATGTAGACTTTACCGCCTTACTAATCTTTTCTATACCACTCTGAAGACGCTTGCGCGCATTTGAATCAAAGGTTAAATCCTTTGGGCTGTATCCTAATTCACTCATAATTTAATTTGATTTATAACAAAGGTAACAAAACATTCAAATAAAACACCCATGACGGAGTGTCGGTTTTCTCTCCTACTTTATATATATATATTTTTTTACTATATAAATATTATTTTTTTTTTCAGTAAAACGGTTTATTTTCTGTCATAGCTGTCATCTCTCTAATAATCAATAAGATAAGTGACACTAATACTGGAATATGTCTGGAATATAATAGTAAAAAGCGACATGAAACTATAGTAAAGACAAAAAAAAAGGAATCATAAGACTCCTTTCTGTATTGCCATAATAAAAAAAGACTACATATTTCTCATCATATCTGAGATCATATTTACCTTAGTGTCCCTAGCAATATTTCTTAACGTACTCAACTTAGTAGCATTTAAAGATTGAGCTTGACGTACAATCTTCTGAATACCAATCTGAGGCTCTGGGTCATTATTAATTAAACGACCATCCTTAATATTTAATCCTCCCATGTTAGACATCTCTATAATATTTTATGTGTATACTAATTAAACCTAAATAAAAAATCCACTCACCCATTGTATGATCCTCGTCTATTAAGTATATAGAAAAACCAAAACAAGGCCCTATAAAAAGACGATTAACAATTTCAATCTGATAGGATTCCATTAGAGCATAAAGATACAAAATTATATCAGATACATATAGTGTTTGGGTTCCCGCCCGCCCCGCGCGCCCGGCCAGGATTTCCAAACCGCTTTTTTTTTCGAGGGGGGGGTTCTCTTTTTATGTTTTCTTTCCGATTATTTTGGCGTTTTGAATGCCCCGCATCCCGCTGTTAGCCCACTCCCCACAGGCACGTTCCAAAGCTTGCGCTCCAGTTCACGCACATCGACAAAGCCCGCCAACAATACGATCCCCACTGACAAGTGATCCTTGTGTGAAGACAACAAAGAATGTCATGCGCCCAGAGGGGGCAGACTATCCCCGCTCCAGTTCCTGTCGCAGTAAACATATCCTGTAGTGCGTCTTCTATCTATAGCTTGAAACGATGCAATCCCTTGACAGATAAAGAGTTCAACAAAAAGTAAGTATTCCCAAACCCGCAAAGCCAGTGTGAGTCATGCAAATTTGGTCAGGTAAAAAAAAGGTCGTATTGTTACAGAGCTGTTGAGGCACGCCGTACATTGAAATATTGGAAATCGCAACGTAAAACACTGATTGTCAGCACTTTGATGCATGATAATCGTTAAATCCTTCACCCCGAGAGTCGGTTAGAGCCCGAGAGACGGACGGCAGAGTTAAAACTGCACAAAATCAGTTGCCATTATCCATGCCCATAAAACCGAGCGAGAGCTCGCTACGCCAGAGAGGTTATCTGAAGACTCCGAGAGGAGCATACCACAGGAATGTGGTGGGGCTATCTGGATCAAACGTAGGTTAGGAGGTAAGTATCAAGACTCTTCCATAGCAATGCCCGAAACCAACTGACTAGGTATCGTTTACCTAGTTGGTCATAACCATAAAAAACACAAATTATGAAAATTAGTATTTACAATCCATTCCAAAAAGAAAAAATCGCTAATGCGATAGAGAATCTTCCAAATGTTGATTTTGAAGTTGACTATGAATGGTATAGCGTTCGATGTTATTATGATAAAAAAGATGATGAGATAGCTGCTGCTGTACGTGGGTATTTGGGAGCTTTTTGGTACAAGAATACGGCTGAAGGTCGTTCAGAGATGCTTAATGATCTTAGAGATTACTGGATTCGCGTTAATAGAAGCTAAGGTATAAAACCCAGCCCCTCTGGGGGCGGTCATAACCATTAAAAACTAGAACACATGGAGACAATAGAATCCTTAAAAGCTAATGCAGAATTAGCAAGAATTAGTGAGATGAAAAACCTGATGATGCTAATAATAAGCAATTCAGGTGGAGCGATGTCGGAAGATGATTTTGATATTGGTAATATTACTGAGTCGAACCTCACTATTTGGGTACACAATAAGCATTTTAGTATCGGTGAGCTTATGTTCGAGGAGTGGGTAGAGGAAAACTTTTCATCCAGACTAAGAATGATAGGCAGTAAGAGTATCACTATTCTTGGATTAGTTTAGCTAATCTAAACCTAGCCCCTCTGGGGGCTTGGTCATAACCATTAAAAAACTAGAAAACATGGGCGAAATAAGAGAAATAAAAGGTCAAGAATTCATTGATTGGGCAATGAAAAGATTTAATTGGTCAAAGGAAGAAACAATTAAACACATGGAAGAAATAGACAAATCGAAAAAAAGTTCGGTAGTTTAGAAACCTAGCCCCTCTGGGGGCTTGGTCATAACCATTTAAAATTACTAGACATGAATATTCAAGAGATAAAGAGAAGAACTAAGAATACAGCCCCTTATTTTTTTAGTGCCAAAACATTAAAATTCTTTGGTCAAAAGATGTCAGATTTCAAAGTAAAAAAACTAAACGAAACCGAGTATTTAATTCATGCTCCGTCTTACTGTAACGAAAAACTAATGGGTAAATCGATGCATATATTTAACACAATCACCAACGATTTAAACTCGTGTAGCTTTATAGATGCTGACCTTGTAAAATAACTCTCGCCCCTTTGGGGGCGGTCATAACCATAAAACATAACAAAATGGAATTCGAAGATTATTCAGTAAAAGAGCAAAAAGAGATAATGCATAATGAGATTTTGGGAATGCTAGAAATTGTCAAAAACAATTACAAGATGTTAGATCGTGTGTATTGGGTTCTTAGAGATAATGAACTAGCAAAATATAAAAACAAGTAAAACCCAGCCCCTTCGGGGGATGGTCATAACCATAAAACATACTAAAATGTCAAATTTCATTATTATTGATCGAAGCAAAAAAGATAGTATATCTTTTATTTCAAACGTATTTAGAATCTCAGGATTTTCAATACCTCAAATTTCTAATGATCCAAAAGACGCAAAGTCGTTTAGCTCTAGATGTAAAGCTCAAAGTTTTCTAGATCAGATCATAGATCCAAACAATAATTTTTTTATAATCTAAAACATAGCAAAATATAAAAACAAGTAAAACACATCCCCTTATGGGGATGGTCATAACCATAAAAATCATTTATTATGAAAACTGTAAATAGAGAATCTTGGCTCCAGTTAGGAGTGCAAGAGCTATCAAGGGAAGTCTTTGAGCCTGTCGGGCTAAAAGTTCCTAAAGTGAATGTGTCGGTATCAATAATGAGTAGCGGAACGAGAAAACAAAAGAATCTCAGAATCGGCGAAAATTGGCACACATCATGTAGCACTGCGGGCAACCATGAGATATTCATGAATCCATTCTTCTTTGATCGCAAGAAGAGCTCCAGAACGCTAGACGTACTGGCTCATGAGCTGATACACGCTATTGACGATAATAAGCACGGACACGGCAAGGTATTTAGGGACATGGCAATCAAGATCGGCCTCACAGGCAAGATGAGAGCTACTGAGGCGGGCCCTGAGCTGAAAGCTAAGTGTGATAAGATTGTCAAGAAGATCGGCGAGTTCCCGCACGACATGATGACCACTTCAACTAACGCCAAAAAGCAAGGAACACGAAACATAAAAGTAGAGTGTAACTGTTGCGGATTTAGCTTTAGGACGAGCCAAAAGAACATCGACTTAATGCTCGATAGTGTCTTTGTAGATGAAGACATCGACTGTCTAGCTTGTGCAGATGGGTCACTTCAGGTCGTTTAAACGCCTCCATTCCCCCTTATGGGGGATGGTCATAACCAATTAAAATAAATATCATGGGAAAAGTCGACCAATTATGTATAAGCACAAAGACCCAATTCGAGCTCGATTGGGATAAGCCAATGATTATAAATGACATGGAGGCCAACAGGGGATACTATAACTTGATAATATCAATAAGGGACGTGTCGCTATGGACTAAGGGATTGAGGCCTCATCGCCACTGGAGACTGAAGCAAGTCAAGGACTACTTTGGATTAGCGGGTAGTGCTGAGAAAATCTTAGCCAGACTGAAAGACTTCAGAGATGGGAATCTATAAATCCTCGCCCCTCTGGGGCGGTCATAACCATTAAAAATCATTTATTATGTTAAATTTCAGCCAACTAGGTACACGATACCTAGCAAAATTAACCACCAAAGAACGAATTAAAAACTACAATGTAAGGTTCACTGTTAAAGGGGTAACAAGGTCGCAACCGAGCCTAATTGATAAGGATTACGATTGGATGCAAGTTCCTGTTATCTTTCAGTGTATTCACGATAATCGAGGCGAGGGTGAATTTATTTCTAGAATATACAGAGAGCCCGCAGATAAGATGGAGGTTGAAAAGTACAACAGAGAAAATGTTATGTACGTCCACGAGGGTAAGCATTCCCAAGATTGGGGTGATAAATCATTCAAGGCGAGCAGTCTCTCTATTTTTGACGAGGAAATAGAACATAAGATTAAGTATTCTGACATTCAAATCATTGAGAATATAACAAGAGGCTAGGTCGTTTAAACGCATCCCCTTCGGGGGATGGTCATAACCATTTAAAATCATTTATCATGGAATATTTAGTACACCCATCAGCGATAGTAGACAGAGCTCTAAGTATAGATGGATTCAAGCATATGATGTCTCAAGAGGAGGTTCAGTTTTCTGAATTAGTTGACACATCAATAGAAGTTGCTGAGGAATGGACTCTGAGTTGGGGCGATTACGGCTTTGGCTCATCTGACGGAACAGCTCTTTTAAAGGACTTCATTGATACAATTATTGGAAATCGTTCTGACAAATACAAGACAGCGTTTAATCCCTATTTAAGCGTTGTAAAGTCTTAAACACATCCCCTTCGGGGGATGGTCATAACCACTAAATTATTTAAAATGAGAAGAATCGATTATATCAAATATGAAATGTCTCACGGAGGCAGAGAAAATTATTTCCCCACAGGAAGAAAAAAAGATTACGTTGGGGATTGTGCGATTAGGGCTTGTGCTTTAGCTCTAGAGCAAGACTATATGAAAACACTTAGAGATTTATCAGATATAGCTATTAACGAATTGGGTAGACCTGATGCGAATTCAATATTCACTTTGACTGTTTATATGGAACGAAAAGGGTGGGAAAGAGTAAGTCTTATTGAAGACCGAAAAAAGAAAGTTATGTATAAGCACAAGAGTATCTTATCTGAAGATGAGAATTATATTTTTGATGTCAGGGTTGGATATGGCTCGCATTGGACTGCCGTTGTAAAAGGTGTTAACCGAGATACTTGGCTATGTCAAGATAAATATGCTCAAGGATATTGGAGGAAGATAAACTAACAAGTAAGGGGGGGGAGACCCCTCCTTCTTTTAAACATTAAAACATGAGATACATTATTCACAAATATTACGGAGGAGAGTATGAAGATGAAATACTTTATTCTGACTCCTTAGACAAAGCAATTGAACTTTCTTTTGGGGCAGAACATTTTGACATTACAGATTATAAAACTGGAAAAGTATTAGACATTCAAGACTAGCCATAAGTAAGTTTTAAAATCTTAAACGCATCCCTCTTGGGGGATGGTCATAACCATAAGGGTTAAAACGACTGATAAGCAATCGAAACATAAGGGAGTTGCAATACTTAATCGAATGAGTAATTGTCAAACGCTTATCGGGAGGACGTAAATGTGACAATTAATAATGCTTACGGAGATAGTATCAGAATTAGGTATTCAAAACCAAAAGTCAAGTAAGCTACAGACTGAGTCACCCTTTTAATAATTAAATTTATTTAAAATGAATGATATCGAAGAGATGCTAATGTATATGTATGAAGTTGACCGCAATAATTGTGTTATGAGAGATAAAGATTGGATCAGAGAGCTAGCACTAGCAATGACTGATCCCAAGTACAAAGAAAAATTTCTTGCAGAGTATGACGAATATGTTAAAGCCATGAGGGCATGAGTAATATTGAAAAGATAGAGGAACAATTCCCAGACCTCGAGATTTTACAGGCCGACGGGTTTGACCGAGCAATAATCGGGCTAGAACCACTTAGTGGTAAATTAATCTACGACATTAATAAAATGGTAGATATACTTTTAGAGGATGGTCTATCTGAAACAGATGCAATTGAACATTTAGACTTCAATGTACTTAACGCTTATGTGGGTGAGAAAACACCACTATACATTCACACTATAGGTTGAAGAAGATGCGTTTAAACACCCTCCTATTTTTGGGAGTGGTCATAACCAATAAATTTATTTAAAATGATAACAGTATATTTTGAAACACCAAAACATTCTTACGCAGAAAAAGTAGCAACCTTTAATAGTGAAGAGACATATATTTCCTGTCTGAAGGCTTTAGAAAAAGAAGCAAAAAAACACAGAATGGTAGTTACAGAATCCGTTTATGAAGAGGGATTTGATGAGAGGATAAGCTTAGATGCATTTAACGAAGTAGCCTCACTACCTCCGCAGAGGTGTGTAGACACAACCTTAGCTCTTGTCATGAACATCCTGACGATTCACCAAGAGGCGGGAGAGATGTCTGATGCCCAAGTTAATAGGGTTTATGAATACATAGCTCAGATGCTTTACCCAAAAAATGCAGAATAGAGCTCGTTTAAACACCCCCCCTTTTTTAGGGGTGGTCATAACCAATTAAAATTATTAAGATGAATAATGAAGATATGCTAATTGCCAATTTTATGGAATGCGAATTCCACGATGATGGAAGAGTACAATTTACCACAAATGTGGATGACTATGTAACAGAAAACCCAATGTGGGACACATCTTGGGATTGGCTTATGCCAGTAGTCCAAGAATGTAAATGTGTTGAAGAAGCCGATTATGTCCTAATAGATGCTATTGATTTTTCACTATGCAATAACGATTTGCTTGGGGTATACGAAGCCGTAGTTAAATTTATTAAAGCGCAGAAATTATGACAGACAGAGAAATTGATATCATAGATGCAGTCGGTGAATATGTCGACAGAAAGTTCGGGGATAAAGCCTATTCAGGCGAGAGTTATACCGAAGAGGCCCAAGACTATTATAATGAACTGCTTGACAGGGTAGAGGATGCCTATGAAGATAAAACCGATTGTAATCATTGCTATTACGACTCGACTTGTATAGATGGGGAAAATGGCGACTTGGTAATGATGGGACATTATTGTTCCGACTCCAAGAGTCCAGACTTAGGCTCATCACACATTCTATTGAATCGAGAGGAAGAAGACCATATGGCAAATGATTTAAGCGAATATATCGAGCCGTACACGCTTGCATCAATTGACGATGTAGCAAAAGAAATGTATCAGGACGAGATGGCAACACTAACACTTAAAAAAGCTTTAGGGTTATGAAAGAAAACTTCCAGAAGTCCGTTGCACTATTTGTGGCAACTGTTTTGATCGTTATGACATTTGTCGTTCCGATGTATGTTTGTTCAATATTAAAAAACTTATTTAACCTATGAACACATTTTTACATTCAGATTGGCTAAGCACGTTTGACGCAGTAATATTCACTATAGGATTCATGCTGATTCTTTTCGTCTGGTGGGTAGACAGAGACCAAAGACCTAAGTAATGTATACGCTAGGGTTTTTACACGGAGTAATTTTTGGTGGTTTAGTAGTTTTTATCGTTCTTTATAGAACAAAAGAGTAATCAAGTTAAATATATAGTTATGGAAAATCCAATTAACGAAAAAGAGTGGACAGAGTTTGAGGACGACCTCCACTTTGATCTGGACTTTAATTCACAAGTCGTTTATCAGTCTATGGAGATACACGAAGACTACTCCGACTATGGAGGATCGGCAGACCAAGTATCTGTAAGAGTTATAGATGTTGCTGTGAAGATCAGCGTAGGTGAAGAAAAAATGATTGTTCCTGTAAGAACATCTTTTAAGAAAGAGCTTAGAGAGATGTTAGAAGAGTATCTAACAAATCAAGTTAGAGGAGATTATTGATTGAGACCAAGTCTTAGTCTGTTGCTGTCTATGGTACGTTTGTGGTTAGACGAGAGGTTCGATTCCTCTGACAGCTCAACGCATGGTGCGTTAATAACCAATAAATTAAATTAAATTAAAAATTATGGGACGTTATTATAGTGGTGACATAGAAGGCAAGTTTATGTTTGCAGTTCAATCAAGTCAATCTGGCGAAAGATTTGGAGCAGTTGAAGAAGAATCGGTATACACTCCATACATAGTGTATAGAGAAAATTATTCTGAAATCCAGCAAGAGCTCGATGATATAGTTAGCACAGGATCAGTTAAGAAGGTTGATGACTTTTTTGATGAACTAAGCAAGAATGGAGGTAGGGGCTACAACGATTCTGATTTGGAAGAGGCGGGTATTTTAAAAGATGATATGTCGCAGTGGGCTGACCATAGACTAGGTAAACAAATCAAGGATTGGTTTGATAACAATCCTGATGAAGATGAATTAAGATTTGAAGCAGAGCTATGAGTAATAAAAATGAAATGAATCAGTTTATCCGTATAGCTATGGCTAGGATCAGATCGATTTATAAGTTCAAGCCCCAACGAAGGGCAATAGCGAGTAGGATGTATGTTAAATGGTTAAAATTAAAAAAATGAAACAATTTAGATTATTGTTCGCACCGACGTTGCGAAATTCAATAGCCGTCAGAGAGTGTGTGATGGTGAGAAAAGCAGAAAGCATGAGTCAGTTGGTACAAGAGGAATTTACAGTTCCAAATCCATTGGAGTGGACTCTTGAAAACATCGAGGAGATATGAGGGATATTATTCAGCAGACAAAAGACTGCGAAAAGCAGTTTCCAGAAACATCGCAAGCCTTCAAAGATATGCTTGGCGAGATGTACGACACCTTCTGTGGAAAGATGCTCGACTATGGTTCTAGCAACATTGCTTTAGGTCGAGACCTGTCAGACGAGGACAACAAGAAGATGTCCTTAATGGGTATCTGGTTTAGGTCAAATGACAAGATGGCAAGGATAGAGAATATTGTTAATAAATCCAATGTTCCTAACCACGAATCTTTGCATGATAGCTATCTAGATTTGGCTAACTATAGCGTTATTGCTACGATTGTCAAGAATGAAAAGTGGGGAAAATAAACTTGGTCATGAAGTTAATAACCCTTAGATTTGTATAACAATTTAATTAAATAAGATGCATAAATTCAATAATGAGAATCCTGTAGAGGAGAAGCCAATAGAGGTCATTCGAGACCTGTTTACTCTTTTTGGAGAGATAATAAGCAAAGAAAATGTTTAGTATTGATCAGCTTTGGGATCAAGCCATCAAGGATGGAAATTCCGCAAGACTAGATGCGGGCGAAACAGAGTCCTTAATTTCTTGGGGCGTAAAGTTCAAGCGTTATTTAGATTGGAACCAAGAATATTGTTATGAGCTCATTGTTGCGTATGAGGGTGACATGTATAAAAAACTACCAGAGCTACACGAACACGTACTTAAAGAGTATGGGTGGAAAAAGGGTGTGTTGTCCCTTGCTTTAGCTAGGTGTAATGACAAGATCAGAACATACAAGGCTAGAATTAGAAACGTAGACGGAACACCTAAAGCTGACAACAAGAAGTATATAGACACCGCTTCTCGAGCTTTAGAAAACGCAATAAATAAATCACAATCAATTCAATTAAAAATCAATAATTATGAGTAATACTAAATCTGTTTTTCAGACGCTATCTGAGGTTAGTGTCAAATCTAAAATTGAACGCAAGGGTAACCTTGATTATTTGTCTTGGGCAAATGCATGGTCAATGCTTAAAAAACTATATCCCAATGCCCAGCGAGTGGTTTACGAAGACCCCAGCACTGGACTTAATTTTTTTACTGATGGCAGAACAGCTTATGTTAAGGTCGGGATTGTTGTTAAGGACATTGAGCATATTGACTACCTTCCAGTAATGGATTATCGTAATAGTGCGATATCTATAGAGAAGGTTACGAGCTTTGAGGTAAACAAGACTATTCAGCGTTCAACTGCTAAAGCTATTGCTTTACATGGTTTGGGATTGTCATTGTGGAGTGGTGAAGACATTCCTGTTACTACAGAAACAAAAAAGGAAGACAGCAAGCTGAAGGTGATCACTCTTGATGTAGACGACGACAACTACAATAACCTAGTCATCCCTTTTATTAAAAAGAACGTGGAGCTCGGTCTTGAAGAAATTGTCAAAAGACTTAAGACTAAGTACAAAATAAAGTCTAGTGTTGTCAAAGATTTAGATTCTAAACTTGAAGAGTTCTTAAATGACAAGTAAGATGGAAGATGTCCTCGCCTCGCTTGGAGACGACTCTAAATACTATGGAGAGTATGGTCAGCAGTTCTTATCCAACTCTGACATTGGAACTCTTTTGAACAACCCCAAAGAGTTTAGAAAGCCACGCCCAGAATCCAAACCTCTATTGGAGGGTAGGTATTTTCACACAGCAATACTAGAGCCAGATAAGTTGAAGAACTTTACTCTAGTAGATTGTGCCTCTAGAAACACAAAGCTTTACAAGGAGGCGATAGAGGAGAGTGGTGAAGAGATGCTTATGCTCACTAAAGAAGCTGAGGAGATTGATTCATTGACCAAGAGTATGATAGGCAACTATTCTTTTTACGAGTCTATCTATGCTGAGGGCAACGAGTTTGAAACTCCAGGCATTCAAGAAATCAAGGGCCATATGTGGAAAGGTAAGTGTGATATTATTATGCACAAGGACGAAGTCCTAATCGACCTCAAGACTACTGGAAAGCTCGATGATTTCCGTTTTTCAGCTAAGCGCTATAATTATGATAGCCAATGCTTTATATATGAGAGAATTTTTGGAAAGCCTATGATCTTTTACGTTATTGAGAAAGGCACACACCGACTTGGTAAGTATACACCATCGGTGGATTTTATCAGAGGCGGAGAGCAAAAGCTTGAGAGAGCTTTGGAGGTGTACGGCAAGTTCTTTGCTGAAGACGCACCTGAAAATGTAGACAATTATTTTATTTCGGAAGTATTGTAGGGAGTGCCCACCTCTACAATCATTATATAAATGGGCATAAATTATATTAATATGGCAGAAGATAAAATATTTGCTGATGGATTTCTTTTTAAGAAAAGAGAGTCTGCGCCCGAATGGGTCGTTGGTTCTATAAGCGTTAAGGTTGATGAGGCGATTGGCTTTTTAACATCTAACGCTAAGAACGGATGGGTAAACTTAAATGTCAATCAATCTCGTGGTGGTAAATACTACATTGAGTTGGATACATTTGTTCCCAAGAAGCAAGAACCCAGTTCTACTAAAGAAAAAGAAGTAGACCTACCATTCTAATTTATGGGGGGTGTTTAAACACCCCCCTTTTAAAAAATTAATTATTATGCATGAAGGAATAATAACCATATTCAGAAACATCAAGGAGACAGAACAACCTTTCTTCAGGGCCGTGGATGCAATCCTTGAAAGAATCCGCAACGGATCATCCAAAGACCTGATCAAAAACATCAGAGCTCTAAAGGATAAGTCAAAAATTAACGAGCTAAAGCAAGAATTACCCGCAATTTGTTTCTCTGGCAAGTTTACCAAGCGATCTGACGGCTCTATAGCCTCACATAGTGGCTTTGTGTGCTTAGATTTCGATGGATACGCTAAGCAAAAGGAGCTTTTAGAACAAAAAGAGGTGCTTTCTAAGAATAAATATGTGTATTCAGTCTTTATCAGCCCTTCTGGAAAGGGATTAAAGGCGTTAGTGAAAATACCTCAAGACATTGATAATCACAGGAATTACTTCAACTCCTTAGAAAATCACTTTAAGTCGGAACACTTCGATAAAACCAGTAAAAACATCTCTAGGGTCTGTTATGAGTCTTACGACCCCTTGATTTATATCAATGCCACGTCAAGTGTCTGGACGAGTCTTGAGGAGCAGACCTACGAGGAGCTCGACAAGTACAGAGACAGGCCTACCATCCCTATTACTGACGAGAATAAGATTGTAGACATACTACTAAAGTGGTGGGACAAGAAATACCCTATGGTTGAGGGTCAAAGGAATCACAACCTGTATGTCCTCGCCGCAGCTCTCAACGATTTTGGTGTCAATAAGTCTTTGGCTGAGTATGTCACCTCCAACTATCAGACAAAGTCTTTCCCTCTGTCTGAAATTAAAAGAACTATTGATAGTGCATACGCTCAATCTCAGAAGTTCGGCAGTCGCTACTACGAGGATGAGGAAAAGCTCTTTCAGATAAAGACAAAGCTCAGAGGTGGAGTGCCAAAAAAAGAAATCCGTCATCAATTAGAAGAGTCCAATGTGGATGGCGGGATAATCGACTCAGTGATTTCTAGAATTGAGGAGGAACAATCGAGTCAAAAGTTTTGGACTAAGTCAGATAAGGGCACTGTTAAGATAGTTCACATACTGTTTAAACAGTTCCTTGAAGACAATGGGTTTTATAAATACAACCCAGAGGGCAGTAAGAACTATGTGTTTGTGAGGGTAACGAACAACCTTATTGACCACGCTTCGGACAAAGAGATTAAAGACTATATACTAAACTATCTTTTAGATTTAGAGGATGCGTTGATTTATAATTACTTTGCTGACAACACAAGATTTTTTAGGGAAGACTTCTTGACCCTTTTGTCCTCTATAGATGTCTACTTCATTGCCGACACCAAAAATTCGTGCTACTTGTACTACAAGAACTGCGCCCTAAAGGTTACGAATCAAGAAATCACAAGCATAGACTACATTGACCTCGGTGGCTACGTATGGAAAGACCATGTGATTGACAGGAATTTTGATGTTGAAGAAGTCAAGCACTGTGATTTTAAGCAATTTGTTGAAAACATATCTGCCCAAGACGTAAAGAGAATCAAAAGTGTGGAGAGCACTCTTGGTTTTTTGATGCATGGGTATAAAGATTTGTCATTTTGCCCCGCAGTAATAATTAATGACGAGGAAATATCAGCCGATCCAGAAGGAGGGACAGGTAAGGGCCTTTTAATGAACGCACTGTCGCAGATGAAGAAGGTAGTGGTCATTGACGGAAAGGCTTTTACTTTTGAGAGATCGTTTGCATATCAGTTGGTCTCGGCAGACACTCAGATACTTTGTTTTGACGATGTCAAAAAGCACTTTGATTTTGAAAGGTTGTTTTCTGTAGTCACTGAAGGACTAACCTTGGAGAAAAAAAACAAGGACGCAATCAAGATTCCTTTTGATCGTTCTCCGAAGGTTGCAATTACAACTAATTACGCAATAAAGGGCTCTGGAAATTCTTTTAAAAGAAGGAAGTGGGATCTTGAGCTGACTCAATACTATAACAAAACATTTACTCCCCTTGATGAATTTAAGAAATTAATGTTCGGTGATTGGGACGATAAAGAGTGGGGGCAGTTTGATAATTACATGATTAACTGTTTAAAATCTTACTTGACAACAGGATTAGTGAAAAGTAATTTAGTAAATGCTAAAAAGAAAAAATTAATTCAAGAAGCAGGTGAAGACTTTGTTGATTGGTGTGGCGTAATTAATGATGCTTCTGAATCAGAATATATTTTAAAACTTGACACTAGAGAGAAAGTATACAAGAATGATTTATATCACGACTTTATTCAAGATTATCCTGACTATTCCAAGGGGGGTAAGATGACTATTTCTAGGTCTAAGTTCAACAAGAATATTGTTGCTTACTGTGATTACAGAACAGGCGTAGATCCTGTGGACGGAAGAGATAGCAAGGGGAGATGGATTAGATGTAGAAATAAACATGAGCTAGAAAAGGAAACTAAATTTGAATTTTAATCTATATAATTATGAAAACAATAAATCAAATCGACAGAATCGCATCAAAGCTGATCATACTTCAACAATGTCAGCTTGAAATTATGGATGAATTAAAGGAGACTCCTTTGTATCGTCAAGACATAAAGTTTCATGTCAACAAGCTGGAGTCTCTACTTGAGGATTTTTTAAAGAAAGCTTTAAATCAATTAGATAGTGACGAAAAAGAAGACTCTTTTGTCACCCTTCAGAAGGGTGTATCGAAAATTGTGGAATCAACTTTAGAAGAGTTGTTCATAGAGTCGGCTCGTGTTAGAGCTTAGACCCTATCAAAAAGATATTATCGACAAGGGGTCTTCTGTTCTTTTGCGGAAAGGTTTTGTTTATCTAGCAATGGAGGTTAGAACCGGGAAAACTTTAACGAGTCTAGGTATTGCTCAAAAACTAGGAGCCAAGAATGTTTTGTTCTTAACTAAAAAAAAGGCTATATCTAGTATTGAACATGACTATAGCCTCCTTAATCCTGAATATAATATATCTGTAATTAATTATGAGAGTATGCATAAGCTCCCAAATATAAAATGGGACATTATAATTGCTGACGAGGCTCATGGTATGGGTGCATTCCCAAAGCCCAGCAAGAGGGCAAAGGATTTAAATAAACTAATTTATAGGACAAAAGCGAGGGTAATACTTTTGTCTGGAACCCCAACCCCAGAGTCTTATAGTCAAATGTATCATCAAGTATATGGGATTGCTAACAACCCTTTCTCTAAGTACAGAAACTTCTATGCCTTTGCTCAAGACTATGTAAAATTAACTTCAAAACGTATAAACGGATACGAAATCAAGGATTATGGGGGTGGGTTAAGGCATATTTTAGACGTTATGGCCCCCTACACCATCTCATATAGCCAAGAGGAGGCAGGATTTGTCGTAGAGACCACAGAAAAGGTACTTGAAGTATCACTTCAACCCTACACTTATGCTATTATGAATCAATTAAAGGCAAAATTAGTGGTTGAAGGTAAGGAGGAGGTTATTTTGGCAGACACCGCAGTTAAGTTAATGATGAAGATTCACCAGTTATCTTCTGGGACAGTCAAGTTTGAAAGCGGAAACTCTAAAGTGATAGATGATACAAAGGCTAGGTTCATAAAAGATAAGTTCACCAATCAAAAGATAGGCATATTCTACAAGTTCAAGGAAGAACTCAACGCTTTAAAGTCTGTATTTAAAGATAAGTTGACTGAGTCTGTAGAGGAGTTTGACACCACAGACAAGTCTATCGCCTTACAGATTGTGTCTGGTCGAGAGGGTATTTCTTTACGGATGGCAGAGTCTTTAGTGTATTACAACATTGACTTTAGTGCCACAAGCTACTGGCAATCAAGAGATAGGATGACGACCAAAGATCGATTAAGAAATAATGTGTATTGGATTTTTGCCAAGGGAGGTATTGAATCAGACATATATAAGGCTGTAACAAAAAAGAAGGACTACACCTTGAGTCACTTCAAAAGAGATTTGTTAAATTTACAAGCATGACAGAACAAGCAATACAGAACAAAAGAATCAAACAGCTTGAAGCTGATGGCTATTATGTTCTGAAGCTGATTAAGACTAATAAGAATGGTATTCCAGACTTGATTGCAATTCCTGCAGATTGTGGCGTGATATTCTCAGAGGTCAAAACTCCAAAGGGAAAGCTTTCTGTTTTGCAAGAGTACAGACTAAAAGAACTAGAGAACCATGGCATTACTACAGAGGTCTTCAGAGGATAGGGGATATATAATAGACGACGAGTTTCTGCTCCAGGTAAAGTCGTATAGCTTACACCTGATAGTTAGAATCGCGAAGTTCTTAGATAGGACAATATCTCAAATTAAATATAATGATTACGAGATACAAACGCTAGGTTGTGTTATTGATGACAACCCAGACAACCCCTTTTACTTTACTGTAGAAGTATACAAAGATGATTCGGGAATGGTTACTTTTTATAACCTAAAAGAAATATATTTAGATAACTACTTAGATTTAATTAATTCAAATTGCTACTTAGATGAAAGAATGGGATAACACAGAGGCTATTGTAAACAAAGTCTTTGGCTTAAAGCTAGTTACGGAAACTCGTCAGCGACCTTATGTCGAGGCAAGAGCCGTGTTTTATAAGCTCATGAGAGATGTTTATAAAAAACACTTACAGACGATTGGGAAAAAGACAAACAGAACTCACGCATCTGTAATAAATGGAGTTAAAAACGCTAGAGATTGGATAGAGATAGACAATTGTTTTAGGAACAAATACAACGAAGCTTTGAGTTTGGTTGACTCTTATAACAAGACATTTGAGGCGTATCTTCCTGAAGATGAATTAGCTGAACAAAACTTTTTATTAAAACAAAAAATAAAATTATTAACTTTGCAAGTGAATGTTCTTCAAAAAAGCATAGACGCAATGGAACACAAGGGGCAACCTTTTAAAGATTTATTCAATAGAATAGAGCATCAATTTAGTGATGATTCAGAGCTTGCCAATGGTTTAATTAATAAATTTCTTAATGGAATATCTGTTTGAAAATATCGAAGAAGTGCTAGAAAAAAGATGGTGTAGTAAATGTAAGATTGACTACTTACTGCATGTAGACGCCATCATGTATACCAACTTAGGAACTGACTCTACTGATGCAGATAGAGACAGAGTAAAGAGAAAGTCAAGAAAAATTTACAATAATATTAAAAAAATAGATAGGGAAATTGGAGAAAGATTCTTATCTTCAATGGATAAATTGTAACACAATGCCTTTTAGCCGTTTAGTAAACCCTCAAGTGATATACATTAACACGTTAATGAAGGAGCTAAACTCTTTGAATGACGACCTGTACGAGTCTTTAATGGACTCAGAGCCAGATAACGCAAGAGCAACGGCTAAAGCTCTTGTGAGTCGCCTAGAGGATGTTATACAAACACTAGAGCGTGGGTAGGAAGTTTGAGGGTACGACCCGGCTGAGGCTAAAAGAAGATGAGCATAAATTAATTATGGATCATCGCGCATTAAAAGAAGAGTGTGAGGCTGTAGGCGTGCCTCTTAATAATGTAAATCATTACTGGTATAAAGGCAAAAGCTTTTCTCTTCATGTAAAGAATGATGGTGTATCATACCAAGAGATAAGAGAAGACCTACTAAAAGAACTCAAAGCCTACTCCCCTAAATACAAGAAGATAGAGAGGAAAAAGTCTTCGGATCCACATTGCTTAGTAATAGACCCTGCAGACATACATATAGGAAAGCTATGTGATTCCTTTGAAAGCGGTGAGGATTATAATTCTCAAATCGCGGTCTCTAGAGTTATAGAGGGAGTACAAGGTATACTTGACAAGGCTTCTGGTTTTAATATAGACAAGATTGTGTTCATCGGAGGCAATGACATTCTTCACATCGATACGCCTAAGAGGGCAACCACCGCAGGGACACCTCAAGACACGGATGGGATGTGGTACAGTAACTTTCTTATTGCAAAAAAATTATACGTGGAAGTTATAGAGCATCTTCTAGGTGTTGCTGATGTTCACTTTGTATACAACCCCTCCAATCATGACTATACAAATGGCTTCTTTTTAGCTGACGTTATACAGAGCTGGTTCAGAGCAAGCCCAAACATTAAGTTTGATTGCTCTATTGCTCACAGAAAATATTTACAATACCACAACAACCTTATAGGAACTACTCATGGCGATGGCGCAAAGTCTCAAGACTTACCACTGCTAATGGCTCAAGAGTCTCCAGGTTCATGGTCAGAAACTAAGCATAGATATGTCTATACACACCACGTTCACCACAAGGTATCTAAAGACTACATAGGAGTCACTGTAGAGAGCTTAAGGAGTCCAAGTGGCACAGACTCATGGCATCATAGAAATGGATACCAGCACGCGCCTAAAGCTGTGGAGGGATTTATTCACCACCCAGAACACGGGCAAGTTGCTCGACTAACTCACTTGTTTTAATATGAAAAAGAATTTAAGGGTTTTGTTATTAATCGGAATTAATATATTATTTTGGCTCTCTCTAATACGGCTTTGCTCAAAAGTCTTTGAATAATTAAATTAAATACAATGGAAGAAGCAATTGACGTTTTATATAATAGATATAAGACCTATGGTTATGTAACAGATGAGGATGTTGATCGGTTAAAGAAAAAGTATAATGAACTTCACCCTAAAGTAATCAACTCTATAAAGTACGTCCAGACAACTACGTGAAGTACATAGTAAGGTATATGCTGTACAGACAACTAGACCCTAAAGCTTATTGGGAATTAAGGGAAAAAACTTTTGAAGACAAAGAAGATGCTAGTATCTTCATATCTAATATAAGTGAAAATGTCGCTGTTAAAAATATTTCTATTCAACCCGTTCCTTAAAGATATTGACTTTGCATCGGCTGTACCGCAGTTCGGGGATATATATTAGGAGTTCAGCGATGAACTGTATGCTGATGTAAAAATAAAGAGGGAGCGTTTAAACGCTCCCTTTTTTAATTAAAAAAACTATTTCTAGACTTTTTAGACCTAGACTTCCCAGAGCCAAAGAAACTACTGCCTGATCCAGACCTTTTTGATCGTTTAGGAGGGGCTTTGTAATTATACTCAAGGTCTTTCATTTCCCTCTTCCTTCTAGCTTCTTCTTTCTTTTCCTCTTTAATCGCCTCTCTTTCTTTATAGCCTTCGGACTGAGAGCCAAATGTTCTTTCCCATAAGCCCCTATCATACCTTTTCATATCGGTCTCGTTGTCATACTGACCCAGCTTCTCTTTCTTTATCTGAGAATCAGATTTAGGTTGAGGTCTATACGAAGAACTAATACCAAGTACGTCGTATATGTTTTCTTCACTAAAGTCTCCTTGGAAAAAGTTTGAAAGTCCAATAAATGGATCAAATTGAACCCCTAACGTAATCTCAACTAGAACCCTTACAGCGCTACTTAAAGACTTAGACTGACCATCCTCCTTCTCTTTCTTTGACAGCTTAGCTAGCTTATTAATTTTTCTTAATACTGAAGCAAAAGGATTTACTACATTATCAACTGGCCTACCCCCCTTTCCGGTCATCTTATTTACGGCCTCTTCGGCAGAAGCTCCGAAATAAGGAATCTGATATATAAGATTAAGACCTATCATTGCTTCCTTCATCTTAGCTAAGGCCTCTTCCCTATCTTCATCTTCACCTTTAATAAACTTAGCTATGTTGGCCGCCAATGCAAACATTACGTTAGCTACTCCAAGATTAAGAACAAGACCCCTAACGCTTTTAGCCGATGGATTCTCTCTCTTGCTTACCGACCTTAATATATTGGTTGTTGATTGCATAACCTTATTCATCTGCAAGAATAGCGTGCTCCCGAACATGGTAAAACCCCGAACTAAAGAGTTGCTATTCATCTGTAAAGGTATCTTATCAGTGCTTCGTCTTGATTGCTGAGTGGCATTGTAGTCCTCAAACTTTGCAAGAGCATCAGCCTCACTCATTCCATTAGCGATATCTCTATTGTAGTTAATCATATAGCCCATAACTCCAAGTATGTCACCAAGGACAGTAGGACTACCAGCCGCGGCTTTTAAAATTTTAAAAGCTTTATTTTTTTGTGATTGAGATGCGGGCTTATAAGTTACTGAACCTGTCTCAAGACCGTATACATCTCCTTCTAGACCTTTAAGTAGACGTTCCTTAAACATTGGAGACATATTCCAAGCTTTTTTTATTTGTGAAGGCATCGTAACTGCAACTTTAGCTCCGTCAACCATAAACATTAGAAGGTCAAGGCCTGGAATTTTTGATTTCCCCTTGCCTCTGTACGAGTAATCCTCAAAAGCGTTTACAAAAGACGTAGACTGCTTTAGGATTTGTACAGCTTTAAAGGCTAGAGCAAACCCTGTGTACTTAGTCATTAATCTATCGACAATGTTTGACTGAATTGCAGACTTTCCTCCATTAGGATTAACAGCGAAGTTTATTGCATTCTTTACAGCGCTGTTAAGACCGCTCTCGTTTAGCAGGGTATTAACAGACTTAAACTTAAATATAGAGTTCATCTTCTTAACCCCCTTAGCGTATGCCTTATACCTCTCGATAGTCTCAAAGTGATTTTCAAGAGTTGAGGTAAAGTCTGAGCCTCTAAGGTCTACATCTCCCGTTAGGTCAATCCTCTCTTTTAAAGCGGGAGCGGTCTGGGCATTAAACACACCGCTAAAGTCTCCATTCTCTAGTAAGTCAGCATTAACTTTAGTTTGAATGGTTTGAGTTGGAAAGTAGTCATCCACATACCCTAGGTTTACATTATTAACATCAGAGTAAACCTCATTAGTTTTTTCAAAGTATTCTGTGCTTAAGTATTCTACAGTCTTGTTAACAAACTCAACTACTTCTTTGCCTAGAATAGCTTCAATTTCCTTTAGTTTCTTATCAGTAAGCCCTTGAGCGAGTAGCTTTTTACGTTGAATTTCATTCTTACTAAGGGCATATAGCCTCATAAGTTGGTCTGCATTAAACTCGGTGCTAGAAAGAGATACGCCTCTTGAAGTCTTAAGGCCTGTTATTTTATGGACACCTGTAGCGAGTTTTCTTTTAATATCCTTATAGCTGTTTATACCGTCAATAGTCTTTGCTATTTCGTCCATCTTGGATCGAGTTCCTTGAAGCCCCTTGGTGTACGCACTCTCCATCCTATTGAGGGCGTCGTATACATTCTTTTTGAAAAATGAACCAGCCTTATCAAGGCCGTTGGCAAGTGTACCCAAGTGCTTTAAGTTATTACCTATAGATTGAATCATCTTTCCCACCTTAGTATAAGAAAACTCCTTAGCGTATTTATTTATAGCATCACCTAGACCTTCGCCAAATAATTTAATGCGCCTAGCATCTCTATCAGCATCTAGTTGATTTTTATCCTTTGGTTTGCCGTCGTCAAAAAGCTCCGAGTAGCCATCCTCAATATTTTTGTCAGCTTGATTCTGAACTTCTCTAACTTCAGCCCTGAACGCATCAAGTTTTTTCTTAAGCTCCAAGCGGCCACCCTCTTGACCTCTTTTAACGTCTTCGAGCAATTGCTCAACCTGCTCAAGGCTCATGTCTCTAAGGCCATCTACAGACTCAAATATCTCTGAAGCATATAGCTGAGACTTTTCTTTATTTGTTAATTCTGAAAACTCTTTCTGTAGTATTGTGTCAATATCAGGAAATAAAGATTCCTTTATGCTTTCAGAATCAATCTTCACGGGTTTGCCATTTACCTTTGCAAGAACCTTATTCAGCACAGTCTTCATGACCTCAAAGAACTGCTGGCTGTCAGCGTCTACAGACTTTGATTTCTTTGCAGATTTAGAAACTCTTTTAAGAATATTATTTATTAAAGTATTCTTGTATTTACTTTCAGACTTATTGTATACACTGGCCATGTAATCCATAAAGCTATTTATAGACGAATCGTTAAGGACATCAACCTTGGCAAGTCTATTTAATATCCTTTGAGCCTGCCCGTTTGTTATAGAGCCCTTCTTAACTAGAGCCTTAACATTTTCAGTTACTAAATTAGTAGCTTCTTTTATGGCTTGTTGTGCAGTCTTAGCTCCTTCTTGTAGATCATTTAGTCTCTTAATGTATAATTTTTTATCTGTTGTTGTTATCTCCTTACCAAAGTTAGAATCAAGAGACGCTTTAGATGGTGAAGCTTTTTCCTTTAAGCCAAACTCTTTTCTAAGCTCTCTTACAGCCTGCTCTCTTACAATATCAGTTGATTCTTTATAGACTTTAGAGTTCTTTAAAAGCTTAAGTGCGCTAGGGAATACATCTTTAATGTTTACAATTTTTGTAGATCCCCTAGAAGGGAATGCGGACATTTTGTTTTTATAATTATTTTTTGCTTTAACTGTTATTCTTTTTATAAGATTGTCTATCTGTTTTTTTACGCTATCAGAACCAGGGACAAGGTCTTCTGTTATTTTGGCTTTTGTATCAGCCTCGATACCTGCCATTGCTTCAGACACAACATCAGATTCAAATCCTCTTTTTTCTAGCACTGCCTTTATAGCTATTTCGGAGTAACCAAGACCTCTTGCTTTCTCTACAAATGTTCTTACCTCCTCGTCAGATGAGTCTGTCATTAACTGAAGTGCGTCACTTAAGCCTTTAGCTTCAGCTCCAGCAAATACTTCGTTACCAGACAGCAGGTCTACATTAACACCTTTAAGAAATTCACTAAGAGTTATATTCTCTAACTGATCAGGTGAGTATTCAGACAACCCAGTCATGTTTTTAACAAAAGAATACAAGTCTTGTAGCCAAGTTTTAAAACTTATTTTTTGAGCTGCGGTAACAAAAGCTTCTCCTTGATCTCCAATTGCAGTAGCTAAGGCCTCTTCTAGTATATATGCGTCTATAGTTTCTTGACTAGCACCGTCTTTAAGCATTTGCTTTACAACCCTCTTATACTCTGGGCTTTCTTTAATCTGTGTCTCATACGCAGTACCTTTTATAAGACTCATTCCCTTTTTAAAAAGCTCAGGCTTGGCCTCTTTAGCTACGTTAAGCCATATATGACCAAACTCATGTATGGGTGTGTTGAAGTTTTCTAGACCTGGGTTTAAGTATAGTTTACCATTCATTACAGCGCCATAAACCTTTTGACTTTTTGTCGATAAGGATTTAGAGTTTAGGTCTTTAGTCAAAGCATCAAAGTCTTCTTGACTAGACATTACTTCTACGTTAGGAAACGCTCTTTGAAGAAGGCTCACAAACTTTTTATACGTGGTTGTTTCAGGAGATGATAATTTTCTAGACTGACTAGCGCTCATAGAAGCGCTTCTCATTTCATTTGCTTTAGCCTCTTTAGATGTGACATTTCTTTTTGAAGCAGGCTTAGTTTTTGTGGCAGCAACTTTTTTCTTTACTAGCCCAGCGGCTTTAGCATTAAGGGAGCTCATTGAAGACTTATACATATTCCAAAAAGGAACAGTCTCTTTTAGTAAGCCAACAGCTTTTCCTCTTATGTATACTGGGTAGTTTTCATGCTTAGGAAGTCCTTCTGATTCTTGCTGCTCTCTTGTTAGTATAGCTTCGCTAGCCGTCTCTTTAGTTATTGGGTTCCCTTGTTTGTCAGTCACCTGAAGAACTGTTGTTAGTGCCCCTGCGGGTAGATCTGACGCAAACTGTTCTACATTTAAATCTCGTATATCCTCAATAGTAACTTGATTCTGCTGAAGTATTACTCCTAATTCAGTTTCAGCTTTTACATCTCTTGAAGGAACAAGTTTTTTCATTATATCGGCCTTAGTATCTACATCAAGATCACCTATAAGAGACATCATTTCATTAATGTTTTTTGCGCTATTTGCAATACCTCTTACTTTTTCTACAGAACTTTTTTTGAATTCTTGAGTTTTAAGTTTCTCACTCATTAAATCAAAAACTTTATCTTGAGTATCGCTGTCCAGTCCGTTTACAGACTCTACAAAAGTTTCTAGTATAGCAATATTTGAGTCTACAGCGCTAGGGCTCATGTTGTACACCACAGAAAAATCTGAGTTTATAGCGCCATCAATTATTCTTTTAGCCGCAACTTTGTCAATAGAAGCCCAGGCAACTTTACCAAACAACTCATCCATCATAGGGAAGAAAGGGCCTCCCATTCTCTTTAATGTTTTATTACCTACTTTAACTTCACCCACTTTTAGCTGATCTGCCATGACTAGGTTAACTCTTTTACCAATAAGCTCACTCAGTCCCATCCTCTTTACTTTAGCTGCTAGTTTTGAGTTTTCTTTAACATCTATCTGATAAGTTTTTACGTTGGGCGCTGGATTGGTTGCGTCAAACACCTCTTCTTCTAGCTTGGTTTGATTTGCAGGATCCTCCATCATCTTAACCGCCTCTTGAACCAAGGCGGTTTTTTTCTTTTTAGGAGTAACTTCAGTATCTAATTGAAGCTGAGCGTCCACATTGTTATTTGCTTGTTCAGGAAGAGCCTGCTCTAAGCTTTCTATCTCTGCTTGAATCTCAGGCGTCGTCTCGACTTGGGCTTCCCCGATGGGCTCTGTGAATTCTTGCTCAACTTCTTCTGTAACGGTTTGTTCTTGGGTGTCTCCTTCTCCCATTGTTTCGCTAACTGTGGTTTGTTCTTGTACATCCACGCTCTCTGTGCTTGACTCTTGAATGGCATCGCTGTCTTCTTTTAATTTTGCTTTGTTTATTTCACTTTGAGATCTTAGCCTTTCTTTCCTTTCTTCCGTCTGGTTTTTAAGCTCAGGGTCATTCTTGACATCAAATGTTGTTCCTGCAAAAGACTTGTCGTCCGCATTTAAAGACTCAGTATAAATATCTAAGCCAACCTGTTCTCCGTTTATAAAATACTGAGCAGGCTTAACTAGCTTTCCATAAGCATATGTAAGAGGAGCCTTACCAGCTCCCCCTATAGTCTCAAAACCTATTTCTCTGGCGTCTAAGTCTTGACCTGCAAAAAGCCTTGCCGCAGTCTCTCCTACACCACCTCCGACACTCTCTGCTCCTAGAGCAACAGCCGCTCTCTTTCCTTTGCCCGCACCTTTTGCTGCTAGCTTTCCAATATACTTGCCTCCAAGCCCAGCAGAATATCTGTCTATTATACCAATAATAGCGCCTCTTCCTGCAGACTTTGTTCTGATCCGACGTAGGGCGTCGGCATCATTAAGAACAATACTAATATTTTCTTTATTAAAATCTAAGCCTTTAGCCTCTACTTCTTCTCTTAAGAACTCTGCAAAAGATATTCCTGTCTCTAGTGCGGCTCCAGACGCGCCAAAAGCAAAAGGCAATGATGAAATAGCTCCACCAATAGCACCTGGGATTGCGCCTATGCCACCAAAAGCAGATCCGCCTACAGCTCCAGCAGTAGCTCCAGTTCCTACTGTTGCTCCAACAGCTCCAGCTGAAGCTTTGTTAACCATTTGTGCTGTTGTCTGTGCAGCTAACTGAGCCATTAATGAGATCGGAGCTGTAGATAGACCCTTTATAAATCCAAAAAGACCTCCTCCACTCTCATCATACACTTCGTTAAACCTCTTCATCTCATCCGTCTGACCCATTGAAGCTAGCTCTTCTTGAGCAGCAAGGAACTCTTCAATGTCTGTGGCTGATGTATTAGCCCCCTTAAACATTAAGTCATAGGACTCGTCAGCGGTGTTTCCCTGCACATATCCTTGTTCAGCAGACCTATATATGTCTCCCACAAAATCAGCAAAGCCTGAGACTATAGGGATGTTCTTGCCTACAACTCTTTCAATAAGGGTGTCTTTCTCACCCGACTGAGGAGCGGAACCATCCGATGTGCCACTGACTTCCACCTCTTGTGCAGTGGAGTCCATACCATCCTGCGGAGGCGTGGAAGGTAATTCGGAGTCTTCTTTTTTTTTTAAAGGATCTTGACCGAGAAAATACTTAGAATTAAAAGCATCTTGACCTTGAGTAAAGTAACCTTCCCTTTCGGCAACGCCATAGACTTTATCTTGGTAGGATTTATCCTGAGTCTGCTTAGCAAATTCATCAAAGGACTTAGTGTAGAAACCATCTCTACTTAAAACTTTCCAAAGCTTTTCTAACTCGTTCATCTTGTTTTATTATAGTAATTAATCTAATTCACCTGTCCCCTCAGTAGGCAGCTCAAACTTAGTTTGAGGAGCATCTACAATCTCACCCCTAGCGTTTTGACCTGTTCCAAAACCTGATCCGTCACCTTCATTAATACTTGAGCCAGTTCTGTAGTTAGGCCCCTGTAAGCCACCTCCCTGTGCCTGTCTTGATGAACTTCTTCTTGATTCTAGAATCTCATCTAAGGCATTCCCGAGTTCTTGACTACCAGGCTTGACAATATATCTTTTCTGTGTAACTGCGTCAAATATTTCAAGTGGCCCTGGATCGCCAGTAGTTGAGCTAGGAAGCTGCTTTATAACAAAAGGGTTTGGAGCTCTATTCGCTGATGTTTGAAGGTGTAAGCTATTAAGTGTTTCAATTAATTCTTTAGATAGTCTAACTGTATTATCAATAGCTGTTAGATCTTCTTTAAGTTGATTCTTTGACGCATTAAAGCTAGTATCGTCAAACAAATAAGTTCCAGCCTGAGCGGTGGAGGATCCATCACTAAACACTCTTCCTTTTTCTTGCTCTTTAGCCATATACTCTGCAAGCTGTTTTTTGCTTATAGGCTTACCAGTAATAAACTCAGCATGAGAAGTTATCCAAGTCGCTCTGTCAATCTGATCACCATTACTATCAAGAAGGCTAATGGTTTTAGTCTCATAATCCTTTGGGTCAGTAACAACAACTCCATTAATTTCTGGAGCGTATGTAAACACTAGTGAATTCTGCCTCCTATCGACCTTTTTTATATTTGGATTGGTTCCGGTCTGTTGCTCAACTCGAGCCGTTAGGGTGGCCTGATCTCCACTAAAGAAATCCTCCATCCTATCTATATCTATAGCCACAGCGTCTTCTATTTGACCTTGAACCCTAGCTTGAGTTCGGTCTATATCTTGTCTTTTAGTCTCAATAGCCCCCCTAACGCTGTCTTGAAGACCATCGAATGCCCACTGTTGCACTGTCTTCGTCTTATTACCAATAGTTAGGTTTCTTTCTACATCGGGAACTCTTCTTCCGTCGTCTCCGGTAATTAATAAAATCTTTGTGGGGTCTGAGTCTGCTATCTCCTTACTCAAAGTAAAGTTATCACTGCTCACTCCAGAGTTTAGTTCAACAACAATCTGAGCCACATCTACATCGTCAGTCATCATAGACTCAATTGCGTTAGATTCCGCCCCTACGTAGTCATCATTTAAAAACGCGCTTGTTGTCTTAGCCCCGGCTTTTGTAAAGAACTCATTTGTAGCGAGAATCTTAACCGCAGAACTCACCTCCGAAGATATGTTAATTGATTTTCGTTGAATATCTTCATCAATAGACAGGGTGTTTACGTTTATAAGCTTGTCTGGATCCGTTATTACCTCTCCATTTTCATCTTTCATAGCAATATAGCCTATATATGTTTCTGGGTCTATATAGTATGTGCTATTGTCTGAAAACATTGCTTTTTCACGACGGATATTTTCCCACACAGTTTGCGCAGCGACTGTGCCATCGGCTAGAGCCTTATCGTTTGCAGCTCTTCTTGTTGCGTAGGTGGTCATACTCTGCTTTAATCCCTTTGCTTGATTAAGGATAAGCTGTCTTTTTTTAGCAAACTCTCTAGGAGTTATCTCTAAGTTTTTCATCTGCTGAAAAGCAGTATTAGTTGCTGATGCCATGTTATCAGTAGCACCAAACGCCCATTCAGCAGAAGTAAGGGGAGCGTTTTCGCTAACTTTAGCTATACTGTCTAAAGTTTCTTGAGTATTTTTTTCAATTAAATCCCTTTTCTCCTGCCGCCTAACGGATTCAGCTTCTAAGTCATTGCTTAATTTCGTTCCAATACCAGCCCAATCAACATTTGCTTTTAATGGGTTTCTTTTTTTAAACTTGTAAAACGATTTAGCCATATAAATTTACTTAGTTGTTGTATACATTCTAGAACCTTGCAAAACTATCTTGCATTTGTTGAATAGCCGACTGTATTCCTTTTTTTGATTTACCTCTACCAAAAAGGTAACTTGTGTCAAAGTCTCCCATGTTTTTAAACAAGGGGTTAAGGAGTTCGTTACCAACAAATGCATTGAGGCCCCCTGTTAATGCCTTACTGGCAGATGTGTTCGCAAGTCCGGCCGCTTCAGCATACATTGCCGCTGCATCTTGAGCCCCCTCTGCTTCAGCTTCTGCAATTGCCTGCAACTCATTGTTGTTTTCTCTCTCGTTCTTAGCTACTGCAATATCTCTCTTGTATAGGTCTGCAGCAATCTGATCTCTTTGTTGCTGGTTTGCATTAACCGCCAATGCCTGTAAGCCGCCTAAGCCGCCTAAAAGACCTCTAGCGCCTGTCTGCTGAAGGGCGTCTATCCCTTGTTGTTGTTGACTAGTTATTTCCCTTTGAGCATTTTCGTAGGCCTCCATAGGGACGCGCAACGCTTCCATCTCGTTTATAGAGGCAAAACGTTTAGCTTCATCTATGGCTGTTTGTGCCGCGGTCTCAGCCTCTCCCATCAATCTTTTTGATCTAGCAGCTTGCGCGTAGCTCATTCCTGCCCCTAGAATTTGCGGTGCGGCTTTTAGTGCCGCGCCTATAACATACCCTGGTATTACCATAACTTTATAATTTGAGTTAATACAAAGGTAACGAAAATCATGGATATGATTTAAATATACTAGACTCTACAGTAAACAGCTCCACATGCGTGGTGCTTGTGTTCGTTAAAGTGAACTCACAATAATATCCCATAACTCCTTGAGATTCTGCTTGTGGGTTTTTAACGGCAAAAACATAGTTGCCATTAACGGGCGCGGTTCCTGTTAAAGTTACCGTAAGAGTCTTTCTGTCTGCCGATACAGCCGTTAGGGAACCAACTTCTAATTCTGGATTTAAGTCCTTGTATATCTTATCGCCAATGCTAACAATAGGGTTTATTGCAAAAGCAAATACTAGCGTGTATGTAGCCCCCACATTACTAACTGTAGTTACATTGCCTATACCATCAACAGACCTCATGTGAAAATTAACGGGAGACTCATTCGCCCTTATAGAGGCATAGTAGCTACCCTCTTTTAAGTCATACCACGCTGAGTTTATAACGCCAGTCTCTAGGTTAGTCTTGAAGGCGGCTCCCCAAGGACTGTTTGCCTCTAAGGATAAAGTCTTAAATTTTTTAGATGCTGTAGGCTCTATATTAAAAACACTTGTCACTGTAGAAGGGTAGCTTACATTGTAAAACTTATTTCTACCTTCATTTGTGTTGTGTCTATATAAATTACCGGCTTTAAAAGTGTATAGGTAATTGTTCATTCCCATTATATACTCAGGTATGTAAGAGTAAAAAGAAGGGAACCCCTTTACGGATGCGCTATATGTTATAGTATAATCACTCATGATACACAGCCTATTGTTAGTTCATACTCTGTATTTCCTGCAGGGACAATCTTAACAACTGCCTGCGTTGGGTACTTTGTTGTTTTAGGAATCGAAAGAGTTCCACTTGCACTAACATTCGTGCTTGTGTACACCACCCCGTTATACGTAACTTGAAACTCTATTGTAGTGGCAATAGTGCTAATGGTATATGTTAAGACAAATGTATTTAACGCAGCTCCTACGTTGCCAAGCTCTACGGTAAACTCTCTAGTCACTGCGTCGTTCGCATTAATCTGCGCTCCGCAAGGAATGATTGTCTCACCCATGGCAACTTCATCGTCTTTTACAGACAACACATATTCGTTCATGTAGGGGTCATAGCCCCCTAGTTTTTGCCCATCAAAATATTCAATAAACCTATCCCTAAACCAAGATCGCATACCATAGTTAGATATAACCTCCAACTGCTCATTAGCACTAACTCCACTTAATTTTATGACAGCCCCTCTTTTGGCATCGGTAAAGTAACGATCAGATCCATACGCAGTAAAGCTCTCTGGATTAAAACTAACACCATACTCTTCTATTCTTGCAATCTGATTACCTATAACTTCTGGTATCGAACTTATAATTCCACCTGTCCCTGGAGAGCTTATGAGGTTTTTAGACGCTAGAACATAACTTATCTTGTCTTCTTGAAGAACTAAAATATCCGTTGACCTAGAGTGAAGCTTTTGAATAGAGCCAAAGTTTTGTTCTAAGTCTTTAAAATTAACAAGAGCCAAATTAAACTCATTTAAATTATTGACATTTGTCGTGGGCTGATACACTCCACTATATGTCAAGCTAGAGTCATTTCTTGTTTGATTATATCCTTCTGCGCTTACGCCATTAACACGACTTCCAATAGCTAAGGGATCTCCAGTTATTAAGTCCTCAATCTTATAACCTTCTACTCCGTTTCCAAAAGTATATGCGTTAAAAAAATCTAAATTAACAATTGCTGGCTGAGATCCTGTTTGCGTTTGAGCGTTACCTTGATGAAATCTATTGGTGATAGAAAAACTCTGAGAGCCTTCATAGAAAATACCCTCTGCAACGCTAGGGGCTTTAGTTTCAAATACTAAGAAATTAACAGTTCCCGCTATGCTAATGCTTCCCTCTGTTTCTATCTTAGCAACTAATTGACCATTATTATTTGTGAATATGTCTAAAACTTCAACCTCTACAAGGTTGTTTAAAGGCCCGAACCCATCTACCTTACATATTAATGTATCTCCTATAATAAACTTTGTTTGATTTTCTCCCTCCAAAGGAAGATAGGTAGCGGTATCTGCTCCTCCTCCAGTTTCAATTTTTGTTCTTCGTATGTAAATAGTTTCAAAATCACCTTGAGAGACTTGCAGTGCAAACTTATATCTAGATGCCCATGGTGGCGCAAGGTTGTTTATTGTAGCCTTGAGAAAATTTCTAGTTTCTGATAAGCGCACAGAGACAAACTGATTATTTGTCTCAGAGGTTAGCACAGTAGAGTTTCTCCCTTGCGCGTCCATATACACTATTCCTAGTTGATAGTCTCTATTGCTATGAAGTGTTCTATTAAAATCGCTTTTTATATAACCAACAACAGGGTCTACGATTTCGGAATAGAAGGCAAGTTTTTTACTACTGTCCCCTTCGAGAGTATACATCATTGCAGGAGCTTGCAGTTGAATCACATTGGCATTAATAACAGTAATTCCAAAAGATTGATTATTAGTTCCACTTCCGTTGGGGGCCGTTCCAATAAAGGTTCCATTTTTATTCCAAGGGGTTGTAACCCCTTGAACATTGTCAAAAGGGTTAGGCATTGCACAACCAAACTTATCTCCAAAAGTTAATCCTTGACAAAGATTGGTCGTATTTTGCATTGTTGTACTACCAAGAGCTGCTTGAAATGTGGTTCCTGCAGCAATCCAAGCTTGTATATTGGCATAGTTAGCATCTACAGTTATACTTATAGAAGTCCTAAAGGTGTTAAATGTAAGTGTAGAGTAATTTGCTATAGTAGTAGTTTGTTGTTTAAATTTAAAACCAAGCTCTATTGTAACTATGTCTCCGGTCTCTAGGGTTGCATTTGTAAAATTAAGTTGAGCAGCAGAGCCTGCCACTGTAAAAGCGGGACTAGTAAATCCATCATTATAGGCTGTAGCACCATTTTTAACCTCCGATAAAATCTCGTCCGTACTTATGGCTGACTCACTAACTATCTCAGTAGTGTAGTTTATAAGCAACGGCTCTCCATTAGGGTTTGTTACATTGTATCCCTCCACATAGTTCCCGTAAAAAATACGATTACTCATAGTTGTTTGAGCCTTTGCTTTTAAGGGAACATTGTCGAATAATCGTAAAAGTTCATCAGAAGATAATGTGGAAAAAACCTTACTGTTAGAAAAATCAACCGTCTGAGTGGTGTTGTTTGGCCACCCTTCCTCTTCTTTGTTAAATTTTTGAATTACATTAACTACGTTTGTGTTGCTTACCTTAAAACACAAGTCTATGCCTATGACGCTAGCACCCCCAGTGTCAAAAGAAACAGCGGCAGCGTTAAACGCATTTCGCATACCAGTATTTGAATACATCTCTAACGTAACAAGGTATGGCCCTGGACAAAACGCCGCTTCTGAAAACTGAGATAGTGCGCTATACTGAAGGTTCTCATACTTATAGCGATATGCAAACGAAACAAAGTTTGTCTCCATAAAATCATCATCCCCACTTATATTTTTAAGTGTAAATGTTGGAGAGGTTATAGGAGCTGGTCGTAACACGCTAATGTCTGCCTCAGTAAAAGAGTTGGCGTATTTTCTATTTACATCAATAAACCTTGGTGGGTTTAAATCATCTGTAAAAAACAAAAAGTTATCTATTAAGTCCACTCCCGTGACTAAGAACTTAGGGTCAAAGTTTAAAACAGATGTAGAGATTAAATGATAGTTAAGGGCTTGAATGTTAGTGTTGTATGACACCACCATGTCTACGCCTCTAGTGGGGTCGTGAACAAACCAGTACATGGTCTCCGTTGTCCCGTCCTCGTAAGCACCAATACAGACAGTGTTTGCACTTAAAACACCTCCGTTATATTCTAGTGTGGTTATTTGCTCATTACCCTTTGTGTTCTCTACCGCGCCAATAGTAGTCCCCTCAGTTGAGCCTAATCGTATATTCAGAGCATCTCTATACTCACCCATAGGGAGTATTCTTTCATCGACGCTTTTGTTCATGCGCCCCTTTATGAAATTAGTTTGTATGTCCATGCTACTTAAGCCACTTATTCTGACCTCGCAAGTTCATAAGCAGACGACCAGGGTGAATGTTACTGATTCTTATCTTAGCATTTCTTAACAACGCTGTCTTTTCTTTTCTAGACCTACCAACAATATACTCTTGAACGCCTAGCTTAGAGGATAATATGGCGTATTTAATGTGAGCATACACATAGTCTTCAAATAGTTTATTTACGCTTATAGAGGCGATATCTCCACCTTCCATTCCGTCAGACACATACTCAAGTATTGCTATCTTATCTAACATACCAGAGCTAAAGTTTATAACGCCTGCAGACTTATCAATTCTAAAAGTAGGATTGGCGTTTGCCGTTTCAGTATTTAGACCATATCTAGCTCCTACATTGTACTCAAAATACCAAGAGCCATCACAACACCACCCTTCTCTCCCGTTAAAGTTGGGATTGTTTTCGTTTAGGTATATGCTTTTTTTAGTTCCTTTTATTCTTTCTATATCTATATTAGAGTATTCCGGCTTTAATATGTTCCCGTCTTGATCAAATAAAACTCTACTCTCATTGTCTTGAAGATAGGCGCTACTTGAGTTTAGCTGAATGTTTTCAGTAAGAGGAAAAATAACCCCATCTCTATACAGAGATATCCTTACCCAGTTCACATAGTCAGAAGGAAGTACAAATCTTAATTCATTGTCAACACTTAACTCTAGCGCCTTAATCTCTTTAAAGGCATCATAGTTTAGTTCTTGAATCGCTCTCTTGGCGTGAAACAATACTTGATACCTCTCCACATTGTTTACTAGCTCATTATTGCCAGCATATATAGCCATAAAGTTATTTACGATATCAGATAGACTTGTGTATTGATATGATCCCCAATTTGTTTCCTCTGCAGGATTGGCTCCGTTTGTGTAATATTGAAACTGAGTTAAGTATGCCATATCTTATTTTTCTGATTGAGATTCTTGCGTTAATTCACTATCTGCAAACTTAACCACATCACCTTCTCTTATTGAAACTCCCGCGTATTCTAGAATCTTCATGACTAAGTCGGGCTCATCTGACAAGGGGAGCTCAAAGTCTTGATAGTCTGCCGCAGAAGCATTAAATACTGGGCCTCCAGAAGTTAATTGCACCCATGTCCACTTAGGATCTAAGGGGGTTCTAATATAGTAAGAGTCTACGTTAGTAGCTCCATTAATAGTTGTAGGGTATACCTCTATAATGTTGCCTCTCTGAACATATACTGGAAAAGCAGCAGTGGGGGCCAATAGGTTTGTTGATATTAAGCTTCTTATCTTATTTTCTTCTACCTTCTCTATCTCTACACCTGGTTGTCCAGCTCCGATTGTGTTGTATTGAACGACATTTAAAAGGTAGTAGTCTGAAGGTAAAGTGTATTTGCTTGTATTAGCGGTGGCTTGAGTTAAAGTTGCCGTCTTGGAAAAGCTAGAAATAACCTCTTCATATCCTTTGCTTATATCGACAAGCCCCGTACCTGACTGACGAGCATTTTCTTTTACCACTTGATAGTTTAGGTTATAAAAATAATCTTCAAACAAATCCATCTGCGCTTGCTTGGCAAATTGATTAAAGTCTGACGGGGATATATATCCGTAGTTATTTTTATTTAATACCGATAGTACAGTATTCCTTACTGAGTTTATCATTTTTAAAAGGTTTTAACAAAGATAGACAAAAAAAAGAGGCCTCTTTTGAGGCCTCTAATTCGTAATAATGAGTGCAATAGATTAACTAAATACACTCATTGTGATTGAAGTCACAGTCTGACCACTAGGTAGAGCTACTGGTACTACAACATTTGTCCAGCTAGTTTCTGCAGCAACGACTAAAGCGTCATTGATTGCGTCAACTAAAGCTGCAGTTGAAGCTACTGTTACACATCGTAGATGATGAGAAACAGATCCTGCTAGGTAAATGTCTAGGCGTGTTGCGCTATTTCGTTCTACATAAATGCCCTCTCCACAAGGAACCAACTCAGTTCCTGCTCCTGTTACTAAAGAAATATATTTTGCCATCAGTTAAAAATATTAGATGTTAATAAAGCACAAAGATAGTCAAAAAAAAAGACCCCATTTCTGAGGTCTTAATTAGAGTAAAGGTGAATTACTTTTGTTTTTCTAGAAGCTTGAGTGTTTCAATACCATCATCGCTCTGCAAATATGAAGCCACAATATAGTTGGCAGACTCCCCGAAAGGAACTGTCAACATTTTAGTTTTGTTCTTTGGTAGATTAAAGTACACGTCTTTGTTATTATTGCGCATACCTAAGATACCATCTTCAAAAAACTTAGCAACCTTGCTCTCTAACTCAAGCATAGGGTCGTTAAGTAAGTCTAAAAACTCAAAAGGGTTCTGCTTGGCAAATACCAAGACATCTCTTTTTAATTCTGCGGTAGTCATTCTGTCAACAGAAGACCCTAGAAGAACCCGAGATATATTCTCAAGCATCTCTAGCGTTAGTCCTCTAGCGGCAATTAAAGCATCAACCTCAGCATCAAGGCTCTCAACCTCTAGCTTGGCATCTTTTTCTTTATTTACTTCCTTAAAAATATCTCCAAAGCCTGGGTGATAAGACAGAAACTCTTGAAGAACAGGGTTTTCTTTAGGAACATGCAAGAACCCATCGTCAAAGATTATAGGTTCAACAATAGCAGTTCCGTCTTGCTCGTCTTCAAAAGGTGATTTTTGGTTTCTAGCATACCGAAGAGGCTTGTTGCTAGTGCCATCAAAATACAATAGAGGATTACGACGTGTGTGTCGTGATGATAGCATAAATGAGAGTGGAGGTGTTTGGCGATTAAGCACAAAACTTTTGTCCACAAGAGATAAAGATTTTTTCATTAGATATAATTTAATATGATTTAAAAAAAGGGAGGGTGTTTAAACACCCCCCCGTTGAGTTTATTTATCCTTCAAACAAGAAGAAGTTGTTAGCACCTAAAGTACAAACAGCACGCTCAGAAAGGTAATTAACCTCCATTGCATCAAGGCTGCTTGTTGCAGCGCCTCCAGCAGAACCTGTGATCCAAGTCTTATATCGACGATCTTCAGTCTCTGAAGCACGATATCTAACGTGAAGGAAAGGACGCTTAGCGTTCTTACCAAGGATTTGGTCATAAACAGTAGTAGATCCAGCAGGAACTAAAAGCCCTGAAATCTTACCAGCATTTAAACCACCACGCATTGTTGGGTCGTTCAAGTATTTCCAGTCAGTCTTATAGAAGTCATAACCACGAGTGAAGCCTTTGAAACCTAAGTTTAAAGCCATCTCCTCGTCATTGTCAAACAATCCGTAAGAAGTACCACCTGCTCCATAAGCGTTTTGTGAAGCCAACATATCGTCAATGTCAAAACCAAACTGACGGTTTAAGAAAATAACATTCTCTTGGATAGCTCCTTGCTTGTCTAATCTTTCGATCATAGCGTCAAAGTCAGCCAATGTAGTTGGATTTCCTCCAGACCAAACATTACCTCTAAGACCAACAACGTGGAAGATACCTTCAGATCCTTTGTTTCCAACATCAGCTGCAGCAGAACCAGTAGCGCCTGCAAATCCAATAGCTCCTGATCCAGCAGCAGCAGGAACAGCCTCAACCATAGCAGTCTCTAGGTAGTCCTCAAAGCGGAGACGAGTCTCATGCTCTGACTTCATATACCATAGGTATCCAGAAGCACCATTCTCAGTAGTAACCTCTACCCATCCAATCTGAGCCATGTCAGAACCAGAAACAGCGTACCTGTCCTTGATAATGATAGGAGAGTTCTCAAAAATTGAATCGTCAGCCTCTAAAGAATTCGTCATTCCATCAGTTCCTTTCTTAAATTCAGAACCATAGATAAATACAGTAAACTTGTCAGCTTGGGCTGCAGTCATACCAGCCGCTTCATAGAAAGCAACAGTAAATGTTTTATTATCATAGTCTACTCCAGTTACAATAGCCTTATTGGTTGTTGAAAGAGAGTTAGCTGAAAGCATAACTGTCTGTCCAATTCTGATAGCGATACCTCCAGTATTTGGATTAAGCGTATCGTTAACAGTAAATGTTGCAACATCTGCATTAGTCAAAGCTGCTGTTGAAGTACAATCAACGTACTTAGTGTGAAGTCTTCCTTGCTCAGCCCATTTGATAAGGTCAGAGTTAGAAGGCATTTCAGCGCCAACCATTCTCAAGAAAGAAGCTACGGTACGGTTACCGTAACGCTCAAATTCCTTTTCATAAGTATCAGGAAGATACTGATTCAAGAAATTGAAGTTAGTAATATAATTTGTGGCAAGCGCTACGCGCTCGGCACTGGGTTGTAAGTCAAACCCGGGAACTGCATCTACAGCCATAATAATTTATTTTAATCATTTATTTTTATTTGAACGGATCCTTAAGCCACGACCGGAGTCAGTGCTTACGGACTTCACGTTGAACCCTCCCTTACTAAGATTTTGTGGCGTCTGCCTAATATCCATATTAATGTTCTTAGACTTTCTTGCTACATTGTCTACAGCGTCCGACATGCCTTGTTCATAAAAGAA